>ERZ1106983.974-NODE-974-length-29267-cov-18.401034_pt1 | contig 29267 bp, 29 predicted proteins | sample MGYA00403693_ERZ1106983 | MGnify/ENA primary metagenome ERZ1106983 (study PRJEB35170, sample SAMEA104062420) | human gut metagenome | biome: human gut; feature: human-associated habitat; material: faeces | place: Denmark | collected 2012-07-13 ...
GATTGGCAGTCCATTATTAAGTTTTTTATTATGTTCCCTTTGTACACCGTTGCAACTTTTAGTTCTGGCCACCGCCGGACTGCACTCTTGACAATAATTAAGGACTGCATTGCAAACAAGCATCACCTATCAATGTCATGGTCTGCTTCTGAAGAAAAAATCGGTTAAATAAAAACCGTTGCCATTGCTGGTAACGGTCTGAAAAAATATTTTTGCTCGTCTAGTTCTATGCCGGACGGGCTTTTTTTTAAATATCAATCGTCAGTGACAAGAGATACCTTTTTAGGTTCCGGTATTTGCTGAGGTTCATTCCCACGATTTAGCCAATTTTTATAATTTAATGCGGCAAGAAGTCCATTATAATAACAGTCGTTAAAGTCTTCATTTTCAAATGTATCTGGAAATTTTCTAGCATAAGTGTTGTACAGTTCTTGTGTTGTACATTTTTCTTTTTCAAGAAAATCAAAAAGGTCGCTGTAAGATTTCAATTCCCCAGAATGGTTTGCTTCAAATGATAATATTCGTCCAGTCATTAACGCCCTACGTTCTGAAAATTTTGGAGTTTTGTCGTTTCCGATAATCCCAAGCTTGTGAATGTTTTCTGGATCACTAATATATCCACTCGTCCATGTGTTTCGCAGATAGCCCTTGTATTCAAAGCCACGATCAAGAGCAGCTAGACGGCATACGTCTCGAATCGCAGCTTCTCTCGGCCAAGAGAGCTTAGAAAGTTGGTATTTCCATTGAATATCTCTCAGCTTCTGCCACTCAATCACAGGCTTTTTCTCATCCTCGAAACACAAACCATTCTGCACTGCATACTTCAGAGCATCACACCGCCTACTCTCTTCCGATGTGCAGGTTCCCCATTCGTTATCTAAACGCCGCAGTGCCCTATCAAACGGTGCTTGCTTTGCTGCATCAATGCCAAATGCCGCTCCAAGCAAACCCAAACCAAGTAACAGTCCCATAATCTAAACCTCCTGACGATGTTTTTTATTATAGACTGCATTATAACACAGTCATTGTCCAATAAACCTCATTTCCAAGCGCATGAAAATGCCAGTCCACCTATCAATTTGAGGATAACCGTTGACGCTGCCAGCGGAACCGCCCCTATCCCTGTACCAGATAATCCCCCTGTTCGGCGGGATTTTTGGAGCGAGGATGAAATATCGGGATGTACTGGCCTGACTGCTGGAGTCAATCACCGCCGGGAAAATGAAAATAGCCCCCTGTTCACTGTTCGGTCTGTTCCTGTTCCATCCGGGCTTGAACGGCTTTCAAAATATATTCCGATAGGCTTTCCCCCGCCTGTTTTGCCGCTGCTCGGATTTGGGAGTCAACTTCTTTCGGCGGTCTAATTGTGATACTGCCCATCTTTTTGTTATGGGCAACACTTGCCCTTATTTGTGCATCACTCGACATTTTGAAACACTCCCTTTCGCCATATAACGTAATTATATAATACGCTCTGTTCGCCTGTCAATCTGTAAATCAGTCGACTTATACATTTTGCACAATCAGTCGACTGGTATTCTTGTGCAGTATTCCGTCTTGTTTTGTAATATAAGTCGACTTATAATATAACCAGTGACCAACACACCATCACACAAATCGAAAAGGAGATTTCATCATGAGCATTGACAACATTTTGATCCTTGTCGAGCAGTATAAAGAGGCCGCACAACTGATCGAAGCAGCGCAAGCCGAACAGGAAGCCTTAAAGTCCAAAATTCGAGATGCACTGACCGAGCGCAATGTGAACTATCTGGAAGTCGGATGCCACAAAATCCGTCTGTCCGACTTTTCCAGCACACGGCTGGACAGCAAAGCTATCAAGACAGTTGCCCCAGAACTTTACGAGCAGTACAGCAAAACCGTTACCGGCCAGCGACTTACCGTAAATTAAAAAGAAAAGCCCCCATGAATGCAACCGACCAAAGCAACATTCAAGAGAGCCTATAGAATCCGCCTGGAAGCGGAGTTCATTTATATTATAGTCCCGCTTCCCTCTTTTTTCAAGTAGAGAGGAAACCACCAAATGAAACAAACTGTTAAAACCTCCCGTGCCGCCGGGCAGCTGGAAAAGATGTTCCGCGAACTCAACAAGCACTATTTTAACGGCATTTTGCCGGAGCCTGTCATAAGCCTGAAGAAAACGCCTTCCGCCTACGGTCACATTACCTGTTCCAAGGTCTGGCAAGCTGGGCAAGAGAGCAAGTATGAAATCAATATTTCATCCGCAACTTTAGGCAGACCCATAGAAGAAACTGCTGCCACCCTGCTTCATGAAATGGTGCACGAGTACTGCTTAGAGAGCGGCATCAAAGACACCTCCACAAACGGAGTTTATCACAACAAGAACTTTAAAGTACAGGCAGAGGCGCACGGCTTGCTTGTAGACCACCATCCAAAATATGGATGGACGATTACCAGCCCTTCCGAAGAACTGCTCGGCTTCATCATTTTTATGGGCTGGGAAGACATTCAAATGTGTGAGCGACTTGCATGGGCAGACATGGTAGGCACCGGAAACGGCAGCAAAGCACCCGGAAGCAGCGAAACAGGAGCACCACGGCCACCCAAAGCAAAGAGCAGCACTCGCAAATGGATTTGCCCAAAATGTGGGACAAGAATCCGAAGCACCAAAGAAGTGCGTGTGATTTGTGCAGCCTGCATGGAGTTGTTCGTGAAAGCTGAATAAGTCCAGCCTGACAAGATTGATTGGCACGAGTGAGAGTAGTGCTTTCTTATTTAATATAAGAAGAGAGGATTTATATGCTTGCCAGTTTTCCTATACGACTAAGCACCTTGCGCATCTCCGCCGGGATGTCACAGAGAGAACTTGCCTATTGTATCAACACAAACCGATGGACAATCACAAGTTGGGAGAACGGCCAATCCTCTCCTACTTGCGAGAAGCTGGCCGTGCTTGCTACTTACTTTAATGTATCAGCGGATTATTTATTGGGGCTATCAAGTGAAAGAAATCATATCTTTTAGCACAATTTATTTATCCACTTGAAGGCATTTTCTGTTATGCTATACTAATATCACAATCTTATATACACACAGAAGGGTGGGTTCCCATGAAAAACGCAAAGAAAGAAAAGCATCATTGGGTTCCTCTTGAACAGCGATATGCTCCATTATTCCGCGATGGCCAAAGTGTACTTTACCGCAATGGTGACCATCCAAGTCGCTTTGATGGTCATTTTATTCCTGCCAATGCGTTCTTTGGTCAACTTTCCGATGGAAGACGTTTCATTGTCGTTGTCGAAGGCAACAAGGTTGGAATGGTCTCTCACACTGGACTTAGTATGTGGGATAGTACATTCTACCAATCAATCCTTGATTTTTTGAAAAAAGCGGGCATCAAATTCACTCAATTCGGCGCAATCTCTAATATCCACCACGCTGATTTCACACCCGCCATTCATAATTCGCAAGACCTTATTCTTTCAAATCTATACTCGGCTCATACAGTTTTCCACCCTTTCACTGACTATATTCTCTTTATCGCAGATCAACAAGATCCTCTTACTGAGTGCACAAAAAAGTCGTTCAAGAATTTTCAAGTGTCCGCCAGCTCAATGAAAATACTGAAAGATATTTCTCTTTCTTTGTTTCATTTAGAGCGAGAATATATGGACTCTTATTTTCTTGAAAACAAGAATACTGAACGTCGTCTAAAAGCTCTTAATCGCTGGTATGCCTTTCTCGGTTATAAAATACGTTTTGATACAGAACCCTTTCAAGTTCCAATCTTCAATGCAACTCTAAATGACCTGTATCTAGTAGACACAGCTTATCTTAAATCCGCACAATATCCTTTGTCTTCAAATCCAAGGCCCGAAAAAATATTCTATTGTGAGCTTTTACTTGAGACTGCACATCAGTTAAAGAGAGAGCCTCTTGTTGGGAGAGATTTTTCTCTTCATCAGACCGCAGTCAAGTTTTATTCTGAAAAAAAGAATCCTAAACCTGTTCGTATGATTAAACAAGATCCGCCTAAAGACACATCACCTGAAACTGCACCAAGCGATAAAACATACCGTACTCCCATTTCAAAAACAAAAAAGCTTTCTGCTGTACCCTCAGAGTTTCAGTATGAAAAGCATACACTTTATGTGTACCAAGGCACTATAAAATGCACCCGCAACCATCATAGAACAGTATGCGTCACAGCCAATATCCCAACCGCCTCCAATATCATTGCCGTTCTAAATGTAAATTTATGCCTAGAGTGCCACCGCTTCTTTATTAGCTACGATGAATATGCCAGATACCTTGAACGCTACAAATCGCTCTTAACCCGCATTGTTCTCGTAAATGGAAACGGTTCAGAATTATTTTCTGGCAACTTTGCAAAAGCATCGCCTCTAAAGCTGTGTGGTTATTCTGTGTCTCAAAGCAAAGGCTTTTCACAGCAGGAGCGAGAGAACCTTCTTGCCGGAGTGATTCACAACGGTATCATGTCCAAGCCCGATGTCATTCAATATCTAAATTGGTTCATAAAGATGAATGGTCATAAGACCGGGAACTCGATTGCAAAAGAAAAATGGGAGAGTGACCTTGCATTTGTTCGCTCCCTTGATATTAAAAAGCAGACCACCTATACCATTTCAAATGTTGTTCCCTATAAGCAGCGGCGCTCCAAAAAGTAACACGCAGCAAATTTGCGTAAGGCTAGAGTGTATTCTATTCTTACGTCGCATTCCCTCACGAAATCCATAAAAATAGACTTGCTTTTCGCCTTTATTTACGGAACGTTAAGCAAGTCTTTATTTTCAAATTTACATTGAGAGAGGATTTTTCAAAATGGCACATATTGCTTATGTCCGTGTTTCTACTGAAGAGCAAAACGAAGCTCGTCAAATCGAAGCACTAGAAAAACGCGGCATTGGTAAATGGTTCACCGAAAAAATCAGTGCCAAAGATATGAACCGACCCCAGTTGAATGCCATGCTCGATTACGTCCGTGAAGGCGACACCGTTTACATCCATGATTTTAGCCGACTTGCCAGAAGCACCAAAGACCTTTTGGAAATCGTAGAATTTTTGCAGAAAAAGCAAGTCCATCTGGTCAGCAACAAAGAAAACCTTGATACCAGTACACCAACCGGAAAGCTCATGCTTACAATGATTGCAGCCATTAACGAGTTTGAACGTCAAAACCTTCTTGACCGCCAACGGGAAGGCGTTGCTATCGCCAAGCGCGAGGGAAAATACAAAGGGCGGCAGGTAAAGCAAATTGATGATGCCACGTTCTCTGCGCAATATGCCAGATACACCCGGTGGGAAATCAACAAACGCCAGCTTGCGGAAGCTCTGAGCATTAGCCGCCCCACATTAGACAAAGTGCTAAAAGACAAGGGGCTTTAATGTGTGACTTATACCCGCTTATATTATATACAGCTTTTAATTGTTCAGCTTTCGGGCATATTCCAACGTGCACTTTCGATAATTTTGGACTTTAAGTATTATACACCATTTTCGATAATTCATCAATTATGAGTTCTTCCAAATTTTACGCGCATTCGCGTTAGCACTCTCTACGTTAGAGTGTTTGATATTATTTACAACCTATTGTATACTATTGTTACGATCAATCGAACCGCAACCAGTGACCACCGGGATGGTGAGAGATTCCCCTCTTACATTATATAAAGGAAGGAGCCAATTTATGGCGAATAATTTTGAAAACGATTCTTTCTCCGAAGAAGATCGCAGTGCGATGGAGTTCGTACTGGGACAATGCATTAAAAACGCCACCAATGAACAGCTACAGGATATTTTGACCGCCTCTTTAGAAATCGCCTCCATCCCAAAGGCCGAAGATGTTGACAAAGGTCACATTCAGGAACTGGCAAGTCTCTGCACAAAAGCCGCTGATGCTCTATATTTCCCGGATGATCCTGAAATGCTCGACATTTACCAGTTTTTCGTGTGGAGCTACAATGAAGCTCTTGCCACCGCCTATCAAACAGGCGACTTGACCAACTTGGAGGCGTGCACAAACACTGCTACCACTATTCTATGTGCGGCCATGAATCCAGAATTTTGTAAGATTATTGACAATAAGGATGGTGATTAAATGCTCAACCCTGAAATCAAGAAAATTTATGACCTTACTGCGCATCAAAACCGCACTTTGCTCTCACCAGACCAATTTGTAAAGTTGTTCGACGGAAAGCAAATCGTCATCGAGTGTATCATTACAAACGATGACGACGATTTAACCGTCCATTGGCAAATGCCACCTTCGAAAGCCAACGTTCAATACAACCACGAAAAGAAGCTTGTTTCTGTCAATGGTATCAACATCTGTACTTGGCTCGAAGCATCCGCTGTTGTCGATGCCGAGGGAAGCTATATGCACAAGGATGCTTGCGGCATTCGTGTGACAGGCGACGAACGACTTTCTGACAATGAAATTGCTTATTACCGCTTTTACTTTGAAGTCGAACAAGGGAAGCGGCTGTATGATTACCGTTTAGCCACTGGCACAGTCCATCATTTCGATGGCCGTTATGTTGTTGCTCCAAGCGGCTACATTTTTACTTGTTGTGCACACCTACAATCTAGTCGTAGCTTCCTTCGTTCAAAATTCCTGTGGACGCCTCTTATCGCTCGCAAACAAGAACGTGGCCACCTATATGTTCAACTCACAGCATCTCATCAAAAGAGAGCTCATCCATATCGACTTCAAAAAATTATTGCCAGTGTCTTTTTGCCAAACGAGAAAAATCTCTCAGAAGTGAACCACATGGATTTGGATGTCACCAATAATTCTGTAGAAAATCTGGAATGGTGTGGTCGCCGCTACAACCTCAAGTACAGCACCGTTTTTCACTCCATTCACGAAGCACTTCCCGAAATCAACTGTCACGAATGGGTTCTTGTTTGTCGAGACATCACCAATAAAATTCTAAATGGCGGGAGCAAAAAACATTTGATTTCTGTTGCTATTGCGAAACTCGCAGCAACACCTTGCCAAGCTTAACAATACTTTACTTGTATGGGAGCTACTACGATTGACCTCCTGAATGGTCACAATTGAATATTGGAAGAGAAAGCCTGACCTTGATAGCTCCCGGTCGGGCTTTTACTTTGGTTCAACTATCACTGCTTATCATCCGATAGTCCGCCTAATGTACACTTTCGATTTTCAGTAACAGTTTCTTTTCCAAATCACCTTGCGTACTCAATTTCTCCCAGCAAAACCTTTGGTTGCTTTTCAAGCCCCAACTCACGGATGTAAGCAAGATCAGTTGACCATTTGGAAACACTGTCTACCATTTCAGGTCGTCCCTGATTCATTCTTATGAACATTTCCAGATATTTGATGATTTCCGGCTTCTTGACGTATTCATTTTCCACCAGAATCTTTAGCAGATTTTGCCGTTCTTCATCTGATAAATTATCCTCTTTTCCTACGTTATACCCGTAGAGCCTGAGTATCGAGTATTCTGCCATCGGGAATTTTGCATATCCAGTCGAATGACGTTCCACTTTCAGCCCGCATACAATTCCGTAGAGTTCCCGGTAATGGAAAAATTCAGATTCCGAAATAAAATATTTGTGGCAATCACAGCAGCAGTTTACATTGATGTCTACTGTGCCTCCCCGGCGGTCATAAACTGTTGCCGTAACAGAATCAATATCGTGATGCTCACGGAAACATTTCGTCTCGCCTTTATAAATATACAAAACATCCCCGCTCAAATCGAAATCGTAGTTTTCGTATACGCTCTTGAGAAGATTCGTTGATGTCCATATTGAGAACTCCTTACAGCTATAAAGTCCGACAAGTCACTTTTTTGTAGTATATCACATAGCACCGTGGCCGTAAAGGAAATTCACTTTGGCATTTGCTATAGTGAAAAAATCCGCCGGGAGGACGGACTTCAAAAGTCTCATTCTTCCGGCGGAGCTTTATATATCAATATCCCCGAACTATTCAAAACTTTAATAGCTATGTATGTTTCTTATGTGACCGACAAACACATTCATCGTTGTCGCCGTGATTCAAATCGAACCAGACAATATTAAAAATTCCATCCTCTATATATCCATAGATTCTATGAGTTCCCTGTAGTCTCAAAGAAAGAATTCCATCAGGCTCAATGTACAACTGCCCCGCTCGCTTAATCGCCTCGGCACTCAAATTTCCAGCTTCCAATGAATGGTTTTGTTTTTTCGCGTCCAAAAAAATATCCTTCCAAACACTTTTCTCCCAGTCTTGCATACGAGGAAACACTTCGCTCCAAAAGCAGTCATGCAGTTCTTTTGAATTAACGCTCCATTTTACAGGATCACAGCTGGAAAAGTTCCACGCGGGATGAAGGTTATAATATTTATCCGGATTTTTTCTTTGACGAACTTCCTTTTCCTTAGGTTGATAAGCTTGTTTAATCTCTTTGTTTTTTCTTTTAGAGGCCGCCATAGTACATTGCCATGCTTTCTTTTGTAATCACTTGATCGCATCCTTGCCCTCTAGGAATTCCAACCCGCGCTCTTTTCCAAGGATCTTCCATGTGAGTAAGTTCGCTTAACCATTGAGCATCATGTGTACTATAGTGAGCTAGAACTCTGTCAATAGAATCTTTTTGATTCTCTGTTAATTCACTTGCATCTCCCGGCTCATCATCTGCCTGCACAGAAAACCTTCCTTGTGTATTATAAAATAATTCTGGACACACTGGCCCATTCGCCCATGCCTGAAAGTCCTGTTCAAACAGCGGCTCATCATCCCATACCAACGACCATGCCTGAGCATAATAACAAAGCTTTTGAAGCTTCATGGTAGACATTTTCCCACATCTCTGCAAAATATACTTAGCAACATCAAATACGCTTGCCATATTCACTTTCTCCCTTCTACTCGTATTATATACTTTTTTACTTATAATAGCAACAATAGCCTTTATCTTCTTCCTATAAAGACTTTACCTTGTTCTTGTTAATAGAACCACGGTGCACTTTCCTGCACTTGGCTTTCATCTTGGTATAAGCGTACTACCTGATAATATGCTGGTTCAGGATAACACTCTTTTCCTTCCAACCTTGGACACCTCTGCTCTTGCCATTCTGTTTCTCGAATCATCTTGTCAACAAGCAGCTTTGTCTTATCACCATCCAATACGATCTTTCCAAAATAGAACTCTTTTTTCATCTTCGCCAAAGCCGAAATATCTCCCCAATATACCTGTTCTCCATCAATTATCTGCGTATTATTTGTCCGATAACTCTCTCGGTAATCACGAAGCCGTGTTGCTGTCAACTGCTCCTTTTCCATCGTTTTCATATTGATCAAGCCTTCACAGATCTTACTGTTCAACTCCGTAAAAAGCTCATCGCTGTAAGTTTCAGGCTTTCCCAGTCTGCACATTGCGTGCTCTAGCGCTCCCGGTTCTACTGTTATATCGTATACCTCTTCAATATATCTGCAATCCTCTCCAAATTTATCCTTCAGCTTTTTTCGAAGCGTTCCATAAAAATCTGTCGCTTTGCCAGACGTAAAGATTGCCTGCAAAGTCGCCACACCGCCGCCTGCTTTTCTATAACTACGAAGTGTCTCATCTACAATTTTTAGATACTCCACTTTTTCTTCTGCTGTTAATGGAATTATCCACTTATTTCCTTCTTCTTTACTATATTTGATAAAACACGTCCGCTTAGCCAAAACAATTTCTTTGTTTTTGCTCATTGAGTTCAGCGCAGCTTTGATGTAACTAGAGAACTTAGGGAGTACGATACGTCGGAACGCATCTGCATAACTACCGTTCTCCTTCTCTTTCTCATCCATCTCTCCATTTCTTCCATAATTCGTAAAATGCTTATTGACTATCCGGCAAGAATACATCATATCCTTTGCACACCAGAGAATTTGGAAGCCCAGACATCCGCCATGTCCTTTGTACAGTTCATCCCATCGTTTCCACATATACCAAAAATGGTATACCAACGCTTGCTGGATCAGTTTACTGTACTTGATATTTCCACCCTCTGAACGCTCTGGCAAGATTTCGTCCTTCGTCCGAATGTGCTTGACAATCAGCTTCTGCCCTACTTTTTCTATCTGAACAAAACGGTTAAGCTCTTCCATGAACTGCTTTTTGCTGTTCCCTCCAATGGGTTCGCCCTTGTTATTCAAGAGATTCCACTGTAAGCACAGATCGCGAAAGCTCTTAAAGACCTGTCCTTCATAGAGCCTCTGTAGCATTTCTTCTGTAACATCATAAGTTTTTACTGTCATAGATCAACCTCCTAATTTCCGTTTGCCAAAAATGGTGCCATTTCTTCAATTTAATTATATCACAATTATACGTTTTTGTTAATTAACTTTTTGTAAACTTTTAGATGTTTTCGACTTATTTGCATTGCCTTATCTGACGCAATATTCCCTCTGCTACACAGCCTTTTTCCCTATTTTTCCGTTCCGCGTTTCCAGCGGTTCGCTTCATCTACACATCGCTCATCGCTCGTGTAGATTACGCTTCTCTGCTTATCGGAGAAATCAACTTTTCGCTTGCACTCAAAAAGTTGATTTTTCCGACAAGCAGTACTTACTCAAGTTGGATTTTCTTTTCTTACACTCTGACACCATTGTAAAAAAGTTGCACGCCAAAAAAATATTATACCTAATAAAACATAAAATAGTTACTTTTTCAGTGTACAACTATTAGTCATTTCCTGTATAATAGATAATTCACAGAGCTTTCCACTCTAATGTGCACTTATAAAACTATTCTTCTATCATGAACCCTCTACCGCTGGGAACATCATAATTTTTCAGCTTACTTTTTCAGGCTCGCAATCACGCTACTATTGACCGCATTCTCCACGATTTGCGCATCCTGCATATTCTGCAAGTAGATTTGGGTGATACTCACCTTTTCATGTCCCAGCAAACGGGACAGGGTGTAGATATCCATGCCGTTCTTCAGCTGGATTTGTGCATAGAAGTGCCGAAATGTGTGGGGCGATACTCGAGCATCCTGTATTCCCTGCCCCGCAATCTTTATCAACCGTTCGATTGCGCTGTTGGTCAGCTTTTTCCCTTTCACACTCAAAAAGAAATTATTGTCTGGTGATTTCAGTTCAAATTGATGCTCTATCCGTACCCGATACTTTGCCAGTTGCTTGCCCAGATACGATGTGATGGGAACCAATCGCTCCTTGTGATTCTTGCCGTGGATAAGAATATAGTTTTCCTTGATGTCCTCTGGCTGCATATCGATCAGTTCCTTGCACCGGATACCTGTTTCCAGAAACATTGTGATGATGGTGCGATTCCGACAAGATAGGTAGCTCTTATTATCGTAGTATTCCAGCAGTTGCCGTGCATCTTGTGCAGAGAATGCCTTGATCACAGGCTTTTCTTCCCTGACCCATGCTACCTTCTCATAGGCAATATCGGTGTAGTCCTCTCCATTTGTATACTTGAAGAACGCCCGTAGTATCTTGATGATACCATTCACATAGGTTGCCTTGTGCCCCATTTTCAGGTGATAAGCCACGTACTGTTTCAGGTGGATGACCCGAATCTTCTCCAACTCATCAATCGTCCATTCCTTTTGAAGCCAGTTAGCAAACAGATTCAGGGCATTTTTATACCCTCTGAGTGTTCGCTCCGTCTGATTTTCAATCTTCTTGGCATACAAAAACTCCTCTACTGTGACGTACAACTTCATTTTTCAGCCCTCCAAAACCGGTCAGTATGTCACAATCCAAAAGTGCCCGTATGTCACAGCAAAACAGCATTTCTGCGCGCTCCCGCCATACAGCAAAAGCCGCCTTTCGTGCCTTGCAGCACAAAAAGCGGCTTTTTATCGTCTTATTTCAAGAGCAAAGAGCCTTGCGGAAGCTTATTCCGGCAGGTCCTCTTCGTTCTCCAGGCTGTGCCAGACGTTCTGGACGTCATCGTTATCCTCCAGAGAATCCAGCAGCTTGCCCATCAGCTTCAGCTGATCAGGGTCGGTCAGGCGGGTGGTGGTCATAGGCACCATGGCCAGATCGTCGGACAGGATCTCGTAACCCTTCTCTTCCAGAGCCTTGACCACGGCAGAGTAGTTCTCGGGATCGGTGGTGACCTCGGCAGCGTCCTCGCTGGCATCAAAGTCCTCGGCACCGGCATCCAGAGCGTCCATCATGGCCTCGTCGGCGTCCTTATCCTCCAGAGAGATGTCAATGACGCCCTTCTGGTTGAACAGGAAGGCCACGCAGCCCATAGCGCCCAGATTGCCGCCGTTCTTATCGAAGTAGTGGCGCAGGTCGGCAGCGGTACGGTTGCGGTTGTCGGTCAGGGTCTCCACCATGACTGCCACGCCGCCGGGGCCGTAGCCCTCGTAGGTGATGGCCTCGAACTCGGTCTTGTCGCCGCCCTCGGCCTTCTTGATGATACGCTGGATGTTATCGTTGGGCACGCTCATGCGCTTTGCCTTGGCGATCAGGTCTGCCAGCTTGCTGTTGGAAGCCGGGTTGGGGCCGCCGTCACGGACGGCAACGCTGATCTCGCGGCCGATCTTGGTAAAGACCTTGGCGCGGGCGCCGTCAGTCTTTTCCTTCTTGCGCTTAATGTTGTTCCATTTGCTATGTCCAGACATGGGAAAGAGCCTCCTAAATTTATCGGTATCTCCGCCTGCGGGCAGACGGGCTGTGGTCGCCCGCTTGTGGCAGCACACAAAATCTAACTCTGTTATTTTATCACAATCCACCGGCGCGTTCAAGCCTGAAAAGCCTGATTTTCGCCCGGATGCGTGTAAATCTGCGGTTTACAGCAGCCGCAGTGCCTTGGGGTAGTGGTTTTTCACCCGCCCGCCGGACACCTTGCCGCCGCCCAGCGGCCAGCCGTCCACGGTCACGCAGCACCAGCCGTCCGCTGCCGTGCGGGCTTCCACCTCGCGGCCGGAGAGATACTCGGTGCAGCGGCAGTCGGCAAGGGTCAGCTGCTCGCAGTTCGTGCACAGGCTGCCAAAGGCCGTGAACAGGTGGTGCTCCGGCACAAAGCGTCCCTTCTGCACACTGCCTACGAACACCCCCGCCCGCAGCACATGGAGCCCCGTCTGCGGAAAGGCGACCGGCAGCAGCACACCGCCGCCATGCACCACAGCCGGGCGCTGCGCCAGTGCAGGGAAATACTGCCGGGCAAACTCCTGCCATGCGGCAAGGCTCTGCGCCGGGGTGGCTTCCCCTGCCCCGGTGTCCCGGGTACGGCGGCTCGTGCCCTGCACAGCGTCCCGGCAGGCGCGGCTGTCCGCACGGCGAGTGCTGCGGGCATCTGCCGCCTTGGCAGGCTTTGCCTTACCCTTGCCCTTTTTGCCCGCCTGTGCAGCAGCGGCAAGCCAAAGCTGTTCTTCCGGGGTGTATTCTCCTTCCGGCGGCAGGGTGCGGGGCGTGCCCGCCTTGACCAGCCGGGCCATAAAATGCCCCTCGCCGCCCTGACAGGGCCAGATGCGGCGCACCTTACTTACGTCCAGCGGCAGACCGCCGGTGCGGTTCTCTTCGCCTGCGCTGCCAAAGGTGTAGTCCACGTTGCCCAGCACATCGGCCAGTGCAAACTCCGGGTGGCGCTGCAAAAACGCTGCCACCTGCCCTTCGTCCTCCTCCGGCGCGAAGGTGCAGGTAGAGTACACCAGCTGCCCGCCGGGAGCCAGTGCCGCTGCGGCGCAGTCCAGAATCTGCGCGCCCAGCTCTGCGCACTGCTTTACCAGTGCTTCGCAGTGCTGCTGCAACGCTACTGGTTCCTTGCGGAACATTCCCTCACCGGAGCAGGGCGCATCCACCAGCACCCGGTCGAAAAACTCCGGCAGCGCCTCGGCAATGCGGGCGGGGGTCTCGTTGAGCACCACGGCGTTGGAAACGCCCATGCGCTCAAGGTTGCTTTTTAAAATTTCGGCGCGCGCAGCCACATACTCGTTGCTCACCAGCACACCGCGCCCCTGCAGTGCCGCCGCCAGCTGGCTGCTTTTGCCGCCGGGCGCGGCGCACAGGTCCAGCACCCGCATCCCCCGCTGCACTCCCAGCAGCGGCGCTGCCGAAGAAGCCGAAGGCTCCTGCGAGTAGAACACCCCCGCATGGTGGTACGGATGCCGCCCGGGCTTAAAATCCGGCTGATGCACCACAAAAGCCGCCTTGCAGAAGGGCGAAGGCTCCAGCGGGAAATCTGCCCGCTGCGCAAACTGCTCCGGCGTGGTGCGCAGCGCCGATACGGTGACCCCGCGCTCTGCCGTCTGCTGCGGGGCGGCATACAGCTGCTCGTACCGCTGGCCCAGCAGGGCACGTTCCCGCTGCTCAAAATATTCCGTAGGCATATTCTTTTCCTCCCATGGGATGTATAAAGCCGCCGGCTGCGGCCACACTATGGACTGTGAGGGCGGCCCCGCCCCCACAGCAACGACCGAAAGGAGCATTCACACCATGGAAAACCGCAGTGAGAACCGCAGTACCAATTGCAAGAACCAGACCTCCAACCGTACCAGCAGCAAGACCACCAACAGCGCCACCAACGAGCACAAGCACCCCAACCAGTACACCAAGGGTGCCGATGACGAAAGCGCCAAAAACTCCACCAACAGCCGTTCCACCAACGCGAAGAACAGCCGCTGATGGCGTAAGCGGCATCTGACGGACCGCAGATGCCAACAAGCAAAGCCCGCTGCCTTCCACCACTGGTTTCCAGTGCGGAAAGCAGCGGGCTTTCGCATTCTTATTTCTGGTCAGGATCAAACTGCTGCCACAGCACCTCAAACAGCTGGTGCACGCGCTCCAGCTGTCCGTTCAGGTACAGCCAGCCCAGCAGGCATTCGAAGCCGGTAGAGGCACGGTACTCCTCCGGGGAGGCGTGCTTGGCTACGCTGGCCTTGCTGGCGTTGCGGCCGCGCTTGAACACGGCCAGCTCGTCCTCGGTGAACAGCGGCTCCAGCAGCTGCTCCTCCCGGAACTGCGCCTTGGCAGAGACATACTTGACCTTTTCGGCGTTCAGCTTTCCGGCCGAAAGGCGGTGGTGCTCCACCAGACGCTGGCGCACCAGCAGTTCCAGCACGCTGTCCCCTACAAAGGCCAGCGCCAGCGGGCTGAGCTCCCGCGGGTCGATCTTTTCTGATTCGTTCATGATGCTTTATCCTTAGAAGATATAGTCGAACTGATACTCGCCGATGAGAATGGTATCGTTCTCTTCCACGCCCTTCTGCACCAGCGCGTCCAGAATGCCGCTCTCGCCCAGCTGACGCTGGAAGAACTGCAGGCTCTCGTAGTCGTCCACGTTGCTGCCGGCCAGAATATACTCCAGCCACGGGGCATCCACGCTCCACACATGGGCTTCCATGCGCTGGATGGTGAAGTCGCGGCCGTTCTTCTTGGGCTCCGGCTTTTTGTACTCGGGGGTGAACACCGGCACCTGCGGGATATCCTTGAGACGGTTGTACACCAGACCCGGCAGCTGCTTGACGCCCTGCATGGTGGCGGCAGAGATGGCCACGAAGGTCAGCCCCTTGCCCTCCACATACTGGCGGAAGGTCTCGATCTGCTCCTCGGTGGCAAGGTCGCACTTGTTGCCCACCACGATCTGCGGACGCTCGGCCAGCACGGGGCTGAACTTTGCCAGCTCCTCGTTGATCTTCTCAAAGTCCTCGATGGGGTCGCGGCACTCGCTGCCGGAAACATCCACAACGTGCAGCAGCAGGCGGCAGCGCTCCACATGGCGCAGGAAATCGTGGCCCAGACCAATGCCCTCGCTGGCACCCTCGATCAGGCCGGGAATGTCGGCGCAGACAAAGCTTGCGCCCTCACCCACCGACACAACGCCCAGCGTGGGCACAAGGGTGGTAAAGTGGTAGTTTGCGATTTTGGGCTTTGCAGCGCTGATGGTGGAGATGAGGGTGGACTTACCCACGTTGGGGAAACCGATCAGACCCACGTCCGCGATCAGCTTCAGTTCCAAGGTCACCTGCAGATCCTCGCCGGGCATACCGGGCTTTGCAAACTTGGGGATCTGGCGGGTGGGGGTGGCAAAGTGTGCGTTGCCGTAGCCGCCGCGGCCACCCTTAGCAATGGTGACCGGGGTGTGGTCGGACAGGTCTGCGATAACAAGACCGCTCTCAGCGTCCTTGATCACGGTGCCCAGCGGCACCTTGATGACCAGATTTTCGGCATTTTTGCCGTGGCACAGGCTTGCACCGCCCTTGCCGCCCTCCGGGGCCACATACTTGCGCTTATAACGGAAATCCATCAGGGTGGACAGATGGTCGTCCGCCACAAAGATGATATCGCCGCCCCGGCCGCCGTCACCGCCGTCCGGACCGCCTGCGGCCACGAATTTTTCGCGGTGGAAGCTCACCGCGCCATCGCCGCCCTTGCCCGCATGGAGCCATATCGTGGCGATGTCGATAAAGTTAGTCTGTGCTGCCATACAGCCCCTCCTTAGCTTTATAGGCTATTGCGTTTCAGCGCCCTCATCCGAGACAGCGCCACCCGAACACATAGCCTTATTTCATCAAAAAGAGCCGGGCCACAAGGGTCCGGCTCTACGATTGCAGTTATTCAGAAAGAAGTTACTGCTTAACGCTGCACTTCTTGCCGCTCTTGCCCACGCGCTCGAAACGGACGGTGCCGTCCACCAGAGCAAACAGGGTATCATCGCTGCCCTTGCCAACGTTCTCACCCGGCATGATGTGGGTGCCACGCTGACGAACCAGGATGTTGCCGGCCAGAACGAACTGACCGTCTGCACGCTTGGTGCCCAGACGCTGTGCTGCGGAATCGCGGCCGTTCTTGGTGCTGCCTACGCCCTTTTTATGTGCCATTGTAATTTACCTCCTTAGCCGTTGATCGCAGTGATCTCAACCTTGGTGTAGGGCTGACGATGGCCCATACGGCGAGCACTGTGCTTCTTTGCGCGATAGGTGATGATGTTCAGCTTCTTGCCCTTGCCATTCTTGATGACCTTGGCAGAGACGGAAGCGCCCTCAACAACGGGAGCGCCAACCTTGACCGAACCCTCCTCGCCGACAGCGAGAACCTGATCAAACTTCACTTCGGAGTCAGCTTCAACGTCCAGCTTTTCGATGTAGACGATGTCGCCCTGCTCCACGCGGTACTGCTTACCGCCGGTAACAATGATTGCGTACATTTTGTTCATTCCTTTTCGTTGTACTCGCTGGTCGTAAAGGCAGACCCTTACAGCGGGCCATTTCAGGCGCCCACACCATGCGGCTAGAATATTATAGCAAAAACCAAACCGGATTGCAAGAGGAAATTTCCCCTTTTGCGCAGATTTTTACGCTTTTTTCTGCCCGGCCTGCTCTATGGCGGCTTTCACCTGCGCATTATAGGCCTCCGTCTTATCCAAAAACAGCTTGCGCGGGCTGGAAGCCAGCAGCTGGGTGTCCTTACCCGCAAAGGAGATGGGACCGTCCAGCTTCTTTTGAGCCGCCTTGTTCTCGGCGTTCATCGCCAGCGGCACCAGCAGGGGCTTGCCCTTGAACTTGCGGGTAAAATACACCTCTGCCGCAATGCCCGCCACCACAGCGATGCCTGCCACCAGCTGGGAAGCCCGCAGACCGATGGAGGGCACCAGCATCAGGCTGTCGGTGCGCAGACCCTCGATCCAGAAACGGCCTGCGCCGTACCAGATCAGATACCGCAGGGTGATGTCGCCGTTGAACTTGCGCTTTTTGATGTAGCGGAACAGCAGGAAGAAGCCCACAAAGCACCAGATGCTCTCATACAAAAAAGTGGGGTGCACCGGCAGGTTGGGGTCGATGACCACGCCCTTGGGTACCGTGACCGTGCTGCTCATCAGGTAAGCACGGGTCGTCTCGCTGTACATTCCCCAAGGCAGGGTGGTGTTGCAGCCAAAGGCTTCCTGATTGAAAAAGTTGCCCCAGCGGCCGCAGCCCTGCCCGAGGAGAAAGCCCATAGCAGTCAGGTCAAACATGGGCAGCACCGGCACGCCCCGCCACTTGCAGGCCAGACCACCGAACAAAAAGCCGCCAATGATGCCGCCGTAGATGGCAAGGCCGCCATCGCGGATGGCGATCATCTCCCAGATGCTTTCATATTTAAAAGGTGCCATAGCCACATAGTAGGCGCGGGCGCTGATGATGCCCAGCACTACGCCAATAAGGATGACATCCACCATACTGTCGGGGTCTACGCCAAACTCGATGCTGTGCCGGAAGGCAAAGACCAGTGCCAGACACAGACCCACCGCAATGCACACGCCGTACCAGTAGATGCTGACCCCGCCGATGGTAAAGGCCACACGGTTCAGCTGAAAGCTCAGCCCCAGACCCGGGAACTGTACCAGATTTGTAAGATGGTTCATCCTTCTTCCTCCTCGTCCTCTTCTGCCGCCTGCGCCGTGCCGTCCGGCTGGATGTACATGGTAGCCATGCGGTCGGTGCACAGGATGTGCTGCAAGGCAGCGTCCGCATCCTCTGCGGTCAGCCCGGCCAGCATGGAGATCTGCTGCGCCACCGTCTGGCCGCTGAGGGCAAAGTCTGCCATCTGGCTGGCGGAATCCTCCACATTTTCCAGATTTTCGATCAGCTGGCCGTACTTTTCGTTCTTGCACAGGATAAACACTTCCCTGTCCACACCGGCGGCGCGCACCCGGGCGATCTCGTCCAGCAGCAGCTGGCGCACGGTGTCCGGCACATCGCTCTCGCCGGTGAACAGGATGCAGCAGCAGCCGTCCACCCGCAGCACCTCGCCGCCAAAGCCGGGGTTCACAAGACCTTCGTCATACAGGCGGCGGTACAGCGGCGACATTCCGCCCACGATGCAACTGAGCACAAGGTCGTACAGCGCCTCGGTGCGCAGATCATCCGCAGGCAGCGGCTCTTCCTTAAAGCCCACGCCGAAGCAGGGCTTAGAAACCGGCATGGTCAGCGTTTTTTCCGTGGCGGCAAGGGTCATGGGCTCCGAAGCCCACAGCCGCTGCACCTTCTGTGCCGGGCGGGGCTCCATCAGGCCGTGCCGCTTGCAGGCAGCCAAGATCTGCTCCATGGTGGTGTTGCCGGCCGCAGCCAGCACCATATTGCCCGGGGCATAAAAGGCCTTGCAGCTGTCGTACAGCATGGCGGGCGTGATCTCGGCAATGCTTTCCACCGTGCCCGCGATGTCGCTGCGGATGGGGTGGCTGTGGTACAGGCACTCGAACAGGCCGGTGATGAGCCGCCAGTCCGGGCTGTCATCGTACATTTTGATTTCCTGCCCGATGATGCCCTGCTCCTTGGCGATGGTCTGCTCGGTAAAGTAGGGGTGGCCTACCATGCCCAGCAGCACGTCCAAGCTTTCGTCCAGCTGCTGGGTGGCGGTGAACAGGTAGCAGGTGCGGTCAAAGCTGGTAAATGCGTTGGCGTTGGCACCGGTCTTTGCGTACTTGGCAAAGGCATCGCCGTCCTCGTCTTCGAACATTTTGTGCTCCAGAAAATGCGCCACACCCGCCGGCAGATGCACCGTTTGCCCGTTCAGGCAGAAATCCCGGTCGATGGAGCCGAACTTGGTGGCATAGATCACATGGGTGCTGGAATAGCCCGGCATGGGGCGCACCAGCACCGTCAGGCCGGAGGGCAGGGTCTGCCACTGGTCGGCCACGGTCTTTTCCAGCAGGGTCTGGTTATTCTGCGGCATGGGCAGCATCCTCCTTTGTAAGCAGATAGCTGACCGAGAGGGTCAGGCGGCGCAGGATATCCCGCACCTCGTCCTTGGTCACGGCACGCAGGGCATTCCGTGCCTGCTCCGGGCTCTGGATAGGCGCAGCGCTGTTGGCACCGGCGCGCAGCACCTCGATGTAGTACCAGCTCTCGATGCCGCCAAGACTGTCCTCTACCCCGTTCATGCCGCTGAGCAAACCCCGGCGGCAATCCTCAAATTCTTCGTCGGTAATGGGACCGGTGCACAGGTCGGCAAGCTCTTTCAGAATCGCCTGCTGTGCGCGGGCGGCATCGGCGTGCTCCACGCCGCTGTTCACCGCCATGCTGCCGGTAAAGCTCTGGAACGAGGAGGAGCAGTAGTAGCACAGATGGTCCCGTTCCCGCACATTGAGGAACAGGCGGCTGGTCACGCTGCCGCCGTACAGTGCCATGGCAAGGCGCACGGCTGCCAGCTGCTGCGGCTGCATGGGCTGCCCCAGCGTGAACAGCATACACAGCTTTGCCTGCACCATATCGTAGTTTTCGGTCTTGTGCACCGGTGCAATGGCGGGCATGGCCATGTTTTCCACCAGCAGCAGCGGGGCGCGGTCGATGCAGGCAAGCTCTGCCAGCAAAGCGTCCCGGATAGCGGCGGTCTGGGCGGCATCGCAGCCCAGCACCAGCAGCTCGATGTTGGCGTTGCGCAGCATCTGCCGGTAGGCGGCGGTCAGCATAGCCGGGGTAAGGCCGTCCACCTCTTCCAGATAACCCTCCTGCCGCACGCCCGCCGGGCTGTCGCCAAAGAATTCCCGGTTGGCCTGATGCAGACAGTAGATGCGTTTATCGTTGATCTCGTCCTCAAGGCCTTTTTTCAGCATCTGCTTTTCAATGCTGACGGCCTGCGGGTCAAAGCAACCGTCCACAAGATAAGGATGGAAAGCCGCACCCAGCGCGATTTTGGTATACTCGGCGGTCAGCGTCTCGCCCTCCAGCGCAAAGGCGTCTTTGATGCCGGTCACGCTGACGCAGAGGTTGTGGTTGCAGCCCATGGGGCGGGCGTCCACGGTCAGGTCTGCGCCGTAAAGCTTTGCCAGCTTTTTGGTCAGCCGGGTCATATCCGGGCAGTCCGCATAGCCGCGCTCCATCACCAGCGGCAAAAGCGCATGGGCAGTGGCCGTTTTACGCTCTGCCGGGAAGGCAAAGTGGATGCTGATGCGGCAGCGGTTGAATTTAGAAGCCGGGTCGCAGGAAAGATGCACGCCCGGTGCAATGAGAGTACGTTCCAATGATAGTTCCCTTCTCTCTGCGCCGCAGCACAGAGCATTTGATTCAGTCTGCCCGCTGCAGGGCGATGAACTCTTCCAAGCTCAGGCCGCTGGCGCGGATGGCAAGGGCGTTTTCCACCCCTACATAGCGCCAGTGCCACGGCTCGAACACGATGCCGGTGGCGGCCTGCCTGTCCTGCGGGTAGCGCAGGATAAAGCCGTATTCCGCCGCATAGGCCGTAAGCCACTCGTAGGCACGGGTCTCGGCAAAGCTGGTGTTCTGCTGCGGGTCGTCCGCGCTGAGGATATCTGCCGCGTAGCCGGTGCCGTGCTCGTTGGCGTTGGCAGCGGGCTGGATGGTAGCCGCCAGACGGGCGGCTTCCTCTTCGCTCTTGCGCTTATCGCGGTAGGTCTGCACCCGGGCTTCATAGGCATCCTGCCGGGTGTCGGCGTCCTGATAACCGGCCACAAGGGTCAGGCTGACGCCGTCCGCCTGCGCGGCGGCGGCCATGCTGCGGTACTGCATGGCGGCTTCGGCTTCCAGCTGCTGGCCGGTGGTCTCGTCGGCAATATCCAGCAGCGGGGTCGGCTCGACGGTATAGGGCAGATTGGCATTTACCAGCGTAAGCCGCGTGTCTGCGGCGTCGAACACATAGTCTGCGCCGTTGTACACGCTGGCTGCAAATACCTTTGGCCCGGCCAGCAGGCTGTGCACCTTGGGCAGCAGCCACAGGATGCCGCCGGTCAGCAGCGCCACCACTGCCGCGCAGCCGGCCAGAAACAGCACCCAGTTGCGGGCCAGCCGCAGCATTTTGCGGCGTTTCCATTGTTGATAGGTCAGGCGCTTATCAGCAGGCGCTCTGGAGGTACGGGTGGGTTCACTCATGCGGCGGGGCTCCTTTTCGGCATAGTTGCAGCGCCGGTGCGCCGCACAGATTCAAACTATATTATACACCCCTTTGCAATTTGTGTAAACGCCGCCGTGTGTAAAAAAATTATGACCTGCCCGCCCCCGGCAAGGAGCAGACAGGCCATAACCGAAAATTTCACGCAGATCAGTCAAACAGCATATCGTGGATGGCGCTGACAGCCTTGTCGGCGTCTGCACGGTCGATGATGCAGGAGATCTTGATCTCGCTGGTGGAGATCATCTTGATGTTGATATTGTTGTTGGACAGTGCCTCGAACATCTTGGAAGCAACGCCGCTGTGGCTCTGCATACCGGCACCCACGATGGAGACCTTGGCGCAGGTGGTGTCCACGCTGACATTGCTGAAGTGTGCGCTGTCCTTCAGCACACGCATGGCCACCTCGGCTTCGCCCTCGGCACAGGTAAAGCTGATGTCCTTCTTGCCGTCGCGGCCGGTGGACTGCAGGATGATGTCCACGTTGATGTTCTTCTGTGCCAGCAGACCAAAGATCTTAAAGCTCATGCCCGGCTCATCGGGAACGTTGAGAATCGTGATAACAGCAACATCGGTGTCCTTGGCAACACCCTTGATCAGCATACCTTCCATGTCCTTTGTAACCTCCTTAACCACCGTACCCGGGATGGGGTTCAGGCTGGAGAGCACCTCCAGCTCCACATTGTACTTTTTGGCCAGCTCCACGCTGCGGTTGTTCAGCACCTGTGCGCCCAGAGATGCCAGCTCCAGCATCTCGTCAAAGGTGATCTCCTCCAGCTTGCGGGTGTTGCGCACCTTGCGCGGGTCAGCGGTGTAAACGCCCTCCACATCCGTATAGATCTGGCAGCGGTCAGCGTGCAGGGCAGCGGCAATGGCCACAGCACTGGTGTCGGAGCCGCCGCGTCCCAGGGTGGTGATATCGTCCAGCTTGTTCAGACCCTGGAAACCTGCCACCACCACCACACGGTTGCGCTCCAGCTCCGAGGAGATCCGCTCGGTCTCCAGCCGGGTGATGCGCGCCTTGGTGTAGGCGCGGTCGGTGCGGAAGCCAGCCTGCCAGCCGGTCAGGCTGATGGCATGGCAGCCCAGCTCGTTCAGCGCCATGGCCAGCAGTGCGATGCTGATCTGCTCGCCGGAGGCCAGCAGCATATCCATCTCACGCGCCGAGGGGTTATGGGTGATCTCCCCTGCCTTGGCGATCAGGTCATCGGTGGTGTCGCCCTGTGCGGAAACTACCACCACTACGTCATTGCCCGCGTTGTGGGTGTTGGCCACGATCCGCGCAACGTTGAAGATACGGTCACGGTCCTTTACGGAGGAACCGCCGAATTTCTGTACGATCAACGCCATATCTTGTCACTCTCCTCTTTACGCCCCGCGCTTGCGGGGGCTTGCCGGGCGGAAGCGTTCTTGCACTTCCCTTACCCGTTTATCATTCCACAGTCGCGCCGGTGTTATCGGCATCCAGCTGCAACAGTGTAAATGCTTCACATCCGTCCAGACCTTCCAGCAGCTCCAGACCTTTTTCCAGCTTGGAATAGAACTTTTCGGCTTCGGCCTTTTCCGCCACAGCCATGACCGTGCTGCCTGCACCGGAGACATACACGGCCTTTGCGCCGCACAGCCGCGCCATATCGAACACCTCGCGGGAGCCGGGCATCAGGGGCATCCGGTACTGCTGGTGCAGCTTATCCTCAGTGGCAATGGCCAGCAGGTCGTGCCGTCCCTCGCAGAAAGCTGCGGGCACCAGCGCCGCACGGGACAGGTTATACACCGCATCCTTATGGGATACCTCCTTGGGCAGGGCAGCGCGGGCCGCCTCGGTCAGCAGCTTGTAGTCCGGCACGATGGCGGCAAAGCAGAGACTTTCGTCCACATTCCGCTTGACCGAATACACCTTGCCGTCCTCGAACACGCTGCTGGTCAGACCGCCCAGCAGTGCCGGGGCTACGTTATCGGGGTGTCCCTCAATGGCAGTTGCCAGCGTGAGCAGCTCCTGCGTGTTGAGCACATCGCCCAGCATCCGGTTTGCGCCCAGCAGACCTGCGATGATGCAGGCCGAAGAAGAACCCAGACCCCGCGCCATGGGGATGGGGTTCGTCTGGGTGATCTTGAGGGGCGGGATCTGCTTGCCCACTTTTTCGAACAGACCCTTGGCGGAGCGGTACACGAGATTCGACTCGCCCCGGGGGATGCGGGTGCCGTCCGATGCTGAGATCTCCAGCACCTCGCTGTCCTCAAAGGTGACTGTGTTGTACAACGTAACTGCCAGACCCAGCGCATCGAAGCCGGAGCCTACGTTGGCGCTGGTGGCAGGAACCGAAACCTTGATCTTCATTGCCGCAGTTCCTTTCCGTTACACTTCTTCGGGCAGACGCTTGAGCACCAGCTTCACGCTGCCGCCCACGGCCTCCACCTTGCGCGCGGCTTCTGCCAGCGCACGCTCATCGGCGCGCTCCACAAAGTAAGCGCAGCCCTCGTACCGCTCATCCACCACCTTGCCGTAGCCGTAGATGGCTTCCACCACAGCGGGTGCAATGCCCGCTACACGCACATAATATGCAGCGGGAGCCGGGTCGGTGAGCATTCCGTCCACCGGGTCTGCGGGCTGCCAGAACAGGCTGTCGTGCACCTGTGCGCCGTTTTTCAGGGCATCCACCACGTCTGCCACCACAGCGCTGGCGGTGGGCAGCTTGCCAGCGCCCTTGCCGTAGAACACCACATCGCCCAGCATATCGCCCTTGACCAGCACCGCGTTGAACACATCGTCCACGCTGGCCAGCTGGTTTGCCTTGGGCACCAGACACGGCTCTACACCGGCGGCAACGCTGCCGTCCTTGCCAAGCTTCATCCATGCAATCAGCTTGATGACGCAGCCCAGCTTTTCGGCGCTGGCAACATCGGCGGCGGTAATGGCGCGGATGCCCCGGGTGGGGATGTTCTGGGGGTAGATCTGGTGGCCGCACACCATGGAGGACAGGATGGCGATCTTGCGGCAGGCATCGCGGCCGTCCACATCATCGCTGGGGTCCTTGGTCTCGGCGTAGCCCAGCTCCTGCGCAATGTGCAGCGCATCCTCAAAGTCAAGGCCCTCCCGCACCATCTTGGTGAGCATGAAGTTGGTGGTGCCGTTCACGATGCCCTCCACCTCGGTGATGACATTGGCCGCCAGGCACTGGTGCATGGGGGTGATGATGGGCGTACCGCCGCCCACAGAGGCTTCGAACAGGAAAGCACAGTCGTGCTCCTTGGCCAGTGCCAGCAGCTCTGCGCCGTAGGTAGCCACCATCTCCTTGTTGGAGGTGCACACGCTGCGGCCGCTCTCCAGACACGCCTTGACATAAGGGTAAGCAAAGCGGGTGCCGCCGATGGTCTCCACCACCACCCGGATCTCCGGGTCCTGCAGGATCACATCAATGCTTTTGACCACCAAAGGCTCCACCGGGTTGCCTGTAAAGTCCTTCGGGTCCAGAATGTACTTTACCTCCACCGGTTCGCCAGCCCGGCGGGAGACGCTTGCGGCATTGCGGCGCAGCACCTCGTACACGCCGCTGCCCACCGTGCCAAAGCCCAGAATTGCAATTTTAGCCATACTCTCTTTCCCTCGTTTCCTGTTTTGTTACAGGTTATACCCACAGCGCACACCCACGACCATGCGCTGGCGCGAAAGCTTTTCGGTCAGTTCCTCCGGGGACATCTGCATAGTGTCGGTGCGGATGGTGACCGCCACCAGCGCAGCTCCGTTTTCCGGGGTGGACTGGTTGATGGTCACAATGCTGGCACCTGCGGCGCTGATGCCTGCCAGAAGGCTTTGCAGCGCACCGGTCTCGTCCCGCAGGGTGGCCATGACCGTGATGACCTCACGGCCGTTCTCGGAATCAAAGATACAATCCTTATACTTATAAAATGCGCTGCGCGAAAGCTCTACCGCACGGGTCGCAGCTGAAATACTGCGGGCTTCTCCGCTGGCCAGCAGCTCCTTGGCGCGCACCACCTTGAGAAAGACCTCCGGCAGCACCTGCGCATCTACCAGATAAAAACGGCGTTCCAACTTGTTCACCTCTCAAACACAAGTGTTCTTGCAGAAAATATAATAGCATCCGAACCCCTGCAATGCAAGAGCCCGGATGCTATTTTGTCACTTTGTCCAGTTTTGTCTTGTAAAGTGCGTCCTGTCCTTGCCGGATTTTTCAGCAAAGGGGCGAAAAAGTACGATTTTTACCCTTATTCCGTATCCAGCGCACTGGTATCGGTGGGGATGACCGGCTGGGTGGGCACAGCACCATCTGTGTTCTCGGTAGAGGCAGCAGCCTGCGGAGCTGCGTGGGAATAGGTGCAGGTATCGGGCAGGTCATCGGCGCGGTAGTAGCCCACGGCAGTGCTCGGGCAGCCTGCACCGGCCAGAAGGCCGCTCTGGGTGCAGTAGCGGCGCTCCACCACGCCTGCGGAGGTGGGGAATGCCTTATAGGGCAGGTCTGCCTGTGCCTGCTCCATCAGCGCCTTCCACGCGGTCACACAGGTGCGGGTCTTGGCCTGCTGCTTGGACAGGGTCTTGGTCATATCGTAAGGTGCATCGTAGCCCCACCACACAGCGGTGACATAGTAGGGCGTGCCGCCCACGAACCACAGATCCTTTTCGTCGCTGGCAGTACCGGTCTTACCAAAGGCTTCCATGCCGTTAGAGTTGGGATAGCGGCCGCTGGCAGTACCTACGCTGGAGAACAGAACGTTCTTCAGTAGGCGGTTCATGACATAGGCAGTATCGGGGGTCAGTGCCTGATAGCTGGTGGCGTTGTTTTCCAGATAGATGTTGCCGTCCCGGTCCAGTACACGGGTGTACAGATGCGGGGTGGTGTACTCGCCATCATAGAAGATCTGGAAGGCTGCGGCCAGCGCCATGGGGGTAACGCCCTTGGTCTGGCTGCCCATGACCATCTGCGCCAGACCCACGTCGTTGGTGGGGTCCAGCGTATTCAGCTGCAGGGTGTTGTAGACGAAGTTGAAGATATTGCTTGCGCCCACAAGGTCGCCCACGCGGATTGCGATGGTGTTCAGCGAGCGGGCAAGGCCGTTCCACAGCGGGAGATCGCTGCCATCGCCGTAGTTGCCGCCGTAGTTGCGCGGCCAGCTGCGCCATGCGTTGGGGTAAGCACGGAGCTGCTTATCGGAAAGACCCATCAAGCCGTTCTTGCGGCAGTAGTCCTCATCCCGGATGATCATATCCTGCTTCTGGTACAGGGGGGAGTTGTTGAGCATGGTGGACCAGTTGACCAGACCGTACTCGATGCCCAGTGCATAGGCGCCGATGGGCTTGATGGTAGAACCGGTCTGCCGCTCCACGTTGTAGGCGCGGTTCAGGGAAAGGCTCTTGGTCTTTTCGCCTAAGCCGCCCGCAATGGCCAGCACGTTGCCGTCATAGTCCAGCGTAACCATGGCTGCCTGCGTGCGCACGTTGCGGTAATAGTAGACGGTGCCGTCCTCGCCGGTGCGGGTCTTGGGGGTGCCGTCCTCGTTGAACACCTGTACATCATCGTCCGAAATGGAGGTGACCTCTTCCTCATGCCAGCCCGCCGGGAAGTAGGCATCGTCGGTGTTCAGCATCAGGTTTTCCATCTGGGACTGCAGCTTGGTGTTGACAGTGGCTTCGATGGTAAAGCCGCCGGTGTAGAGCAGCTTCTGCGCCTCGGACTCGCTGATGCCCTCCTTGGCCATAATGTCCTGCACGACCTCGCTGAACAGTGCATCGGTGAAGTAGGAGGTGACGGTGCTGGGCTTTTTGCCGCTGTCCTCTTCGGCCAGCACAAGGGGCTGCGCAGCGCCGTTGCGGTAGTCCTCCTCGCTGATCACGCCCTGCTGCCACATATTGTACATGATGAAGTTGCGGCGGTTGATCAGGTTTTCGGGGTTCGTATAGGGGTTATAGTTGGTGGGGTTTTTGGTAATGGATGCAATGGTGGCGCACTCCCACAGGCTCAGCTGGCTGACATCCTTGTTGAAGTACTCGTTGGCAGCCGTCTGCACACCCTGAATGGTGCCGGTAAAGCTGATGGTGTTCAGATAAGCTTCCAGAATGGTTTCTTTCGAGTAGCTGCGGCTCAGGCAGAGGGCGCGGTAGATCTCGCGCACCTTGCGCAGTGCACCATCGATGCCGCTGGCACTGTTGTCATCGGTCAGGTTCTTGATGAGCTGCTGCTCCAGCGTGGATGCGCCCTGCTTGGAACTGTAAATAGGCAGCAGATACTCGTTGATCATTGCGCCGATGGTGCGCTTGAAGTTGACGCCGGGCTCTGAGTAGAAGTCCTTATCCTCGGTGCAGATGAACGCATACTGCAAGTTGGAAGGGATCTGCTCAAGGTCTGCCCACACGCGGTGGCTGTTGGAAGAGCGCAGGGTGGCATACTCCACCTGTGCGCCGGTATCCGGGTCGGTAGCCACCACCATACTGGACTGGCTCAGCTGGATATTGTCCAAGTCCAGCAGGTCGCCGTCGTTGGCAGTAGCCTGCACCACATAGAACACCATGCCCACAGCCACCACGCTGCCCAGCATGATGCCAAGGCAGAGCACCGTAGCAAGGGTGCGGCCGATGAACCGCAGAAGGGGGTGTTTGCTCTTTTCCTTTGGCGGCTTGGGGCTTTTGGGTGCCTTGGGTGCGCGGGTACGGTTTTCCGCTGCGGAGTGTACCTCGCGGCGGCTCTGGGAAACATTGACCTTACGTCCCACCGGGCGGGCAGGCTGTTCCTCGCCGCCCCGATGGATCTTTCTCATCTCATTGTTGGAGATAGGGATCGCCTCCTGACATTTCAAGACTGTTGCCGGGCATTGCTGCGCCGGGCTTTATCCACATCGTTTGTGACACGAAACTTCAAACTGCAATACCATATTATAGCACGCACGCCCCAGCCGGGCAAGAACCAATCTTTGCGCGCTGAGCAGATATAAATAGTATAACACACTCTCTTGTGGAAAGTACAGTATCTGCGTGTGAAAATTGTCTGCCATCCGCCCAAATGGGGCATACTTACCGGGGAAGGGAGTGTTTTTTATGCGCAAGCTGTCTGTCTGCCTGTTCTACGGGCTTTGCGTATTCACCATTGTATTCAGTCTGTTCTGGATGGCGCTGCCAAAGCTGCCGCTGTCCCAAAGCCTCGCCGGATCCGAGACCGATCCCGCCTCTCCCCTGAGCCTTGCCGCGCAGGCTGCGCCCCAGACGGACGCTGCCCGCTACTGCCTGCGGGACAGCGGCGGACGGGTGGCGGTGTACACCTGCCGCGCCGACGGCACCCCGGGCACTTTGATCCGCGTGACCGGCATCTACACCAATCTTCTGCCGGAAAACGACGCTTTGCGCATCAAGCGCGGGCTTGTGGTCAACAGCCCCCGGGAGCTGGACCTGCTGCTGGAGGATCTGGGGGAATAAATGCAATAGGCCGCTGCACGATGTGCAGCGG
>ERZ1106983.987-NODE-987-length-28866-cov-4.589254_pt1 | contig 28866 bp, 28 predicted proteins | sample MGYA00403693_ERZ1106983 | MGnify/ENA primary metagenome ERZ1106983 (study PRJEB35170, sample SAMEA104062420) | human gut metagenome | biome: human gut; feature: human-associated habitat; material: faeces | place: Denmark | collected 2012-07-13 ...
GCTCTTATTGGAGGGTTAAATCTAATGCCCCTCACCTGGATTTGGGTGAGGGGCATTTTTGACTTCCTCAAATATAAAAACAGCCTGTCATACAATTTCGAACCATGCGGATATACAAAATTCAAATTCGCACACTTTTTCTGGCAACGTAGTTCAGGTATAATATGAATAGAGGGATTTTTCAAAAAAAGTCCCCTTCTCCACCGAAACTCCACCTTTGTATGATACACTACCCTTGGAGGTGCAAGCAATGTCAAAAATGATTTTGATTATAGAGGATGAAGAATCCATTCAGAATATTATCAGGGCGTTCCTGGAGGACGCAGGTTACACGGTGGTCCTGGCCGCGGATGGCCTAGAAGGGATCGAACAGTTCCGGGCGAACAAGCCTGACCTGGTGCTTTTAGACTTAATGCTCCCGAAAATTGACGGCTTTGCCGTGTGTGAGATCCTGCGGAAAGAAAGCCATGTCCCCATCATCATGCTCACCGCCTTGGACGATGACGACAGTCAGATGAAGGGATTTGACGCTCTGGCCGATGATTACATTACCAAGCCCTTTTCCATGCCGGTGGTGATGAAGCATATCGAAGCGGTGCTGCGCCGGGCCGAACAGGGCGGCGCTGCGCCCAATACTGTGATCCGCTATAAGGAAATCACGGTGGATACGGACAGCCTTACCGTCCTTGTGGGAACAGAAAGCGTTTCCCTGACCACCAGGGAATTTGAGATTTTGAAGCTCCTTCTGGAGAATCAGGGCCGGGTGGTGTCCAGAGAAAGACTGCTGGATACGGTTTGGGGCTACGACTATATTGGCGACGAAAAAATCGTCAACACCCACATCAAGAATATCCGCAAGAAGCTGGGTGTGGACTACATAGAAACCATGAGAGGGGCGGGATATAAAATTGAGAAGGAAGATTAGTCAAAGCATCCAGGCCAAAACCTTTCTCAGTATGCTGGCGCTGCTGGTGGTCTGCTGCATTATCATTTACGGCATGGTGATGATCTTCCTGCCGAGGAATTACCATACGGAACTGGAAGGACAGGTCACTTCCGATTTTTATGACTTGGTGGAGGTTCTGGAGCGGAATGGCTGGGAGGCCAGTTCGGACAGTCTGATGGAATTTTCCATGACGAACAACGCCTCGGTGGAAGTCAACGATGATTATGGGAATAACCTGTTCTCCGTGAATTTTGCCGATATGGAGAACATGAACACTTCTGCTCCCTCTATGAGCTGTTCCGCTACATTCCAGCAAGGCGGGCAGACCTACCATGTATTTGCCAATGCCGCCCTGGTCGCAGTGGCGCAGTCCTATGACATCCTGCTGAAGCTCATCCCCTTTATTGCCGTTGTGATTCTGCTGATCTCCGTCATGGGGGCGGTGGTTTGTTCCCGGTACTATTCCAAGCCACTGGTCAGTATCAGCAATGTGGCGAAACGGATGACCACCCTGGACATGACCTGGAAGTGTGAAGTCAATCGGCAAGACGAGATCGGTGTTCTGGCCGCCAGTCTGAATGAAATGGCGGAGCAGCTCAACAGTGCTCTGGCCAGCTTGCGCTCGGCAAACTGGCAGTTGAAGAAAGATATTGAGCGGGAACGCGAGCAGGAAAAACAGCGTGTGGAATTCTTCACCGCCGTATCCCACGAGTTGAAAACCCCCATCGCCATCATCAAGGGGCAACTGGAGGGCATGATCTATCAGGTTGGCGAATACAAAGACCGCGATACTTACCTGCGTCACTGCTTGAAAACCACCAATGACATGGAAGCACTGGTAAAGGAGATTTTGTCGGCGGCCCGGATGGGCGGCAGCGACTTCCACCTGGAGCGCACCGACCTGGACATCAGCCAAATGCTGCGAAAGGTCTGCCAGCAGTTCCGTGGACGGATGGAGGATAAACAGATCGAGCTTCGCATGGACATCCAGCCGGAATACCACTACCAGGGGGACCGGAGACTCATGGAGAAGGTGTTCACCAATGTGATCGGAAACGCCGTGGCCTATTCACCGGTGGGCGCGATGATTACTGTCATCCAAAAGGAGGAGGTGTTTTCCGTAGAGAATACCGGTGTCCATATTGCTGAGGAAGATTTGGAGCGTATCTTCACCCCTTTCTACCGGGTGGACAAATCACGGAACCGGAATAGCGGCGGCAGTGGCCTGGGGCTGTATATCACCAAGACCATCTTGGATCACCATGGGATACAGCACAACATGGTTAATACGGAAAGTGGCGTGAAGTTTACGGCGTTTTTGTGGTAATGCTCCCTATAATTATAATTTAAAAGCGCCAGACACAAAGCCAACAGGTTATTGCGTCTGGCGCTTTATCGTAAGATTCCTGCGCATTTAGCAGCTTCTTCGGATGGGAATGAGCAATCCGTCCAGTCGATCCGCCGACCATGCTGTAAAACCTCTAAAATGATAGGTTCCACTGGCCTAAATGCGTAAACAAAAGGTGATTAATTCTGCCGTAATCTTTCAACCGTTGTTTTTTTCATCATGCGGTTTACAAACAACAAAGGAATGAACCAGCAAAATGCAAGTAAGATAGCTGCAAGGGCAATCATCATCCAAATTGGATAACTAAAAGTTGCATATTCTACAATCCCCTTAAATGCTTGAAATGCCAACAAGAGTAATACATTCCCCACGGTCAGGCATAGAACAAGTGATAGAATTGCATACCAAAATCCTTCCATTTGGAGCATACGGCGGCACTGTTTCTTTGTCATACCGATGCTTTCCATAACAGACAGCTCATGCTTGCGGACCTCGATATTGGTAAACATGATATTGGCAAAATTGATTATGCCGATAAAGGCCAGTACAAAAGCAATACCACCGCCCAAAGTATAGAGCGTGATTTTGGCAGAATGTAGCCCCTCTGAAAGTTCGGCCTTTGAAGTTAAGGAAATCGCCCCTTTTTGATTGCATAATTCCCTCACAGAGGAAACCACTTGCTTTTCATTTGCTGAATTAACATCAATGCCAAGCTGGGAAATATAGGCATCAGGAGAAATTTGCTCCATGCCTGCATCACTGACAAAAATATATGGGGCATCTGTACTTAGTCCACCGTAATAACTGCTGGGAAGAAAGCCGCCAATAGGCAGTTCCAATATATCCCCACCTGCAACAGCCTCAAAGTCACTTATTTGTCCACACTGGAAGCGAAGTGTCATATCGCTCGGAAATAACTCAGGCTTGTCAGTAACTAATAAGCCATAATCCCCATTATAAAATCCCTCATAGTCCATACCATTCTCAACGATATAGTCCTTGAGTTTTTCAGCGTCAATGTTGACTAATTGTGTATAAAACCGATTTGGGTATTGTTCGTAGTAATCCACTCCGGGCGCTTCCATCCCCTGTGACTGATATTTGTCCAGAATATACGAATAAAACATATCTTCTGAATATTCTGGAATGATTGTCTGTTCTCTTTGCAAACTGATATTTCCAACGCCCTCAATCAAGTTCAGTTCATTTATAAAATTCTCGTCAAAGAGTTGTTCTTGTTCGCCCCTATAACCAAGTACAAGGGTTTGATTGGTAAGTTCAATATCATGCTCCATAGCACTGTCTATGAAGTTATCTGTACTCATGCTTTGAATGAAAAGGGTAACAACCAAGCAGGCAGTAATTCCTAAAAAGATAGACAGCACAGCAAGAACACTTTTCTTTTTTGTCCTCTGTATATTCCGCCAAGCCATCCCGGATGCTGAAAAATGTTTGCTTCTAAGTTTTGGCTTTATTTCTGCCACTTCATTTTGATAATGTAAAGCAGTTATAGGCGAAATTCTTTTTGCTATTTTGATAGGTTTACGGATCGACAACAAAACTGTGACAAAAGAAAAGAGCACAGCACCAATGTAAATAATGGGCCGTTGTGCCACTATGATCCCTGTATTGGCCTCTGTAAGAGTGCGAAGCGCCAAAGGAATAACAAAATTTGATAGGGCAAAACTGCCAAGCAGACCAGCAATAATTCCAAAACAAGCAATTTTCATAGCCTGCCGTGAAATGATTTTTCCAATTTGCTTTGAAGTCGTTCCTATTGTTCGTAACTGTCCATAAAATCGAACATCATTTGATACGGAAATGTAAAACACATTATAGATCAAAAGATACCCGCACAGAACAATTCCAAGCCCAAGGATAATGCAAACAGCAATCGTCTGAAAATTGGTATTCCCGTCTAATAGATCAGGATTAACGGAAAGCGTCTGTCCATCGCTTAATTTCAGACTGCTTTCTATGGTGGAAGTAATTTCGGCAATGTTCTGTGTATTAGAAAAACGCATATCTGCTGTTGTTTCCTGATTGCTCCAAATATCAAATCCGACTTCGTTACAGAACGCTTCGGACACAAGCAGATAAGCAATATTTCCGTCGCCTATATAATCGTACTCGTCAAACCAACCCGACAGACGAAAAGTTTTTTGTTCTGTTTCCTGCATGGAGCCACTTTGATAAGAAAATGGCAGTTCCATCCCAATATAAGGCTCTGAGATATTCCATTTTTCCAATACCCAAGTAGGAACCATAATCTCGTCTGCACTGCTGGGATAAGCACCATAGATATTTTCCAAGACAGGAACACGATGATTTTCCCATTCAGAGGTATTATAAAACCTCAAGCCATAAAAAAGGCCAGCTCCATTTGTGTCAAAATCAGCATTAACAAAGCTCGGCAAAAACACATCGGCCCGCACACCGACACTATCTATTTCTCCCGAAGCTGCTAAAATTTCGTATTGCTCCAAAGATGGAGCGTTTAACGTAGCATGGCCCGTCGTGCCTCTCGTCTGTTCTTGTTGAAGTTGCCATGAGCTGATGTAGCTGCCACCAATTAAAAAAATAGTGCAGATTAAAAGAGTAGTCAAGAAAATTGCTAATGCTGCAATAGCATTTCTGATTTTATTCTGTTGAAAGCTGCGTTTTGACAGCTTTTTAATGATTGGCCTATTATTGTTGCCAAATAAAATGTCATTCATTCTTTCTCACCCCTTTACTCGGAAATTTTCCCGTCCTCAATACGGATAATACGATCTGCAAGCTGGGCAATTTCATTGTTATGGGTAATCATTACAAGGGTTTGATGAAATTTTTGGCTGGTAACTTTCATTAGGCCCAATACGTCATTGCTGGTTCGGCTATCCAAATTCCCCGTTGGTTCATCAGCTAAAACGATGGCAGGCTTTGATACCAGAGCGCGGGCAATGGCGACGCGCTGCTGCTGGCCGCCGGAAAGATTATTGGGCATATCGTTTAGCTTATCGCCCAAAGCCAGCATCCGAACCACTTCATCCATAAATGCTTTATCCACAGTATCACCATCCAGTTCGACAGGGAGAGCGATATTTTCATACACATTCAGGACAGGAACGAGATTATAGTTTTGGAATACAAATCCGATTTTTCGTCTGCGAAAAATTGTAAGCTGTTCTTCATTCAGCGTAGATAAATCTTTGCCGTCCACAATAACTTTGCCGGAAGTAGGAACATCCAGCCCACCCATCATATTCAGCAATGTAGATTTTCCGCTGCCGGATGTGCCGATAATGGCAACAAATTCCCCCGGCTCAATGGAAAGAGAAACGCCGTCCAGAGCCTTTGTAATATTCGGCTCGTCCCCATAGTATTTTTTCAAATCTGTTGTCTGTAAAATAGGCATAAGTTCTACCACCTTTCTTTTTGATGGTTCCATTGTAAAGGGAAATCCTCGCAGAAATGTCACGACGGTTCTTGAATTTCCCCTTAAAACGCCTTGAAATATCACAATCCTGTGACATTTCAAGAATGGGGCAGGAACACCGAAAAGGTGGAGCCGGTGCCGACTTCCGAAGCAACACGGATAAAGCCCCCTTGCCGGGTGATAATCTCACGGGTAAGATATAAACCAATTCCAATACCGGGTGCGTCATGTACCCTGTCCTCACGGTAGAACCGCTTGAAAATCGTTCCTTGATGTTGTCCTGGAATACCAATGCCCGTATCGGAAATATCAATCTTCACATACATTTCCCAGCACACCACAGCCACATGGATTTTCCCGCCCTCTGGCGTGTACTTCACCGCATTATCCAGAATGTTGAACAGGGCTTCGGTTGTCCATTTCCGATCATGGGCTACCGTTACCGTTTCCGGGCAATCCACCGTGACCGCAATCTTTTTCTGTTCTGCGTTCAGCAGAATACCGCCCAGCGCCGCAGCGAGAGTATCATAGATGGCCTGCGGCTGCGGCTCCAAAGCAATTACACCGGCTTCAAGCCGTGATGTTTTAATCATCGCCTGCATCAGAAAATCCAGCTTGTCTAACTGGCTGTCCATAGCCAAAAGAAATTCTTTCTGTTTTTCCGGCGATACAGCTTGCTCCAACAAAGTGGCATCCAGCATTTTCAGATTTGCAATCGGTGTTTTGACCTGATGGGAGATGTCCGAAATCAATTCCTGCAAGTCGGCTCGTTCCTTTGCAATACTGCTTTTGCTTTCCCGCAGCACTTCATAGAGCCGAGAAAGTCGGTGCTGGATTTTATAAAACAGATTTTCTTCCTCTGTGTACTGCGGCGGGGCCTGATCTGCTGACATCATATGGTCCAGCAGCTTACAAAGGGCATCCGAAAACAGCGTTAATTTCCGGCGCACAAAAGCCAGAAAAGCAGCCATACACCCGGCAACGAAAACCGCATAAAGCAATCCACAGCATAGCGCCAATACGTTCCTTGTTAAAAAGTATATGGTACATGACATAGCGACCGAAAGCAGGAAAAGTGCTGCACATACGACCATACACACTTTATTGACCGAGAGTTTTTCCGTCCTCATTTGTTACCGCCCCCAATCCACATATAGCCCATGCCATAGACGGTTTTAATATAGGAATGATCTGGATTTTCAATTTTGTTTCGTACCCGGCTGATTGTGGAAGTCAGCGCGTGTTCATCCACAAAATTCCCGTCAATATCCCATAGCTTTTCCAATAGCACCTGCCGGGTCAAAACGATCTGCGGATTTTTCGTCAGCACTTTCAAAAGCCGGTATTCCATCGGGGTAAAAGAAATGCTTTCCCCGTCCCGCGTTGCGGTCATTTCCGTAAAGTTGATAAACAGGTTGCCGTCATTGTAAAAGTCACCGCCAGATTGCTTCCTGATCCGGGCCAGCAGCGCAGCCACCTTTTTCTGAAATACGCTCACGGGGAAAGGCTTTGTCACATAATCATCGGCCCCCAGCTCGTAGCCTTTGAGCATATCGCTTTCCATATCGTTTGCCGTCAGGAAGATTACAGCGGTGTCCGGGTGGCTTTCCTTAATATCCCGGCAAAAATTAAACCCATTGCCGTCCGGCAGGTTGATGTCAAGGACAATCAAATCATATTCCTGTTTTCTGCAAAACCGTTCAGCAATACTTTTTGTCAGGGCGGCATCTACTTCATATCCTGCGGCAGACAGGTTATAGCAAAGGGTATTATTCAAAAGGCGGTCATCTTCAACCACTAAAATTCTCATTCGCTCACATCCTTTTCTTTATAGTGTACCAACCAAATGTCACAGAAACCTCACGATGAAGTGCTTTTTTTGGAATTTCTTTTATCTTATCTTTTGCGGGCAGGAACGACAAGCTATCATTCGGAAATTTTGAAATGTCACAAACTTGCGAGATTTCAAGGGGGGTATTTTGTCAAAATCTGTTTTCCTGTGAGATTTCTATGAGGATTGGGCTTTATAATTATATCAAAATAAAGAGATACATTCTGTTTTGCCAGACAACAGCAAATAAAAGAATGGTCGTTCAGCAGAGCTTCCTATTCCTAATTAAAACACGGCGGCTTTGAAACATCAAGGCCGCCGATTTTTTTACACTTTATCGCCAACTCCACCTAAAAAATATCTCAACTCCACCTCAACTCCACCTTCGTAGTGTACCATAAGGGTGTTCCCGGCAGACGGGGATACCACCGGAGCGAGAAATGCCCCGAAAAAAACTACGTTAGGAGGTACACAAGTGAACCCACTGGTTTTACTCAAAGGAAATGAGGTGGCTGTGACATGAACCTGTGCAAACGGGCCTGCCTGTATTCCATCCGAAAAAAGGGCAAGACCCTCACGCTGCTGGCGTTTCTGCTGGTCATGGCTACGTTAATGCTGACCTGCCTTTCCATTCAATCGGCTACGGAAACGGCCAACGCCAATATCAAAAAAGCCCTGCTGGGCTATTTCACCATCAACGCCAAGACGCTGGAAAACGGTATCCCGGAGGATACGGTGAGCCAGATTCTTGATGTGGATGGCTTGAGCGGCAGGTACACCCTGCGCTCCTACACCTACGCTACTTATTTTGACGCAGACGGGAACCTTCTGGAGATCAACACCGAGGGCGCTGCCCAGGTGCCGGAGGGCTATGAGAACGCCGGACGGGTGGTGGCGAACTCTGATTCTCAAGAGGACAGCTATTTCACCGATGGCGGCTTTGAGATGGTGGAGGGCAACCACATCACCACCGAAACCGGCAATCAGGTGCTGATCCATGAAAAATTTGCCCAGCGCAACGGCCTGTCTGTGGGCGACACCATGCTGCTGGGGAATGTGGAAGACAAAGATAAGACCATCCCCGTGACGGTGGCCGGAATATTCACAAATACCGAGGAACAGGATTCCATCGGCATGGCCCCGTCCTATGACCTTTATGACAACATCGTTTTCACCGACCTCTCCACCGCCTCTTTCCTGCTCTACGGCACGGAGGGAACCACCAATGTCCAATACGGGGATTTCTATGTGAACGACCCGGACGAGCTGGAGCGCATTATGACCGATGTGCAGGAATTGGATGGTGTGGATTGGGAGAGCTGCACCCTGACCCGCTACGACAACGACTATCAGAACGCCAAAGAATCCTTGGATGGCTTGCAGAACATTGTCTTTATCGCCATTGCGGTGGTATCGGTGATCTGTTTCCTGGTGCTGGCCCTGTTCCTGACCCTGCGGCTCCGTGGGCGAATCCATGAAACCGGCGTCTATCTGGCCATGGGCATTTCCAAAGGCTCGGTGCTGCTGCAATACCTGCTGGAAGTGATCCTTGTGGCGGCCATCGCCCTGGTGATTTCCTTCGGCACCAGCACAGCCATTTCCCATCAGATCGGGAGCAGCCTGCTCTCCCAGGTGACAAGCGAAACCTATGAAACGGTGGACTTGACCGGGGAAAAGGTCGCTGCGGAAGAAGAACCTACCGAGGATTTGGGCCTTGCCGAGATCGAGGTGGCTGTTTCCGCCGAGGATTACGCACTGGTGTGGGCTTTCGGCATGGTGCTGTGTGTGGCCTCTACCGCACTGGCGGCCTACCCAATCATGAAGATGAAGCCCAAGAGTATTTTGTCGCAGATGAGTTAAGGAGGTGCAGGCGATATGAATTTAGGAATACGGGCGATTTTATATAGCGCACGGAAATGGAAAAAGACGCTGTTGGTTTTCTTCCTGCTCCTGGCCATTACCACCCTGGTGCTGTCCGGCCTTGCCATAGCCGACGCACAGGAAGAACAGGTCGAGGAAGTCCGGGGAACCACCGGAGCCAGCTTCACCGTTGAACGTAATTTATCTACGGGTGGTTGGGCCAGCGGCAATGGTGGTTCTTATAGTACGCAGGAATTTATATCCGAGGAAATGCTTCAAGAAATTTCTTCCATAGATGGAGTTGCGGGATATGATGCAGCGCTTGTCTCTATGCCTTATTACTATACTCAATCAGGTGAAAGTATCGTTACAGAGGATGTTAACAACAGCTTTTATACTTATGGTTGTCTCAATTCAGAATATAACGAGTTGTTCGTATCTGGGCGGTTTGAACTGGTAGAGGGATCTCATATTACGGAAGATGTGCCGAATGGACTTATTCTCAGCAGGGAGCGTGTCGAAAAGAATGGATTGAAGTTAGGGGATAAAGTATCCGGCATCAACGATCCCTATGCAGATGATCCCGAAGTGGAGATGGAACTCGTAGGTATCTTTGACATTGTGGCAGATAAAGATGATGAGGCGACCATGTATGATGCTGCTACGCTGTGGGATTATACCGATTACGCTTTTTGCAGCTTCCATGCGATGAAAGAAATGGCTGTTAATTATGAAGATGGCAATAAACTTACAGAGGCCCACTTTTTCGTAGAGGATGCAGCACAGTTGGATAACGTGATAGCCGAGGTACAGAACATATCCTCGATTAACTGGGATAACTTTATCATTACCGCCAATGACGAGGTGTATCAGAATATTTCCAGTGCCCTCTCTGACACCGGCACCCTGATTACCACCCTTATCATTGTCATTACTGCTGTGAGCATGGTGCTGATTATCCTGATTCTTTCCATGTCCATCCGCAGCCGGAAAAGAGAAACCGGAATCCTGCTGGCGGTGGGTATCGCCAAGCCTGCGGTCATTCTCCAGTATGTATTGGAAACCCTGTTGATCGCAGTGGTGGCCTTCCCGCTGGCCTACCTCTCCAGCAAGCAAGTGGCGGGAACTTTGGGAACTCTGTTCGGCAAGGCGGCGGAGAATGTCATCGTCACGCCGGAGCATTTCATGCTGGTGGTCATCGTGGGCGGCGTCCTGCTGGTGGCGGCGGTGCTGGTGTCCAGTATCTCGACCCTGCGGTTGAAGCCCAAGCAGATTTTGGCGCAGATGGAATAAGACTATCCACCCCCTAAAATAACGAAATGAGGTAATTACTATGAGTATCATGGAAATCAAGCAAGTGGGATATTCCTACGATAATAAAAAGAAAGTGTTAAAAGGTGTCAACGCCGAAATGGAACAGGGCAAACTCTACGCCATCCTGGGGCCTTCCGGCTGCGGAAAAACCACCCTGCTCTCCCTGATTGGCGGCCTGGACAGCCCCGGCAGCGGCCAGATCTACTTCGATGGGCAGGACATTGCCAAGACTGGCCTTTCCGACCACCGGAAAAACCATGTGGCGTTTATTTTCCAGGCGTATAACCTGATCGACTACCTGACCCCCGCAGAGAATGTGTCGCTGACTTCCAAGCTGCCGCCGCTGCCCATTTTGGAGCGGCTTGGCCTGACGAAAGAAGAAGCCAAGCGGAATGTGCTGAAGCTCTCCGGCGGCCAGCAGCAGCGGGTGGCTATTGCCCGCGCCCTGGCAAGCGAGGCCCCGGTGATCCTGGCAGACGAGCCTACCGGCAATCTGGACGAGGACACCGCCCAGGACATTACCGAGATCCTCAAAGAGAGCGCCCACAAGATGAACAAGTGTGTGGTGGTCGTTACACACTCCAACGAGCTGGCGAAACAGGCCGATGTGGTGTTCCGGCTGAAGAAGGGTGAGCTGCAGGTGCTGGAGCGCGTTCAGGACGGAGCCGCCCAGCCCCAATCCCGCAGAAACAACACTCCCCGCAGTGAAAGGAGGGCAAAATGATAGAGATGGACAGCAATTCAATCACGAAATCCTCGAAAAAGGGAACGTTCCTTTCCGCAGCTTTTTATGCTCTTGCGGTGGTGCTGCTGATCACGGCCTTTGTCTCCCTGGCGGCCTGCCATCAAAATATCTCCCTGCAGCTTGAGCAGGGCGTCCCTGTGCAGGGAAATGAATTGGCCATTGTGAACCTCTATCTTACAAGCTGTGTGCAGTATTTCGCCTTTGCCGCCGCCATGGTGTTTTGCGGCAAGGCATCCCGCAAGATAATGGCATTCAAGGCCGATGTTCCTGAGCAAGTTACTCCCTATATGCTCAATCCCCCGGCAGAGGCCACTGGTTCCGATTATGCCGAGGAAGTGGAGCCGGAGGAGGACGATACGGATTTTGAGGCTTGGGGATTCCGGGAAAAGGAAGAATAAATAAAAAAGACACGCCGGCGGGCTTGCAAAGCAGCAGGCCCTCGGCCATGTCTTGAAAACAGGAGAATGGAGGTGATTCCCATGCAGCAAACAGAGTGGGTTTATTGTCCCGTCTGCGGGAATAAAACCCGTGATCGAATCAGGGAGGATACGGTTTTAATCAATTATCCTCTCTACTGCCCGAAGTGCAAACGAGAGAGCTTGATTCAGGCCAAACAACTACATATCGTTGTCATCAAAGAGCCAGACGCATAGACGCAGAGCCGATGAACCTGTGAGAATTTCCCACGGACATCGGCTCTTTTTCACTCTTTGGGCTGGCTGTCCAAGGCCGCCCGCACCGTCGCCTTGATGATCTGCATAGAACGCTCATCGCAGTTATACAGCATACGGATAAGGCTTTCCATTTCAGAATCCTCAATCTGCTTTTCTGGGAAGAAAATCTGATCGGGTAAAATGGACAGCTCCCGAATCAGCTTGTAGAGAATGTCGTAGCTGGGCTTTTTGCCTTCGTTCTCGATACGATATATAAATCTCTCGCCTACTCCGACCTTGGCAGCCAGATCTTCGACCGTAATATCTGCTTTTATGCGGGCATTCTTGATGATCTCACCAAGCGTTTCATGTTTACTCTGCACCTACAGTTCACCTCTCTTTCTATTTTACAGATTTATGCCAGATTTATAATGGCATAGCAGTTCAAATTTCAGAGAACTGACAGTGCATAGAAAAGTGAACTGATCCGAATTGTATAGATGGCCCTGCCAATAAAAAAAACGAGGTTTTGGCAGGGTGCTTTGTCATGCCCATCCCTCCAGACCACGTTTTTGGCCTGGAGGGATATTTCATGCGTTGGTCATCCTGCGCACCGCTGCTCATTAGAAGCAGCGAGTATGATTCTATGTCGTAGGCCGCCTGCTTGACGGTGTACGGTCAAAAAAACTTCCCGTTTTTCAACGGGATATTATGCCCTTCATACTGAACTATCATGCCATGATTTACACGAACTAAAAAGAAACGCACTTGCTGTTGGGTCTGTTGTCCCATTCTGCAGGTGCGTTTTTCTATATAGAGGAACCCCATCATTCCCACGTTGTAGGGGGCCGCCCGGCCAGTCTGAATTTCTCGCAATTCAGACTGATCGGAGGTAAAACAGCGTGGACGCTGATAAAAAAAGAATATGGATTCGCGGCCAATATGTCGAGGTCACGGATGAAGTGTACCGGGCCTATATGCAGGGCGACCGGAAAATGCGCTATTTTGAGAACGATTTGAAAACCGAGCGGTTTGTTCTCGGAAAGGAGGGTCAGGTGGTGCAGATCATCCCCAGCCGCGAAGATTCTTTGGATCGGCTGATGGATGAAAATGCCCGGCAATTCTCCGATGAGCAGGAAAGCGTGGAGAGCGTGGTGCTCCACAAGCTGGAAGTGGACAGGCTACATACCGCGCTTTCCCTGCTTACCCCAGAAGAACGTGCGCTGATCCAGGCGCTGTTCTTTGAGGAGCGCAAAGAGAGCGAGCTGGCGATGGAACTCGGTATTTCTCAGCCCGCCGTTTATAAGAGGAAAATGAAAATCCTCAAAAAGCTAAAAATTTTTCTGGAAAAATAAGTTTTAGCGGTTATAGAACCTCTCACCCAACGGCAAATAGGGTGAGAGGTTCTTTTTATGGCCTCACGGCACCTTGAAAACTGCATACCCATTCATCAAGCACATTCCCGCTGCTTTGGCGAAAGCCAAAGCCCAGGTAGCGGCTGCGCGGCGATCTGCCGGGAGAAAACAACGAGACACCACCGAAAAAAGAAATTGTAGGTCTTTGGTTTGTTCTTCCCAGCAAGGAGCGAGAAACAGCAGGCTGCCAGTACCGGGTGGCTCCCGGTACGGCCATGACCAGCAGCGGAGCGATACTCCCGTCCAGCCTAACGTCCGAGCGTTGAAGCGGTTTGCCGCCGTGATCCGTCGCAGGCAATGGGGGCGGTTGCGTGAGAACCACGCGAGGGGTGAGATTCCCCGTGGAGCTGGTGAGCTGCCAGCCGTTTGATGACTTCCCGTAGTGTTCCGGGGTGTCGAGGACAAATAGGAACACTTTGAAATATGGGCCGTACAGCAGGACGGGCCAATGAAAACAAGAGGATTGTTTTATCTCTCCCTGGCCTTCATTCTGTTCTGCTGTCCGGCTCTACATAGGCGGCACCAGCCGCCTGCATTTCAAAGGGAGGTCATAAAAAATGAACAGAACATATCATCGCGGCGATATGTACTATGCCGATTTGGGCCGGGGAATCGGCTCCGAGCAGGAAGGCTATCGCCCTGTCCTTATTATTCAGAACGATACTGGAAACAAGCACAGCCCCACGGTCATTGTGGCGGCCATATCCAGCAAAGTGGACGCCAAGGCCAAGCTGCCCACCCATTACCTTCTCAAAGCAGAGAACGGCCTGGAGCTGCCTTCTCTGGTGCTGATGGAGCAGCTCCGCACCATTGATAAAAGGCGGCTGGAAACGTACATCGGACATCTGGAGGAACCGCATATCCGCCGGCTCAACCGCGCTCTGGCAGTCAGCGTGGGATTGATTGAAGAAACGCCGAAAAATTTAATCATGTGCCTTTGTCCGGCCTGTGCCAATAACTTCTACGGCACAGGCTCTTATTATTTGCGCCGGGTCCACCCTGGCCGGGTGGAAAAGGACATCTGCACCTACTGCGGCCAGCGGCCCGGTTTTGACTATGAAGTGATAAAGAGAAAACAGGAGGCTGAAAAATGACCATAGACAGCGCATATCAGCTTATGTTTTCGGAATATCCCGATATAGTTACGGTTCCGCAAATGTGTAAAATGCTTGGAGGAATCAGTCTAAAGACCGGATACCGGCTTCTTAAAAAAGGCGAGATCGAGTCGTTCTCTATCGGGCGAATCTACCGTATTCCCAAAATCAGCATTCTCCAATATTTGGGGTTGAACGAAGAATCCAATGCGTAAAACCTCGTCGCACATTTGCCGTGTTTAGAAACTCTTGCTACAATAAAAGGGTCAACGGCAGATGAATTGCGCTGCACCACCAAAGGAGGTTTTATTTTATGGTTGCAGGACATCTGCGTGAAAAAAGAGGATACTACCATATCGTCCTCAGTTATACAGACGAAAACGGAAAGCGTCAAACGCCTTCCAAATCCACAGGGCTGCCCGTCAAGGGCAATAAAAAGCGTGCCGAAGCCATGCTTCAGGAGGCGCGCCGCACGATGGAGGCTGAATTACAGCTCCGTCAGATGGAAAGGGAAAAAGGATACACCGACAACCCTGCGGACATTCTTTTTACCCGGTTCCTACTGGATTGGCTGGAAATGATGAAGGCCAGCGTGGAAATCACCACTTATGCGGCTTATTCATCCGGTATCAAGAATCGGATTGTCCCTTATTTTGAGGAACACCATCCAGGGCTTCGGCTGAGGCAGGTTACGCCTAAGCAGTTGCAGGACTACTACACTTACGAAATGAAGGTAAATGGAGTGTCGGCCAATACGGTGATCCACCGCCATGCCAACATCCGAAAGGCCCTGCAATATGCGTTTAAGACGGGGCTTCTGTCGAGCAATCCGGCGGATCGAATTGAACGCCCCAAAAAGCAGAAATTTGTGGGCAGCATTTACGATGAGCATGAGCTGGAAAAGTTATTCCAGATCGTGCGCGGCGATCCGATTGAACTGGGCGTCATACTGGCGGCTTTCTACGGGTTGCGCCGGAGCGAAGTCGTGGGTTTGAAATGGGACGCTATTGACTTTAAGAAAAAGACCATCACCATCCGTCATACCGTGACCCAGGTGACGCTCAACGGGAAAAGTACGATCATTGAAAAGGACCGTACCAAAACCAAGTCCAGCTACCGCACGTTGCCGCTGGTTCCACCCTTTGAGGAATTGCTGCACCGGTTAAAACTCCAACAGGAGCAAAACCGAAAGCTCTGCGGCAAGTCCTACAACACCGAAGCCGAAGGATATATCTATGTCAATGAAATTGGCGAACTTGTGAAGCCGGGTTATATCACACAGCACTTTCCGCTGATTTTAGAGAAGTATGGCCTACGAAAAATACGATTCCACGATCTCCGTCATAGCTGCGCGAGTTTGCTGTATGCAAACGGGGTCAGCTTGAAAGAAATCCAGGAATGGCTGGGTCACAGCGATATTTCTACGACCTCTAATATCTATACTCATTTGGATTTCAATTCCAAAGTGGCGTCTGCCAACGCGATCATGGGGGTATATCCTACGGTGGTCCATGACTGAAATGGACCTCCAAATTTGCCTCAAAACAGGAGGTCCATTGTCAAAAAAGCCTGATTTTGCTGATGTGCATGGAGAAGAATCCAATGCGCCAAGCAAAAAAGAAAGCCCGCAAACCCTTGATTTTACTGGGTTTGCGAGCCATTGAATTCTGGTGCCGGTGGTGGGACTCGAACCCACACACCCTTGCGGATAACAGATTTTGAGTCTGTCTCGTCTGCCAATTCCGACACACCGGCATTTATATTTTTAAGTCTTACCCCGGATGGAGCCTCTGAGAAATCGGAGGTCCATCGTGGGGGGACATTAAAAATCACTTACATATTGAATTGTCAAATTTCCTTGAAAAATCAAGGACTTCAGCCGAAGTGGTAACAACAGACGAATGGGATTTTGAGTCCGCCGCGTCTGCCATTCCACCACGCCAGCTAATTTTCACAGAGCACCTTGTTTGGTTTGATCAGTTAAAAGTTGATTCCATGTATAAAATTGCTGTATGTGCTCTTTATGGTACGGGTAACAGGGGTCGAACCTGCACAGGATAGCCCACCAGATCCTAAGTCTGGCGCGTCTGCCAATTCCGCCATACCCGCATATAAACCTGGCATAGCGTTAGGCCGTCGCCCGCAGCCACTTCTAAAGCGTCCAATAGAAATGCCAGGGTATATCCCACTTGGCTCTACATCACTAACGGGCTGTGGGCTACCGAGGGATTCACCAACTCCCCAAAGGCTCGACTATTATTTTTATATATGCCCGCGATCAAAGCATCTTTGGCAACAACCTGTCAAGTAGATAGTCACAAGTGCGCCAGGTGGAGTTGGCAACGAGATTTGAACTCGCAACATTCGACTTGGAAGGCCGACGCTCTACCATTTGAGCTATACCAACACAAATGCAAAACTTATTTCCTATACTCTATTCCATACGATCTGCACCACTTCCTAACCGAATTGCCAGACACACCGTACATTTTCCCTATGGCTAACATACTGCATTTGCTTATCAAGCACTTTAATTCATCGACAGATGGGCGATTAACTTTTCTTCTTTCTTTAGAAAGACAGTCTCTACATTTCCCATGTTTTGTAATGCCAATCGGCTTGTTACACAAAACACACCTATCTATATATTCTTTTGGAGAATAAACAACTCTTTTCTCATTTGTTTCTACATACCTACCAGTTTTATGGAATCTTGCATGATTCGTCTGATCTACAAATACCAGTAAGTTATCATGATTATAATTAAAACGATCTCCGTCTATATGGTGAACAACCTCTTCTTCTTTCAGCTCTCTCCCTATCATTTTTTCAGCCTCAATTATATGCCTATCGACACATCCATTTTTCTTAGCTCTATGATGCTCTGGAAAGTATACCTCAGGGTATTCTTCGTACATTATATCCTCCAAAAAATACTATTCTTATGGTGCTCGATGACGGGATCGAACCGCCGACCTCATCCTTGTAAGGGACACGCTCTCCCTGCTGAGCTAATCGAGCATACTGACCGATTCAAGGTATCGGCCATACCTTCAGATATTCGCTATCCAAATGCGGCGGTTTCATCAAAAACCTGCTGAACTTCATTGCTGCCAGATGCAAAGGTTTCAATTCCCAATTCCGTTTATAGTCTCTGCTCTATTCGTTGGGCGGGCATGGTTGCGGGGACAGGACTCGAACCTGTGATCTTCAGCTCATGAGGCTGACGAGATAGCCGCTTCTCTACCCCGCAATATATGGATAGTTCCAAAAATAGCAATTCGCCAAGACACTTTAATACATTCATAAGCCCAATTTATGTGCAGTAAAGTTGCTGTGAGTGTCCTTCTGCGATCACGCTATAAAAGCTCTCTATCCTGCTTTTTAGTTTGGCTGGCACGGCGGGACTCGAACCCGCAACCCCCCGGTTAACAGCCGGATGCTCTACCGATTGAGCTACACGCCAATATCATCCCACGAGACGCATTGTTGAAAATAAGCACAAGCGCTTACACAAAGATAAACCCAAATCATCTTTTTTTGTTTCTGTTAATATTGCTGTTAGCGTCTCAACATCCAAGGCACACTTTGTTTCTTGAAGAGTAAGAATTACAAAAGTATTGCTGTTCGTGCCTTATATAAATCACTTCATATGATCCACAATCCCGTTGCAGATCTGTTCATAGAACGCAAGCCATTGAAATGCATCTCCCTTGGTTTTATCGAAATTATGAAAATCATATGTTTTATCTCTCATAAGGAGAGCAATATCATTTGGCTTCATTATTTCAAACAACTTCATAAAGTTTACGAACTTGCACCATGCCACATTATGAAGTAAAATCGACCCCCAATTATCATCATAGATGAATTTCTTGGATGCGTTTTTACCAAGATACTTATTCGCTCTGTATGAAAATGGGGTTCCATAATCCGCTGGGTCAATCGGCATCTCAGGGCAAAAGTATTCGTTATGATATATGTAGATATCATTGTCTTTCACAAACACCTGAGATTTCAGCTTTATGAATTTGACTCCGAATACTGACTTCATACCCTTTAGTTCTTTTGGTTTTATTGGCATTTGTCCGTAGGATTTACATACACATTGAAGCAACTCATATCTAACTTCATACCCAAAGAACTTTTCCCATACCAATTTTGGATCTGATAAAGTCCACATGAAATTCACAATATGGGCGTTGTTGTTTTGTTCTTGAAATTCACACATATCGTACCAGCTATCGCCCATTCTTGTAAGTCGCAGCTTCAATTCTCCCCATGGAAATAATCGTCGCAAAACCGTTCTTCCTCTATAATCAATGCAGGAGTCGTCCGCTGCGTCAATCAGGAGATCTATATATCGAAGGTAGCCATCGTCATCATAAGGCTCAATCCTCGCATTAGGCCATGACCTCTTCGCATCGTCAATCGAAGGATAATACAGATGCATTACACCATTTTCAGTTGTAACAGCAAATCGATCCATTGTATTTCCTCCAATGTTTTTGTTGGTCTGAGTGGTGGGACTCGAACCCACAGCATCGTGACCCCAAATCACGCCGTCTACCAATTGACGTACACCCAGATAAGTGGTGGAGCAGGCGGGAATCGAACCCGCGTCCGAAATTCCTACATGAGCAAAACATTCTTACGCAATAGCCAGCTTTTAAGCGTTCGCTTGTCGGCGGGTGCCACGATGCCAGCACATCTTACCCAGGGCGTACCGGAACGGTATCGCCTCCACCACCTTGTTTGTGTAGGGGTAACAAGGAAACCAAATGGCCTATTCTTCTATCCTCAAGCGTTTACCAGGCCAGGTTCGCTGTTTTGGATGCTCAAGTTATCTCAAGCGGCAATCCGGCTTTCTGCAAAAGCAGCAAAAGCAGGATGAATCATTACAACAGTTTCGTCGTTTCATTTTATTTTGACCCTTCGGCGGTATCATACCTGCGTGTTTTGCACTCTCAAAACCCCGTCGAACCCATTACTGCCCCATATTAAATTTTGGTCGAGACAGGAAGAATTGAACTTCCGACCTCACGATTATCAGTCGTGCGCTCTACCAACTGAGCTATGTCTCGAAATTACTGTGCGTCCGAAGAACCTCGTCCATGGCCGATAGGTTTTTGACCGGAATTGCAGTAAAGTAATGAGCTTAACCACTCAAACGTCAACATAACCAACACAGTTTACTGGTGGAACTGATGGGAGTCGAACCCACGACCCCCTGCTTGCAAGGCAGGTGCTCTCCCAACTGAGCTACAGCCCCATATTGCTCCGCCCCTTTCGAGGCGGAAGCAGATTAGATAAAAGATTAGCAACTAAAGCCGGGCAGCAACGCCAACGAATAGGACGCAGTGCGAGTGCTGGCCGAGCCATCCGTGTGCACATCACAGAAACGGTTGGTATAGGTGTAAGGGGCGGAGCGGAGCCACTGACACACACGATCTCCATTTTCATCAAGTGCAAAGTATGGCACATCCTCCTGACGATAATACTCATACCAGTGTCCCTCTCCTGGAGCAGAGTAAATACAGCGGCCAAACAGTTCCTTTTCACTCTTCAGCCACAGCTTACAGATACTCTTGATAATATCCTTACTGCAACTACCAGCGCTGGTCAGCTTGATAACGGGCTTGATAATAGCCTGTAGCTCATCAGAGCAAAGAGACAACAGCTCTCCGTCCATCCGCTTTCTTGCCTTGCACTGATCCCAGCCGCCGGCGTTTGTGGCCTCGTCATTCATAGACCACTCATCTTTGTAAGCCCTAACCATATCCCACGAAATCGGTGCCTTGCCGCTTCCGTCGGACAGATCATCATGGTCAAATCCAATGATTTTCCATTCAGCATCATAGCCATTCTTCATATGGTCTTTCTTTGTGGCACCAAGCGCAAAGGTCTCACGAGCCTTTCCCGCAGCGCCAATTGTCTCAATCTCACTCCATGTAAGATGATTAAGATCCTTCAGCGGGTACACCATTGGAACGGGGACAATCGGCCTACTGTTCACCATAGGCACTCCACAATTGGCACAGTCAAAGTCGAGAACAATCACGCCATCCTTGCATGATACATCGATAGCCTTAAACATACCAATGTCTTTCTCTCTGATACTGATCTTCATAGAACTGCTCTCCCTTAAAATAGATTAACTAACTCCTTGAAAAAATCAATAGCTCAATCATACCTATCACTGGGTCTTCACCCTACCTCCATTGTCTTCTTACAATTTTCTGCCACCAGGAAGATAAGTCTGAGCTTCGGGGAGCGACCCCTAACTTCTTACCCCAGTATCGCAACAGGATAAGCCATGCTGCGTACATAAACCTGTGCGGGAATGCTTACCCACAAATTTCACCGTTCTTTCAGAAATTTTCTTTTACAAAATCCATATTTGATATAGAAAAGATCATCTTCAAACCCGTCATACGGCTACTTTAACCGGCGACTTTCGTTATAGCAGAATTTCTTCTGCATCAAGACGGAGCGTATTGTTGGCCTACCTCTGTCATTATGGTTGCCACACCATAACCCCTTAGGCTTATTCTCCCACTGGGAGCGTCTATTGCTACGCCCGAAAGTTCCGTGCATTTTGCAGCGACAACTCTTGGCAACACGCATTCTTGTTGACGGTTTCCGTCTCCCCAGGATATATCACTATATCCGAGCCGCACCAATAAGTAGGTATCCCTACTTATCAATACGGAAGTTACTGCGCGTCTCAGAGCGCTGACACGCTTTGTTCACTGAGTTAATAATAAGCATGATTCAGATATTGATTTTTCAAGGTTCGATGTCGTTGGAGCTGGCGGACGGACTTGAACCCCCGACCTACTGATTACAAATCAGCCGCTCTACCAACTGAGCTACGCCAGCAGATTAAGATTGATTAACTATCTCCTGTTGACATGTATTACTATACCAGATGAAAACGAATTTGTCAATAGGAATTAGCAAATTTATTTTTCTTTTTTGGTAGCTGAGATTGGAGTCGAACCAATGTCTCCTGCTTATGAGGCAGGCAAGAATACCACCTTCTCTACTCAGCCAAATTGATCGGGGGATTTGCTCCCCCGATTTATTTTTCCTCTCTTACCATGCGGATCAGCTCGTCGCCTGGACGGAAAACGACATTCTTATAGCTTTCCACCATAATGCGTTCTCCAGTTCCAGGGTGAACGGCTGGATGAGATTGGAACATCTTTGGCTCAAATGTCCCGAACCCTCTGATAGATACCTTATCCCCTCGAACGAGAGCTTCTGCAATCTCTTCAAAAATATCGTCAATTGCATTCTTGATCGCATATTTCTTATACGATTTCTTTTCTGCCAATGCGTTAATTAAATCTGTTTTGTTGATATTCACGCCACGATTTCGCTCCTTTGTTGACGATATGCGTTTGTATCAAAGTCAACATCGTAGTAGGCCATAATCCCATCGTATGTGCATACGCAAACCAACTGCTGCTGCGAGCCATAGATCCTCTTCCCCACACAATAATCGTCCATGCCAAGAAAGCTGCCGGCCATAACCGTTTTTACTCCCTGCACATTATCAATCTTGTTGTGGTGCAGATGGCCTGACAAAATCGCATACACGGGACGCTGCGCCATGGTCTGAAGAGACTGTACCTTACTTGGAGATCCGTCGTAATCTCCATGCACACCAAGATATGTTTTGCCCCTTATATTGACCAGATACATGGTGTCGTCAATTTTTTCGTAGTTGTCAAACACAACGTTCTGAAAGTTTTGCAGCCTCGCTTTTAGATACCACTCAACCAAATCGTCGAGCCGTTCATGCGGGGATGCAAGGTTTTTCTCTTCCAGGCGAGAATGGTTTCCTGCCACTGAAGAGAAATAAACATTCTTAAAATATGGACTCAGTTCTGACAAGAACTCTGCTATCAGTTCAGAAACACCGACAACTTGCTCAATCACATTTTCTCTGTTTGAGACGGCAATTGATTTATGAATATTTCCACTGATGAGATCTCCGTTTGCCCATACATAGCAATTCTCTGCCCCATGCAAATTTGCAATAGAGACAATCTTCCCTATGTAATCCTGTAGCATCATACGGCAGACATCAGAGTTGTAATAGTTCCAATAGTTATCGACACAAGCCCCAAAATGCAAGTCATTTAGACTAACAAGCAGATCCTGCTCCGTAGGCTGCACATTATTCTGGGTATATGTAAGCTTCGGCAAAACACCATTCTCAATCGCCCTCTCAAGGATCTCCTGGTTTTCATCCCGTCTTGCCATATCTCTTACAACTTTGTTAAGAGCATTTCTTTGGTCAAAAAATCTTTGCCGTTCCTTTTTGAACTCCAACATTTTTTGGTCAAGCTCGTCCAAATACGATTCGCCACATGACTCGCTTGCGTATTTCTCCTTGAAATACTTCATAACCCGATATCCACAGTACGGGGTCACATTGGCCGCCTTTCTAAGGCTATCATAATGCACATCAAGTCCAAGAAGATCCACAATATCTGACCACTCAAGATCAGGTGGATTTTGCTCTATCTTGGTTTCAATCAACCTAAGGCCATATTCATATGAGTCTTCATTTTCCAGTTGGCTATACTTCGGATTCAAGCTGTGTCCCTCCCATCCTGTGGTAATGGGACGCAACGCTCAATGGTTAAGTTTATTCCAACCACCCCATCCCATCTTTTCAGTAAATTCATAAGGTCATAGCACTTCGTATCGCAATCCGTATATTCCGTTATTGTCATATCGCTTAGATCAATAATGGCATTGTCGAATCTTTCTCTCTGCTCGAAATCAGCCATATTTTCGCTCCTGCAATTCTGCTCGTTTCTTGCGAAGCGCCCTTTCCTTATCGATTTGCGCTACGATGTTGGCCGCTGCATAGTTCGTATCAGCAATTGCCCTCATCATTCCCTCATGCTCTGTTGCATAGTAATGGTGGCGTTTTGAATCCTGAACCATTGTCCGCGTGACCTTGTACTCTGGGTACAGCTCCCGGAGTAACTTTGCCTCTTCTTTTGTTACTGGAATCATAGAATAAATCAATCCTTTTCATAAAAATGTCCCAGGCCGTGAGTATTCCCACGGCCAGATGGACAGGAGATACCGAATATCTTAATAAAAACGGTTTTCTTCCCTTAAAGGCATTTATCGTATATGGCAAAGATAACATCGTTGAAGAACGGCTATAACAAACGCAAAAAATATTATTTTTGCATTATCCGTGAGATATAATATTCGTTGACCAACGGGCTTTTATCAAGGTTAATTTCAAAATAAAGTTGATGAGAATTTAAGCCTCTACTTTATTTTTATGATAATATCTTGAAGCCGCTTCCCTCATCTGTCTTGCTCTGTGATCCTTATAACAGCTATCACACCTCTTCTTATTTTTTACTATACCATCAACCTCAAACTCTTTACCGCAGTCAATACAACGGATAGTCTTTTTTGAAATCGGTTGGTAAACGGAACACTTACTACAAAGCTTCTGATACGCATTCTCAGGGACAAATCTCTCTCCACATTTCTTACACTGGATAGAACCAACAGGCAAATTTTGCTTCAAGTTATATAGAACTATATCCCCAAAACACATCCAAAATACATTCTTCCGTTTGCTCTGTCTCATATGGAACAAATACTTCACAAGGATATCGCAGCACTCTATACGATCAATTTTTAATGTAGCAAATCTTTCCAGAATTGAATCTCTAATATATGAGAAGTTCACGTTGTCATCATAAAAGCTGATTGAATAACGATATTCCTTTTCTACTGCGTTATATAGATCTATCACTTCTTGTTTGATAGTTACATTCTTTTTAGGATCGCTCAGCATATCTTGATAATGGAATACTCCGATATTTTTAGCAGCAAATGACATTCTCTTATTCGGAATAATTTTGTCGAGCTTATTTACCACACTATCGTTTTTCTTTTGCACTTGATGTGCCGTTTTCCCTTTCGCATATATAAAGAAGTGCGGCGCTTTCATTCCAGTGATTCTTGACAGCCTCGAATTGATATGGTCTGGCCTGGTTGGTTTATAGAGCGTCTTTGCATAATCAATGCAGAAGTTATTCTCCATACAAAGGATCTTAATTGCATCAAGGTCAACATCGTCACTGTTCCAAATCTTCGTAATATCATTGCTGATAACTCCGATGTTTCCGCCAGTCCACGCAGCCCGCAATCCATGGAAGATTTCTTCCGGCGTTACAATGACTGCGCCGGCTTTTGCCATCTCATAATACAGAGGCACAATGTCTTTCATGTTCCGCTCCGCAATCTGGATAATCAATGGATCAGCACACACAAGGCTCTTATCTCCGTCGCAATCAAACTGCAAAATCTTAGAGATAAGATCGTGGCAGCTTGTATACAACGCATTTGGAGTAAACCACTTCTTTGTTTCCCTCGTCACGACATTCTTTCTCACCGCATGTTCTCTGTATAGATGGGGAGACCTCAAGCAGTCAAGCTTTTCGTATCCTCGATATAAGTAGCTCGACACCTCACCGTCTTTCAAAAGGCCAGACGGGTCTTTATCTCCAAGAAACAGCCATTGGCAAAAAGCATACAGGTCAGGGATGAGGAACATATACTTTGCTGATAAATCCAGTTTCGCAGCCCTACCCTCTTTAACCAGGTTCTTCTTGATTTGCCGCAGCATCTCTTTGGTGTACGGGTCTGAAAGAAGCTCTGGGTATATGCTTAAACACTCCTGAAAAGCGTTCTTGTTTTGATATTGGGACGAAGCCCCAAACACATCAAGCATCGTCTCTCTGTCCGACGCGATTTTCAAAATCTTATTGACCGAACGATTCGCAAGCTGCTCAATCTCATCCGGCGTTATATCAGTCAATGTCTGAAGCATCTGGTAGTTCAGCTTGGCGTCAGGCAAAAAATTCTCTTCCTCGTTGCATTTTCCAGCGCTACACCCATACTTCTGGTACATCGCAATGTACTCTTCCCAGCTTGAATAGTATTTGTGCATCTTGAACTGGCTCTTCGTAAAAATAACCTGTATGCCCTCTTCAAGAATATCATGTTCTTTCCCATAGATATCTTTTACTATGCCATGGCGGACACCAGGCTCTTTCTGATCCGCTTCCATAATGAACTTGTCATATGGGAATACGGCAAGAAGACCTTTTACCCAAGGAAGCCGCACCATGGTGTTCTTCTGATTGCACGATGGAAGAACCATCCCACACCCATCTGTATGGGTAATCGGGATGTCCATTTCTTTCCGCTCCGCAGTGTATGTCCTATGGTCGATAAAATCAACGACTCCATGAACCATCGTTTCCATATCGTCTACCACGATAGACTTCGTGATATCAAATCCCTCCCAGGGATCGGTTGCACTATTGCACAAAGCGAGGTATGCGAGGTATTTGTTGATATTGATTCCACCATGCTCATTGATCGAATCTACAGTAAGACCGCACATAAGCGTTTTCTGGTGTTTCTTCCACACACTCTCTTTGATGAATACGGTCTTCTTCGTCCTGATCTGGCCGGCAGACGCAGTAAAACACACATATCTTTCTCCATTGTAAAGATATCCGTTAAGAATTAGGTCTTCAATCACATCAAAATAGTATGTACGGATCACCATGAAATCATCGTAGAGTTGTCCAGTTTGCATACCAAGCGTCCTGGTCAGCATCGACTCAAAGACTGAAATCACATTTTTGTCTACCACATATTCGTCCCGAAGCTTTCTTGTAGCTCTGTGAGACTGTAACAGACGAAGCAATTCATCTTTTAGCGGCTTAATGCTGCTATTGTGATTTTTTATCTCTTTCGTAATCTGACGAATTCTATCTTTGTCTCCGATACAAACCGGAGAATCTTTTGGTATCTTATACAGCTTGCGATACCTCGCCTCTGCCTTTTCGAGAGATAGGCCATTATAGTGGTACTCAGATAGGATTTCTTTCTCAGCCTTTAGCCTATTCTTGCATAAACAGTGGTCGTTAATTGTTTTTTCCAACTGCTTTTCTTCATCTGTATAAAATGCACTGGTATCAAAGCTATAAATATGAATCTGCTTATCGAGACTTATACCTATCTCCCCCTAACGGTCAAACCTTAATTAAATCCCCGCTCCAAAACAACCAGCCGGCAGGATCTTCTTTCAACGAAAACAGGTTGCCATATTTACCAACGCCGTCATCAACAATCGCCGTAAACTCATCGTCTTCATGATCAGCAACAAATTTCTTATACAAATCAGAAAGGCGATCATAATCTTTGCCATTTCTAATTGCGTCAACATTTAATTTCACTCTGTCTCCGCTTTGAATCGTCTGTGTTGACTTCTTGATTGCCTGTAGGCCGACAAGCACATCAAATGAGCGCTTGTCGATCCCAAGCTTTCTTAAATTTTTCTGCTGCTCCCGTTTCTGTTCCCTATTCATGTACGCAGCCTCACTGTTTCGATGTCAAATACTCACCAAGAAGAGCAAGAACCTCTTCAAAGAACTCTCTCCAATAAGGGTCGATCTGAATTGAAGATTTGTTGGCCTCATAATAAGTCACAGCCGTTCCTCCAAGAACATACGACATCGCCTGCCAATCGCAAATCATTTCGAGGTAAGCGCAAATCTTTGTGTCTACGCTGTACGAAGAAATAAACCCGCCGTCCTCATCAACCCAGTATTGCCAGTGATGATCATTTCTTCCGCAATGAATCTTCCACGCCTTATCAAAAGCTGCCTGGTCAACCTGCTCACCATCAACAGGATAGAAATGTTGACGATACGGGACGAACTCTTCTTCTGAAAACTTGCTGTCATCATGGCATTTGACTCTCCAATTCATTTCGTCCACAATATAAGGTCGCTGAAGAAGAGGAACGCCCATTGTAGCATTTTTCAATTCGTCCCAGGCTTTTTGAACATTTTTCTTGTGTTCTGCAAGATAATCCATATATTCACTGGTCTTTTGCAGCAAATCCGTTTTACTTACCATGTAAAATTCACTTCCTTATCATATTTCTGATTTTTCTAACATTCGAGAATAAAATTGCCGATCCAAGCGCAGCATCATCAAGTGTGCTTGTATGTCCAAACGAAATCCGAACCGTTGATTGCGCCGCATCATCCGACAGGCCACACGCTTTCAAAACATGGCTCGGAGAGCTGGAACCAGAAGAACATGCGGATGCTGCTGATATACAAAGCCCGCTATTATCGCACATCCTTACAAGCAGTTCAGCGACAACACCAGGAAACCGCAGACTCAAAATATTTTCGACTCGATCCTGGCCTCTAAAATTCACATCAAATTCGCAACCATAAACCATGAGATGATTCACAAACTTGCTTGACAGCTCATGATACAATGAGATCTCCTTACCTATGTTTTGCAATACATTAGCCGCAGCAGCTCCAATGCTCGCAATTCCTGCAACATTTTCCGTTCCAGATCTTAGGCCGTATTCCTGACCTCCACCTAAAATAATTGGTGATATCACATCTCTTATGTACTTTGTCAAATACAATGCTCCAACGCCGCCACATGCTCCAAATTTATGCCCACTCAATGAGAGCATATCAACACCAAGCTCATCTACATCTACACACATGTGGCCAACTGCCTGAACTGCATCCGAATGAAAAAATGCACCGTTTTGATGACAAAGTTCGGAAATTTGTTTGATTGGCTGTTTAACACCGGTTTCGTTGTTTGCCGTCATTATACTGACCAGGCCAACATTGGACTCTTTCAAGACGGTTTCGAGCCACGCCAGATCTACAACACCACTTTGTAGCACCGGAGCCTTAATTACTGGTACTCCTATTTCTTCTGCTCTGCTAACCTGATTCAAAATCGCATGGTGTTCAATACTACTTACAACGATACATTTTTGCTTAGAAATCAAATACGGAATCATTCCAAGTATTGCAAAATTATCCGATTCTGTTCCTCCAGATGTAAAAACAATATCATTCGGGTGGTCTGCCCCAATCAAATCTGCGACACTTTCTCTTGCGCTATTAACAACTCGTCTCGCCATACCACCTGCTTTATGTAATGAGTTTGGGTTCCCTACCATATCGCTTATCCATGGTGTCATTGCCTCAAATGCTTCTACTCTAACTGGCGTAGTAGCAGCATGGTCAAAATATATCATATCAATACCAACCCAATCCAAATTAAGCCTGCTGCTCTTCAACAAGCAATTGATACTCTTCGTAATTTTCCCTTACGACATCGGAAT
>ERZ1106983.989-NODE-989-length-28835-cov-6.139750_pt1 | contig 28835 bp, 18 predicted proteins | sample MGYA00403693_ERZ1106983 | MGnify/ENA primary metagenome ERZ1106983 (study PRJEB35170, sample SAMEA104062420) | human gut metagenome | biome: human gut; feature: human-associated habitat; material: faeces | place: Denmark | collected 2012-07-13 ...
TGTCCAAACGTGGAAGAGACACGGAATCCGATGCAAACATTCAGCCGGAAGAAATGCTCACATTTTTCTCAAACGAATATTCCATCTGCATTTCCATCAGAAATCGGTAGGATGTGCTTCTTTTCATATTACTTCTCACTTCAAAAGGGGCTGCCCGTTTCAAGCGACTGCTCCTCTTTTTCGGTTCATAGGAAAATGCTTCCTATACAGCAAAAAACTGATATAATAGACAAAGAGCAATACAGGGTGTTACTTGAAGAGGAGTTCTGTGAGACACCGGAGGGAGAAAGAATGATTGTATGTAATAACTGCGGTGCGTCATATGCAGACGATGCACCGCGCTGCCCGTACTGTGGTGGCGACAACTTTGAAAAATCTGTGCAGGTGCACGAGGATACGATCAATGACTTAAAAAGAGAGAAGCAGCAGTGGGAGGAGAAGCCCCAGCGGGTGGCGAAAGCAGGGATGTCTATGGTGGCGAAGGTTCTGATTACTGTGATTGTGGCGGGACTTTTGATCAGTGCCGGTATATATGTGGCCATGCGTATTCATACGGTTGCTTCGGATAACAGAGAGCAGGCAGTACTCGAAAAGCTGGAGAAGATGTATCAGCAGCAGGACTACAGCGGAATCTGTACTTATATGAAAAAGCACAATACATTGTATGGTGAAGCATTTCGCAAGTACCGGCTGGTAGAGACACTGGAAAACGATACAAAGGATTATCTGATAACACCTGAGGGAGAGTATCTGGAGAGAATTATCCGTGAGAAAAAACCAACTGGACTGAGCGATGTGAGCTATATCATAGATGCACTTATTGTCTGCCAGAAAAGTGAAGCAGCTGATTATAAATATGAAGAACAGGAGGCAGTCGCTTATTACCGGGAGTATTGCTCTGCGTATTTAAATGAGCATTATGAATTGACAGAGGAAGAGATAAAGGAAGTGATGGACGGGTATGATCCATCAGACAAAGATAATCAGAGCAATCTGGAGCGGATGATGCAGGAGCGGGCATTTTCCCATCTTACGGAATAAAAGCGAGGGCGTGTGCGAAGATGATATGTAAAAAATGCGGATATGATTATCCGGCGAAAGAACTGAAATGCCCATATTGTGGAGAGGTGAATCCGCTTGGCGAAAAATGGAAAAATGAGGAAAATCTGGCGCGAAAGGAGACGCTGCTTACGAAAGCCAGGGTGATTCACTCCATGCCACTGTATGTTGCAGATAAGGTGATGAATGTGATTCTGCTGGTGATTACGGCAGTGACAGCGCTTACATTTCTGGTGCTGGCGATTGTGTTTGGGCTGGAGGGGATTCACATTACCCGCCAGCACAACCAGGCATCTGTGCAGGAGGCAGAGGAACTGCTTGTGGCGGAAGATTATACTGGTCTTTACGATTATCTGAAATCCCATCAGGTATATGGACAGGAGGGGTTTAAAAAATATACAGAGCGCGTCCGGCTGTATGATGATTATCACGCCTTTTTGAGAGACCTGTTTCAGATCCAGCAGGTGCTGGACTGGCCGACCGGGCAGCAGATCAGTCCGAACGATGTAAAGTATGTACTCTGGGCGGGAAAGAATATCCTGGGAAGAGAGACGGGTGATTCCTACCGCAAGCTGGAATATGAAGAAAACAAGGAATATTACAATGACATGAAACAGGACGTGGCAGCGGCACTGCTTGGCACCTTTGGAATGTCAGAGGAAGAACTGTCAGAGCTGATGGGCATGGAACGTGATTCGGAGAAGGTGGACGAATTGGTACGCCGGATCTTTGAGAGAGAGGGCTGGGAATATGAAGAAGATTAAGAATCTGAAAATGATGTGGAAATTTTCAGATGAGACCGGAAACTATGAAGTAAGTATGCCGATGCTGGCAGTAAAGTTTGCAGGATGTGTGATAGCGCTGTTTTTCGTGTCCTCGGTTCTGTGGGCGCTGATTGTTACCGCTGTGGATGAGGGAAAATATTCCGGCGATGCCTATCATCTGGACTGGTGTGAGCGGGAGTATATAGAACGTAATTACAGTGGACTATATAATACGTTGGATTTGTATGGACTAACCAGTGACAAGTACGCTTCCTACTGGGAGATGGTGAACGGATACAGGGATCACACCTTATACAGTGCGTATCAGGCGCTTGGCGAGACGGGAATTGACGAGGTCTCCTACGAGACGGAGAACGGTACGGCGACACTGTCGATCCCTGTGGAGGAAAAGCGCGTTTTCTACGGGCGCAAGGTGCTTGACAATGCGAGTACCTGCGAATTTGAGGAGAATCAGCGCTACCTGACGAAGTTCGCGGATGAAGTGGAATAGCAGTTTTCTAATGAGAAAAATATTTCATTTACTGCACTTGACGAAATCCTTCTGATTTAGTATAGTATAGCTAAAGTTAGTTAAGACTAACTTATATAGCAGAATACAGAGATATAGCAGGAGGGAAAAGTGTTGGATAAGATTTATGTAGTATACTGGTCACAGTCAGGAAATACACAGGCGATGGCAGAGGCAGTCGGCGCCGGAATCACAGCAGCAGGTAAGGAAGCCGCAGTGGTAGACGTAAGCAGCGTCTCTACAGCGGAGTTAAAGAACGCAAAGGCATTTGCACTCGGATGCCCGGCAATGGGTGCTGAGGTTCTTGAGGAGGGCGAGATGGAGCCTTTCGTAACCGAGGTAGAAGGATTTGCGGCAGGCAAGACCATCGGTCTGTTCGGTTCCTATGGCTGGGGAGACGGACAGTGGATGCGTGACTGGGTAGACCGCATGTCATCCGCAGGCGCGAATGTATTGAACGGCGAAGGCGTGATCTGTAAGGAGGCACCGGACGATGAGGCTGTGGCTGCCTGCACCGATCTCGGCAGGCAGCTTGCGGCGGTGTAGTCATGAGTGTTGTGATTGTAGGCGGACATGACCGCATGGTCTGCCAGTACAAAAAGATCTGTAAGGAACATAACTGTAAAGCGAAGGTATTTACACAGATGCCGGCAAAGCTCGGGAACCAGATCGGATCACCGGATCTGATCATTCTCTTCACCAACACCGTATCACATAAGATGGTACGGTGTGCGGTGGCAGAGGCGGAGCGTTGCAATGCGGATGTGGTGAGAAGCCATACCAGCAGCGGAAGTGCACTTACAGAGATTCTGGAGAGGGTTTGCGGATAAATAAAAGAGACTGCCGCATGACGGCAGATTCCCAAAAGATCCTGGCTGGTCCGGTTGGACAGGCCGGGATTTTTTTGATGAGAAAAATAACACAATAAAACACTTGCAATATACCCCAAGGGGGTATATAATGAGCCTGCAAATGAGGAATAGAAACAGACTTGCGGGTAAATAGTAAGAAAGAGGGCAAAGCGTATGGCAGAGGAAAAGGAATGCTGCTGTTCCCATAAGACAAAGGAACGGTCAGAGAAAGAATACAAGGATATGATTCACCGTTTAAACCGCATCGAGGGACAGATTCGCGGAATTAAGGGAATGGTGGAGCGGGATGCTTACTGTACGGATATTCTGGTACAGGTGGCAGCTGTGAATGCAGCGCTCAACAGCTTTAACAAGGTACTTCTCACCAACCATATCAAGACCTGCGTGACGAATGATATCCGCGAGGGCAGGGAGGAGACCGTCGACGAACTGGTGACGGTGCTCCAGAAATTGATGAAATAGATGGGAGAGGGAGGAAGATGAAGCAATATACAGTGACGGGAATGAGCTGTGCGGCGTGCAGCGCGCGCGTGGAAAAAGCAGTGTCGGAGGTGCCGGGTGTGACATCCTGCTCGGTGAGTCTTCTGACGAATTCCATGGGCGTCGAGGGAACCGCGGCGCCCATGGAGATCATCCGGGCGGTTGAGGATGCCGGATACGGCGCTGCCGAGAAGAAGCGGGGCGGCGCAGGAACCGCGGGAGCGGGCGAGGCGATGCCGCAGGAAGATATGTTAAAGGATCGGGAGACGCCTCTTTTAAAAAAGAGACTGGTGGCTTCGGTAGGTTTTCTGGCAGTGCTGATGTATTTTTCCATGGGACACATGATGTGGGGATGGCCGCTGCCGGCGTTCTTTGAGGGAAACCATGTGGCGATGGGGCTGGTACAGCTTTTGCTGACAGTGGTGATCATGGTCATCAACCAGAAGTTCTTTATCAGCGGATTCAAGAGTCTCTGGCACAGGGCACCGAATATGGATACACTGGTAGCGCTGGGGGCAACGGCAGCGTTCGGCTACAGTACCTACGCACTCTTTGCAATGACCGATGCGCAGGTGCGCGGCGATATGGACGGGGTCATGAGCTACATGCACGAGTTCTACTTTGAATCGGCGGCGATGATTTTGACGCTGATCACGGTCGGGAAAATGCTCGAGGCGCGTTCAAAAGGCAAGACGACCGATGCGCTCAAGAGCCTGATGAGCCTGGCACCGAAGACAGCCACCATCGTGCGTGACGGTGTGGAACAGGAGGTTCCGGTCGCGCAGGTCAAAAAGGGAGACGTCTTCGTGGTGCGCCCGGGGGAGAACATACCCGTGGACGGTATCATCCTCGAGGGCAGCAGTGCCGTGAATGAGGCGGCGCTGACTGGCGAGAGCATACCGGTGGACAAGGCGCCAGGAGATGAAGTCTCCGCGGCGACCGTGAACCAGTCCGGCTTTTTAAAATGCGAGGCGATGAGAGTCGGCGAGGATACAACCTTATCCCAGATCATCCAGATGGTCAGCGATGCCGCGGCGACCAAGGCGCCGATTGCCAAGATTGCCGATAAGGTATCGGGCGTATTTGTACCGACGGTCATTGGAATTGCGATTGTGACACTGATTGTGTGGCTACTTGCCGGAAAGCCGATCGGTTTTGCACTGGCGAGAGCGATCTCTGTTCTGGTCATCAGCTGCCCGTGTGCGCTCGGTCTTGCCACGCCGGTAGCCATCATGGTCGGAAACGGCATGGGTGCCAAGAACGGTATTATGTTCAAGACGGCAGTCTCTCTGGAGGAGACCGGGAAAATGCAGATTGTAGCGCTCGATAAGACCGGAACCATCACGAGCGGAGAGCCGCGAGTTACGGATGTCCTTCCGGCGGAAGGCGTTCCGGCGGAGGAGCTGCTGCATGCGGCAGGGATTCTGGAGCAGAAGAGCGAGCATCCGCTTGCAAAGGCCGTTCTTGCCTACGTGAAGGAGCAGGCCGGGGCAAAGGAGCAGTCCGGCGGGAAGAGGGCGTCTGCGGCAGACGGAGCATCTGGCGGAGCGGACGGCTTAGAAGATATGCTGACCGATTTCATGGCGCTTCCGGGCAATGGTCTGACCGGTGTGCGGGATGGAAGACGGCTTTACGGCGGCAATCTCATCTTTATCGAGCAACACGTGAAGGTGTCCGATGCCATGAAGCGGCAGGCAGAGCAGCTCGCCATGCAGGGCAAGACGCCGCTGTTTTTTGCAAAGGATGAGAAGCTGCTCGGCGTAATCGCCGTGGCGGATGTCATCAAGGAGGACAGCCCGCGTGCGGTGGCAGAACTGCAGAACATGGGAATCTATGTGGTGATGCTGACCGGCGACAATGAGCGGACGGCGCAGGCGATCGGAAAAGAGGCAGGCGTGGACGAGGTGATCGCCGGCGTGCTTCCGGACGGCAAGGAGCAGGTGGTAAGAGAACTGCAGAAAAAGGGCAAAGTGGTCATGGTCGGCGATGGAATCAATGACGCGCCGGCGCTTACAAGGGCGGATATCGGAATGGCGATCGGCGCCGGAACGGATATTGCCATTGATGCCGCGGATGTCGTGCTGATGAAGAGCCGCCTGTCGGATGTGCCTGCGGCAATCCGCTTGAGCCGCGCAACCCTGCGCAATATTCATGAAAATCTGTTCTGGGCATTTTTCTACAATATTATCGGCATTCCTCTTGCGGCAGGCGTGTGGATTCCGCTGTTCGGCTGGCAGTTAAACCCGATGTTCGGTGCGGCAGCCATGAGCTTATCCAGCTTCTGTGTTGTGACCAACGCGCTGCGCCTGAATCTGTTCCGGATGTATGACGTCGGAAAAGACCGCAGGATCAAAAATGCGGTGACAGGGCAGACCGCCGCAGCTGCGGCGAAGGAGCCGGATGACGCTTTGGAGAAGAAATCAGAAACAAATCAAAAAAAGGAGAATGAGACAATGAAAAAGACAATGAAGATTAACGGTATGATGTGTGGACACTGTGAGGCGAGAGTCAAGAAGGCACTCGAAGCGGTAGAAGGCGTGCAGGAGGCTGTAGTCAGCCACGAGGCAGGAAACGCGGTTGTGACGCTTAGCAGCGATGTGGCGGATGAGGTCTTAAAGAAGGCGGTTGAGGATCAGGATTACGAGGTGGTTTCTGTCGAATCCTAGAAAATAAGGTCAAAAGTTTCATTGACTTTATGAGGTCGGCTTGGTACAGTGAAAGGTAGGAGGAATGTTATGCGTTATGTACCACTCAGGGAGGCAGAACCGGGCATGGTTCTTGCAGCCGACCTTTATGATTCCGTCGGAAGAACGTTGATTGGCTGCCATTGCGAATTGACGGAGAGCTATCTGGAAAAACTGGAAGCTTACGGATTCGACGGTATATATATAGAAGATAAACTTTCAGAGGGCATCACGATTGAGAGTGTGATTACGCCGCAGTTAAGGCAGGAGGGACAGGAGCGCATCCGTGCCTGCGACATTGACGGATGTAAGTTGATTGCCAGACGCATGGTGGAGGAGATTTTATCCTGCGGAAATGTGTCTCTTGATCTTACGGACTTAAGAAGCTACGACGATTACACTTACGCACATTCTGTGAACGTGGCGGTATACTGCGGCGTCATTGGAATGGGTATGGGGATGAGTGAAGTGGAGCTGGGGCATCTTGTGACTGCGGCATTGCTTCATGACCTCGGAAAGCTGCAGATCCCGGATGAGATCTTAAACAAGCCGGGACGTCTGACACAGGAAGAATATCTCATTATGAAATCCCACGCAACACTGTCGTACCAGATTATCAGTGAGCGGTGGGATATTTCTGCGCATATCAAAGAGGCCGTGCTGCATCACCATGAAAATGTGGACGGAAGCGGATACCCGGACGGGCTGGAAGGCGCGCAGCAGACGATGTTTACCAGGATTCTGCACGTGGCGGATGTCTATGATGCACTTACGTCCAGGCGCCCGTACAAGGAGCCATACGCACCGTACGAGGCGACAGAGTATCTGATGGGCGGCTGTGGCATCATGTTTGACCGCGAGGTAGTGGAGACACTTCTAAAGTATGTGCCGCTCTACCCGAAGGGAACGATGGTTACGCTTTCCGATGGAAGAGAAGCCATCATCTATGAGAATTTTGGCGTACATAATTTAAGACCCGTAGTGCGTCTGATGGACGGGGAACTGTTGGATCTGTCCAACGAAGCGAACTACCATATTACATTGCGTATGAAGACGGAATCCGGCTTCTCCACGGAAGAGGCAGAAAAGGAGCGCAACGAGATGATACGGCCGCCGGTACGCTGCCGGATCATGGTTGTGGACGATATGAAGACGAATCTGCAGATGCTGCGTGGCATTTTAGAGCCGTTATATGATGTCATCCTGATGAAATCCGGTCACCAGGCATTGCTGTATTTGAAAAAACATCCGGCGCCGGATCTGGTGCTGATGGATATCGATATGCCGGAGATGGACGGTATCGAGACGGCCAAACGCATTATGGAGATGACGGATCACACGGTGCCGATCCTGTTCGTCACGGCGCTCTGCGACAGACAGACGGTCACGCTGTGCCGGAATCTGGATGCGGCAGGTTACATTGTAAGACCGTACAAGCCGGTCTTTGTCAAGACAGAGATTAAGAGGATTCTGATGGGGCGGAGTGAGATTGAATGATATTATTGGTTCAGATAATATGTCTTTGTTATACGCTGTATGTACTGCAGGAATATGCCACTTCCGGTGCATATTCCAGACAGCACAGGCTGCTGCCGCTGCTGGTCGGACTGATCGGTGTATATAATTTCTATCAGGTTGTCCTTACGCTCACCGGACAGACAGAACTGTTCGGGCGTTTGAAGGACATGCTCTTAATTCAGGTGCTTTATCTGATTCTTATCTATATCATGGATTTTCTGAAAATCCATATCCCCTACGGGGTGCAGTGGATTATGTTTTGTGTGCTGCTCGCGCTGAATGTGATTGTTTTTATGCGCTACCGGCAGCCGGAAATCTATCACATTTATTTCAGAATTTACTTAATCGGATGTACGGCGGCGATCGTTGCAATGGGAACCTACGCCTATCTGCGCCGTTCCCTGACCATGCATGAGCATCAGATTGCTAATCTGCTCTATATTGTGCTGCTCGTGAATGCAGCAGCGATGTGCGCGGAAAAGTTTTTTACTATTCCGGGCAATCTTCTGATGCTGGCAGCTACAACCGGTGTCTGCGGTGCGGTTCATTATCTAATCCAGACGGATCAGCTGATGGATACGGGCGAGCTTCTGCGTGAGCGGCTGTACGATGACTCGGATACGGCAGTGGTACTGCTGGATACCAATTTTTACTGCGTTGATGCGAACCGCAGCGGCAGAAGTCTGTTTGCGGGTCCGATGCAGTTGTATGAGAGAAACAGCCGCAGGCACCGCGGATACATGCAGGAGGCGGAGGAGCTGGCGAAATCCATACAGGAGGGAAAAAAGAGCCGGGAGATCGAGAAGAACGGACAGTATTATCAGTGTCAGTGTACGCCGGTGTACTATTCAGGGAGGCTTCGTGGATATATTCTCGGTGCCTGGGATATTACCAGCCCGAAAAAAGAGACGCAGCTGATGCAGGCATTAAAGGGAAAAGCAGAGATGCAGACGGCGCGGAAAAGTGATTTCCTCGCGCAGATGAGCCATGACCTGAAAAGCCCGCTGCACGCCATCATCGGAATCACGGATATTTTAAGCAGCCGCAAGGAACTCACGGCAAGTGACCGTGCACTCCTGCTTCACATCAAGGGAGCTGGGAACAGCCTTGTGGAACAGGTGAATGCGATTCTTGACTATTCCAGAATTGAGGCAGGAAAGTTCGAGCTGATGGCGGAGTGCTACCGGCTGGATCAGGTGCTCGAGGAGGTGGCACACATGTGTGTCATCAATCTGCAGTCGAAGAGGGTGTGGTTTGAGGCCTGTATACAGGGAGAATTCCCGGAGAAAATGTATGGGGATGCCATGCGCGTCCGGGAAATTTTGCAGAATCTGCTCGCAAATGCGGTCAAGTTCACAGAGGAGGGCGAGATCCGCTGTGTGATTACCTGTGAGGCAATCCGGGATTCCTCGGATGTGATGGTCCGCTGCAGGGTGTCGGACACCGGCACCGGAATGACAAGCGAACAGCTGCGGCAGGGATTTGATTCGTATGTGAGCTATGCGGCAGAGAGCGGACAGTCGGGAAACGGACTGGGACTTAGCATTGTAAAGGAACTTGCAAACCGTATGGGAGGCAGTGTCCGCGCCGAGAGCAACGGCATCAGGGGAACCACGATTACCGTGGAAATCCGGCAGAAGGTGTGCGGAAGCACCCTGCATGATGCGGTGTGCTATACGACGGACAGTCTGCTGCGCGAGTCAGTGGTCTATACGGAGCGGATCCAGCCGACATGGATCTATCCGGGGGCACATGTTCTGCTCGCGGATGATATGCGGATCAATCAGGAGATTTTCCAGGAACTCGCAGCGCCGTGGCGGTTTACACTGGATGTTGTGCGCAACGGAAAGGAGGCTGTGGAGGCGGCAGCGCGGAAGGAGTATCAGCTGATTTTTCTGGATCAGAGGATGCCGGAAAAAAATGGCGATGAAGCGGCGAAGGAGATCCGCCAGTTTTGCGATATCCCAATGGTACTTATGACTGCTGATATTACCACGGAGTTAAAGCATCGGAATCGCAGACCGGAATTTACGGCGTATCTGGACAAGCCGATCGATGTGTCAGAGCTAAAGAAAGTGATTGAGACTTATATGCCTGTCGCAGAGCGCAGGGATTTCCTGCTTCACGCGCAGATGAACCATGGGGCATACCGCCGTCTCTTGCAGACGTTTTTGCAGGAGACGGGATCGCTTGCAGCAGAACTGCCGGGCTATGTGCCGGAGCAGCTGGAGCTTTTCGGAACGAAAGTGCACGGAATCAAGGGCGCCAGCCAGCAGATCGGCAGACAGGCGTTAAGCGAGAGCGCAGAAATCATGGAAATGGCGGCAAAGACAGAAAATATCCGGTACCTGGAAAAGCATATGACAGAGTTTTTGGAGACGATCCGGCACACGTTAGAGAGCGTCGAGGATGAATTAAAGACTCTGCCACAGGAGATACATGGGGAAGACGCGGCCACAGCAGAGGGAACGCCGGAGGAAAAGCAGCAGATTCTGGCGCAGCTTAGGGAAGCTTTTGATGCGTGTGATTTAAACGGGATTGAGCAGGGACTTTCCCGGTTTGCGCGTGCCCATCTGACAGCGGAGGAACGGGAACTGTTGACAGAACTGCATGCGGCATATGAGAACCTGGATTACGAAGAGGGAAGCGAACTGCTTTCCGGCCGGATGCTGTGATAGAAGTGAAAGAAAAAATGATTGTTTTGTACAGGTTAGGTGATTGATAGTGTGAGAAAAAATCCCTCCGCAGGGATATACTGTGCGTAGAATAGAAATCCGGAGTTTCCGGAGCAGCTGACAGGAGATCTGCAGCAAATTTGTACAGGGGGGAAAACTATGAATCTGGCAGAAATTACACATCGGGCGTATTTTTTAGACTGCTATCCGCTTGATGAGAGACATTTAAAAATAAGTATTCAGACAGGAAAAGATGTGGACGAGGTGATCCTCTGGGCGGGCGACCCGTATTCCGCCGGGATTGCCGAGAACGAGCAGAACTGGCAGGGCGAGCGGGTGCCGATGGAACTGGAGCGGGAACTGGCGCACCGAAATGTATACAGTGCCGTCCTCACACCGGCGTACCGCAGGGTCAAGTACCATTTTGAGATCACCGGCGGCGGGGAGAGCGTCTGCCTGTATGAGGATGGATTTGTGAAAGCGGGAGAGAATTTTCCTGCGGACCGGATGATCCAGCGTTTTATCTATCCGTGGATGAACCGGGCGGATATTATGAAGGTGCCGGAATGGGCGGAGAATATCGTGTGGTATCAGATTTTCCCGGATCGTTTCTGCAGAAAAAATCCGGGAGAAAAGCGTCATTCCTGCCGGGAATGGGCTTGTCAGGAGGATGCAACATGGAAGGAGTTTTACGGGGGTGATCTGGCGGGAATCCGCAGCCGCCTTGCCTATATTGCAGACCTCGGCGTCGGAGGTATTTACTTAAATCCGATTCTGTGGTCGGATTCCAATCACCGGTACGACACGATTGACTACCACAGTGTGGAGCCGGATCTCGGCACGGAGGAAGAACTGAAGGCGTTGATTGCGGAGGCGCATGCGCTGGGACTTCGCGTGATGATCGATGCGGTATTTAATCATTGCGGAGCGAAGTGCGCGCTCTGGCAGGACGTGCTGGAAAAGGGACCGCAGTCCAGCTACTACCACTGGTTTTGCGTGAACCGCTGGCCGATCGATGCGCAGACCCATGCGACGAAGCGGGGGGATTATTTTTCCTTTGCGTTTGTCGACAATATGCCAAAATTTGATACCAGCGAGCCGGATGTGATGGAGTATCTGACCGGCATTGCGAAGCACTGGGTATGTGAATGGAAGGTTGACGGAATCCGTTTCGATGTCGGCAACGAGATTTCACATGCATTTTTAAAACATCTGCGTCTGGAATTGAAAAAGTGCAATCCAAAGCTTTTCCTGCTCGGAGAGATCTGGCATGATGCTTTCCCATGGCTGCTCGGCGACGAGTATGATTCGACGATGAACTAGCCGTTTCTGGCGTGCGTGAATAACTTCTGGGCAGATAAGACACAGAGTGGTACGGATTTTATGCATGGCATCAACCAGTGCTACAGCATGTACTACGAGCAGGTGAACCGCGTGCTGTTTAATCTGTTAGATTCCCATGATACGGATCGTCTGATGGAGAGATGCCACGGAAATGCGGATATGTTTCTGGCACAGCTTACAGTTCTGTTCACCATGCAGGGCGCGCCGGGCATCTACTACGGCACCGAGATCGGCATGGACGGAGGCGGAACAAAGGCGAACCGGAAGTGCATGCCGTGGGAGGAGATCGATGCGGGTAGCTTTGCGGAGCTGACCGGACAGGTAAAGCGGCTGATTGCGATGCGCAGGCAGTATCCGCAGACAAGGAGCGGAAAAGTGGTATGGGATGTCAGAGAGGATTCCAGATTGTTACATTATTATAAGAAAAAAGAAGGACAAAAAACGCTGGAGGTCTGCATTAACGCCGGGGAGGAACCGGTGCGGACAGGGGAGCGGGGACTGCCGGAGCCGGAGGACTGCCTGTTCGCGAACGGATTGGAGCACGGAAGCTTAAGGCCGCAGGGCGTTTTCATAAGATTAGTGTGAACATGACACTGCCGTATCGGATCCCGTCTGATGCGGCGGTGTCAGCAGCTCCACTGCAATCCGGAGGCAGAGTGTCTGCATGGATTCCATATCAAACTGACTGCAGAGGGAAGTCTCCAGCTGGGTGTGCGCAAAGCTTTCCAGAAGCTGGATACCTAAATAGATGCGTTCCCTGAGCGCCGGAAGTCCTGCGTATGCGGGGGACATTTCTGCACGAGGGTATCGACTGCATCGAGCAGAATCCGGTGATAGGCATCCCGGACAGCCAAAATCTTCTGTGTTTTTTGTTCGCAGGTGTGATAAAATGAATTTACAATGGTTTTTACAGGAAAATGTATTGAGGGGAATTTCATATGTTAAAGGTTTTTTTAGCGGAAGATGAGATCGTTATGCGGGAGGGCATAAAGAACAACATCGACTGGCAGGGGGAAGGCTTTGAATTTGTTGGTGACGCGGGCGACGGGGAGCTCGCCTATCCGATCATCCAGAAGACGAGACCGGATATTCTGATCACGGACATTAAGATGCCGTTCATGGATGGACTGGAGCTGAGCCGTCTCGTGAAGCACGAGCTGCCGGAGACCAAGATCATATTCCTGAGCGGGTATGACGAGTTCCAGTATGCAAAAGAGGCAATCGACATCGGAATCACGGATTATCTGGTGAAGCCGGTCACGGGTGCACAGCTGATCGGGACACTCAAGAAGATCGGTCAGAAGATCGAGGAGGAGCGCGGGAAGCAGAAGCAGCAGGCGCCGGAGGAGGCGAGATCTGCCGGCAGGCAGCGGCTGTTCCGGCACATGGTCTCCGGAAAGCATACCTATGCGTCGGTGTTCCAGGAGGCGAAGGAGCTGGGACTTGAGCTGATTGCGGAGCAGTACAATATCATGCTGCTCCAGCTGTTCTCCGAGGAGAAGGAGGATGTCCTGCCGGAGAAGATAAAAGCCTTCGAGCAGGAGCTGGAGAAGTACATGGAGCAGTCCGGCAATCTGATTGTCGCAAAGCAGAGCCGGGCGGAGTACGATTTTGTGCTGAAGGGCACAGGGCAGCAGTCTCTCGCGGAGACGACAGAGCAGGTAAAAAGCCTGCTGGCAGAGTATTTCCGGAGAGAGACGGCGGTGGAGTATGTCGCGGCGCTCGGGACACCGGTGGAGCGTTTCAGCGAGCTGCAGCAGTGCTACCGGCAGACCAACCTGTGCTTTTCCAGACGCTATTCGGTAGAGCGCAACCAGATCCTTGAGGAGGAGACGCCGGGGGAGACTGCGGCGGAGGTTCTGGAGGATGTAAAGCTCGGGGAGCTGAATATCTCCAGCCTGAGCCAGCGGCAGGCGGAGGCTTTTCTGTACACGGGCACTAGGGAGGAGGTGTCCGGCTTCGTGGAGGATTACTTTGCACAGCTCGGGGACGGCAATGTAAAGTCTATCTTCCTGCGCCAGTACGTGGTGATGGATCTGTATGTGACGGCGGTTTCCGTTCTGGAGAAGAGCGGTTACAAGAGCAGGGATCTCGTGGAGCGGTGCGGCGATGCGAAGGAGATGGTAGCCTACCTGACCACGGTTGAGCAGACCAGGGAATATATTAAGAAGCTTTTTTCGGCGGTGCTGGATTTGCGCAGTGAGGCGGTGGACGGAAAATACGACGGCATCATGCAGAAGGCAAAGACCTACATCAACGATCATTTTGAGAAGGACGGGATTTCCCTGAATATGGTCGCAGCGGAGGTAAATCTGAGTCCGAGCCATTTCAGCACGGTATTCGGTCAGGAAATGGGAGAGACGTTTGTAGAATATCTTACAAGAATCCGCATGGAAAAAGCGAAGGAGCTGCTCAGGACGACGGGAAAGAAGGTAACGGAGATTGCCTTTGAGGTGGGCTACCGGGATGCGCATTATTTCAGCAACCTGTTCAAGAAGACGCAGGGCTGCACACCGGGTGAGTACCGCAGCAGAGGGTAAAAGGGGAGATGGATATTGAAGAGAGGGTTTTCACTAAAGAGCAGGCTCTATATGCTGCTGCTGATCTGTGTGGTGCCGCTGACCATACTTCTGGCGTATCTTCTGATTATGACGAACAAGATTTCCTCCGAGTATGACGGGATTGTCAGGAGAATCACAAAGGCAAACGCGTACAACATCAATTTCAAGGAGGACATGGACTACGTGATGTATATTATCGTAGTCAATTCGGAGCGTGCCGAGGAGCTGGTGGACACGGAGCAGCCGCACCGGATGATACAGGCCGCGCGGGAGGTGTTCGGCGAGCTCTATGAGGAGGCAGATTCCGAGTACGCCGCGAACCGGCTGTCAAGCATACTAAAGAGTCTTGACACGCTGGAGGATCGTGTGGAGGAGATCGAGAAGGATGCGCTTGTGACCGGGCTTTATGAGACGAACATGGAGCGTCTGGATCTGAATATCCGCGTCCTGACGGAGCTGATACAGGAGCAGATCCAGTATTATATCTACTATGAGACAACGAACATGGAGGAGCTGCGGATGGGAATCCGCGCGGATGTGGAGAGTGCCATCACGGCGATCACAGTGATTCTCGTCCTGATACTGCTCGGGGCATGGATGGTCAGCAGGAGGATTGTGCGGGGAATCACGGAGCCCATCCAGCGGCTGTGTGAGGCTGCGCAGGCAGCGGGAAGCGGGGATTTTGCGATCCGGGCGCAGGACGAGGAGCTGGATGAGCTCTCGGTTCTGAACAGCAGCTTTAACCAGATGGTGGAGGAGATCGGGCATCTCGTGGAGGATATACGCGTGGAGGAGCTGAATCTGCGCGCGGCGGAGCTGCGCGTGCTGCAGGAGCAGATCAACCCGCATTTTCTGTACAATACACTGGACAACATCATCTGGCTCGCGGAGTCGAAGGACACGGAGCAGGTCGTGAGGATGGTGTCGTCCCTGTCAAGCTTTTTTCGGACAACCTTAAGCAAGGGGCGGGAGTTCATCACGGTAAAGGAGGAGGAGCAGCACATCCGCAGCTACTTAGAGATCCAGCAGTTCCGCTACAGGGATATACTGGAATATGAGATTGCGATTCCGGAGGAACTCTATGAATATGAGATCATCAAGCTGACGCTCCAGCCGCTTGTGGAGAATGCTCTCTACCACGGCATCAAGAACAAGCGCGGCGGCGGACATATCCGGGTGTCCGGTGCACTCTGCCAGGATGTCATGATTTTCAAGGTGCAGGATGACGGAATCGGAATGGACGGTGCGCGGCTTGCGCAGGTGTGCGCCATGCTCCGCGACGGGGAGCAGGAGCCGGAGCAGGAGGAGACGGGCGGCTTCGGACTGTTCAATGTCAACCAGCGTATCCAGCTCAATTATGGCAGGGAGTACGGACTGAAGATACAGAGCACCTACGGGCAGGGCACCGAGATCTGGGTGCGGATTCCGTGCCGGGCAGAGAAAATCAAAAGAAAACGCAACATTTCCAAAAAAATTACACCTTTTGAGGAAAATACGGCAAAATTGTGAATGAGCTGTTCATAATTTAGTAAAAAATTATACTTATTTCAAAAGCCAGTCGGTATTTTTTAAACCGTCCGAAAGCTATAATAGGTACATGGTTAAGGACTTAACCAAATCTAATAAAAACTTTGGGAGGTTTTTAAAATGAAAAAAAAGTTAGTGAGTGTATTGATGTGCATGGCAATGGGCGCAACCTTACTGGCAGGCTGCGGAAGCGAGGAGGCTGCTGACAGCAGCAACACAACGGCAGCAGATGCAGCAGACGCAGATACGGCAGCGGACAGCGAAGCAGCGGATGCTTCTGACGCAGCAGATGCGGCAGACGCAGCTGACGGGGATGTAATCACAATCGGCTTTGCACAGGTTGGCCATGAGTCTGACTGGCGTACCGCATCCACGAATTCCGCACAGTCCATCTTCTCGGCAGAGAACGGATATGATCTCCAGTTCGTTGACTGCGACCAGGATTCGGCAGTCCAGCTGGAGGCAGTACGTGGCTTCATCGAGCAGGATGTGGATTACATCATCATCGACCCGATCGTATCGACAGGCTGGGACACGGTACTGACAGAGTGCGAGGAGGCAGGTATTCCGGTTATCGTCATTGACCGTACGATTGATGATTCGGACAAATATATTTCATGGGTAGGCTCCAACTTCAAGAATGAGGGTCTTGCAGCAGGTGAGTGGTTAAAGGCTTACACGGATGCAAAGGGCATCAGCGACGTGAACGTGCTCGTTATCGAGGGAACAACCGGTGCTTCCGCACAGATCGGACGTACGGACGGCTTCAAGGAGATCGCAGATGCAAACGGCTGGAACATTCTGGATTCCCAGACCGGTGATTTCACACAGGCTGGCGGACAGGAGGTTATGGAGTCTTACATCAAGAGCTACGAGGGACAGTTCAATGTAGTGGTATGCCAGAACGATAACGAGGCATTTGGTGCGATGGATGCCATGAAGGCAGCAGGTATCTCCTATGGTGTGGACGGAGACGTGATCCTGATTTCCTTCGATGCCTGCACCGCAGGTCTTGAGTATGTAATGTCCGGCGACATCAATGCAGACTTCGAGTGCAACCCGCTTGCAGCTCCGTTTGTAGAGGATGTTATCCAGCAGTTAGAGTCCGGCAGCACACCTGACAAGGAAGTATACATGGTTGAGCACTGGTATGTAAATGAGGACATCCTTTCATCCATCACGGTAAACGGCGAGGAGCAGGAGCTTACCGTGGTTACACAGGAGATCGTTGACGCACAGTATTAAGACGGTCTGACAACAGGACAAACATTATAGCAGGGACAGAGAAGAAGCTGCTTCACAGACAGGGAATTTGTAATGGGGGAGGCCGGTTGGTCTCTCCCAATTTTAAGGAAAGGGTGGAGTAAAATGGAGCATAATGTGGTACTGACCATGCGGGGGATTACCATGACATTTCCGGGTGTAAAGGCACTGGACAATGTGGATCTTACACTGCGGAAGGGCGAGATCATGGCACTGATGGGAGAAAATGGTGCCGGGAAATCTACACTGATCAAGTGTCTGACCGGAATCAACGCGTTCGATGCGGGAGAAATACGCGTTGACGGGATCGATGGACCGGTGGTCAATCATTCGACCCTGGATGCACAGAAAAAGGGCATATCCACGGTGTATCAGGAAGTCAATCTTTGCCCGAATTTGAGTGTGGCAGAAAATTTATTTATCGGCAGGGAGCCGAAGACAAAGCTTGGAACCATCGACTGGAAGACGATGACAGCAAAATCCAACAGGATTATTAAGAGCCTGGATCTTGATATTGACGTAACCAAAAATCTGGAGGAGTATTCACTGGCGCTCCAGCAGATGATTGCGATTGCAAGAGCGGTGGATATGGATTGTAAGGTACTGATTTTAGACGAGCCGACATCCTCCCTGGATGACCATGAGGTTGAAAAGCTGTTCGTTCTTATGCGGCAGCTGAAGGAAAAGGGTGTGGCGATTGTGTTTGTGACACACTTTCTGGAGCAGGTATACGCAGTCTGTGACCGGATCACAGTGCTCCGGAACGGCATACTGGTCGGAGAATATCCGATTGAGGAGCTGCCAAGGGTAAAGCTGGTCGCAGCGATGATGGGCAAGGATTTTGATGACCTTGCAGCTGTAAAATCAGAAGAGAAGAAGGATTTCACCAATGTGCCGGTGGTTATCGATGCGCAGGGCATGAGCCACAAGGGAAAGATCAAGCCGTTTGATTTACAGATACATAAGGGTGAGGTCGTGGGACTGACAGGTCTGCTTGGCTCGGGACGCAGTGAGCTGGCGCGTGTCATCTATGGAGCGGATAAAAACCAGACAGGTAAGCTGTTTGTCAACGGAAAAGAGGCAAAGATCAATGCGCCGATTGATGCGATGAATCTTGGAATGGGACTTCTTCCGGACGACAGAAAGGCAGAGGGCATTATCGCAGACTTATCTGTACGAGAAAATATAATTCTGGCAATGCAGGCAAAGCGCGGAATGTTTAAGCTGCTTCCAATGAGCAGACAGAACGAGATCGCAGACAAGTATATCGAGCTGCTGCAGATCAAGACGGCGAGCAGGGAGACCCTGATCGGGCAGCTCTCCGGCGGAAACCAGCAGAAGGTGATTCTGGCACGCTGGCTTGCCACAGATCCGGAATTCCTTATTCTGGATGAGCCGACCAGAGGTATCGATGTCGGGACAAAGACTGAGATCCAGAAGCTTGTGATCGAGCTTGCGGATCAGGGAAAGAGTCTGATCTTCATCTCTTCCGAGATTGAGGAGATGCTCAGAACATGCTCCAAGCTGGTGGTATTAAGGGATGGTCAGGAAGTGGGAGAGATCACTGAGGAACTGACCCAGGGGCATGTAATGCAGTCCATAGCAGGAGGTGGCAGGAATGAGTAAGTTTAAGAAGCTGGTCAGCCAGCCGTTGTTTTTACCGATTTTCTGTATGATACTGGTGATGGCGGTAAATATCATCTATGATGTGATGGCAGGAAATTTTGCATTTAACTTTTTTACCATCTCCATCCGCAACGGGGTATTGTACGGACGCATCATTGATATTTTAAACCGCGGCAGTGAGATTGCCGTTCTTGCCATCGGCATGACGCTGGTTGTGTCCTGCTCGGCAGGAACGGATATTTCCGTCGGCTCGGTCATGTCACTGGCGGCATCGTTCTGCTGCATGCTTCTGGCAGGCTACGGCGTGTCCTCCACCAACAGCCTTGCAGCGCCGCTGATCGTCGGTGTGCTTGGCGGCATCCTGATGGGATGTGCCTGCGGTGCGTTTAACGGTTTTCTGGTATCGTATCTGAATGTGCAGCCGATGGTGGCAACGCTGATCCTGTTTTCGGCGGCGAGGGCAATCGGACTTCTGCTCTGCAACAACATGATCGTATACGTCCGGGATGATTCCTTCAAAATCTTCGGCGGCTATCTCGGATTTATGCCGACACCGATCGTGGTTGCCATCGTGTGCATCCTGATCACATCGCTGGTGCTCCGCAAGACCGCACTGGGCTTATATATCCAGAGCGTCGGCATCAATAAGAAGGCTTCCCGCATCGCGGGCATCAATTCCGAGCGCATCATTTTCCTGTGCTATGTTGTCTGCGGATTGTGTGCAGGAATTGCCGGTATTGTTGCTTCCTCCCGGATCAGCTCTGCGGATTCCAACAACATCGGACTGAACTTCGAGCTGGATGCGATTCTGGCAGTTGCACTCGGCGGCAACAGCCTCGGCGGCGGAAAGTTCCGGCTGGCAGGCTCTATTATCGGTGCGTACACCATCCAGGCGATCACCACCACCCTGTATGCGCTCGGCATCTCGACCGAGCAGGCACCGGTGTACAAGGCGGTCATTGTTATCATTATTGTGGCAATCCAGGCACCTCCGTTTAAGGCATTTATGAAAAAAATGTCTGTAAGGAGACAGCTTGCCAAAGGAGGTGCTGCATAATGAAAGCGAAAAAATTAAATGGAAATACGGTTCTTCTGATAATTACCATCGCGCTATTTTTTGTGATGTATGCCGTGGGCTGTGTGATTTATTCCAATAAGGGCTTCACACATCTGCAGACGTTTTTGAACATCCTTATCAATAATGCGGGTCTGCTCTGCATCACCTGTGGAATGACCTGCGTGATGCTGACCGGCGGCATCGATATTTCCGTTGGCTCGCTGGTTGCCATGGACTGCATGATTCTTGCCGTCGGCATGGAGCGCTGGAACATGAATGCGGTTCTGCTCTGCATACTTGTGCTTGCCATCGGGATTGTGTTCGGCGTGGTGCAGGGCTTCTGTGTCGGCTATCTGAATATCCAGCCGTTCATTGTGACAATGGCGGGAATGTTCTTCGCCAGAGGCATGACAGCCGTGATCAGCACGGAACAGATCTCCATCAGCAGCAATGCATTTTTTGTAAAGCTTGCCAATACGAAGATCAGCCTTCCGTTTGGCTCCTATACCAACAACAAGGGCGTGGTGCAGGTTCCGTTTATCCGTGTATCGGTAATCGTGGCGCTGCTCGTGCTGATAGCCGTATTTTTCATGCTCCGCTATACCAAGTTCGGCAGAAGCCTTTACGCAGTCGGAGGAAGTGAGCAGTCGGCGACCATGATGGGACTGGACGTGAAGAAGACGAAGCTGAAGGCGTATGTGCTTTCCTCATTCCTCTGCTCGATCGGCGGCATCTGCTACTGCCTGAACACGATGTCGGGAAATGTGCAGCAGGCACTCGGACTTGAGATGGATGCCATTGCTTCCTCCGTTATCGGCGGTACATTATTGACAGGCGGTGTGGGAAATGTCATCGGCTCCTTCTTTGGTGTACTTATCAACGGAACGATTTCCACACTGGTGAAGACGAACGGCAAGCTGCTCAGCTCGTGGTCCAACATTGCGGTGGCTGCGCTGCTCTGCTTCTTCATCGTATTACAGAGTATCTTTGCAAAGATCAAAGAGAAGAGCAAATAAAAACAAGGCTGTCCAGGGGCTGTCCACTTCATGCGGCAGCCTTTTGGCTCCTCTATGGGAAAATACCGTGCTGCGTTAAAAAAGCACCCCGGGCAGGAGGTGCAGCCGGCAGGAGAAAAGGCGGGAGGAATATGAACATATTTCAGAAGAGGACTGTGGGAAAAAAAGGAATCGCGGCGGCGCTGCTTGCCAGCCAGCTGCTCTTTACAGCCGGCTGTGGGAGTGGAGAGCAGAGAGAGACTGCGGGACAGCTGGATACGGAGCAGACGATGCAGCAGGACGGCTATATTGTGGTCGGATATGTGCAGGTCGGCTCGGAATCCGACTGGAGAACCACCAACACACAGTCCTTTAAGGATGTGTTCACGCAGGAAAACGGCTACTATCTGATCTTCGAGGACGGACAGCAGAAGCAGGAGAACCAGGTGAAGGCAATCCGCAATCTGATCCTGCAGGAGGTGGATTATATCGTGCTCGACCCGATCGTGGAGACAGGCTGGGAATCCGTTCTGGAGGAGGCGAAGGAAGCCGGAATCCCGGTGATTCTGTCTGACCGCAGGGCGGAGATGGAGGACGACAGCCTGTATACATGCTGGGTGGGCAGTGACTTCGCGGAGGAGGGCAGGAACGCCGGGCACTGGCTGGAGAATTATCTGGAAAAGCAGGGGCGGAGCGGGGAGACAGTTCATATCGTATCTCTCCAAGGGACGCTGGGCTCCTCTGCACAGATCGGGCGGACAGACGGATTCGCAGAGGTTCTCCAGCAGAATGAAAACTGGGTGATGCTGGAGCGCCAGTCGGGGGATTTCACGCAGGCAAAGGGGCAGGAGGTTATGAAGGAATTTCTCGAAAAATACGAGGATATTGATGTTGTAATCAGCGAGAATGACAATATGACCTTTGGCGCTATCGAGGCGATCCGGGAGGCGGGCAGGACGATTGGCAGTGACGGGGACATTATTATCCTGTCCTTTGATGCGGTAAGGGATGCCCTCAAGGCAATCCAGACCGGGGACATCGCGGCTGATTTTGAATGCAATCCGCTGACAGCCCCGCTTGTGGAGGAGACGATCCGCCGCCTGGAGGCGGGGGAAAGCGTGGAGAAGATCCAGTATGTGGAGGAGACATATTTTGACTGTGAGATGGATCTCTCGGAGCTGTTGGAGAGCAGACCATATTAGGCAGGAAGTCCCTGCTTCTGCTGGCGGTAAAATTATCTGAAAAAATTAGCACTCACCTCTTGACAGTGCTAACAACTGGTGCTATAACATAATTGTAACAGGGAGAACAAAGCAGGCGGCGCATAGATATGTGCCGCCTGTATATCATAGGAAGAGAAAGAGAGGTACGCTTATGAACATTCAGAAATTTACACAAAAGTCAGTGGAAGCCATTAACGATTGCGAGAAGCTTGCCTATGAATATGGAAATCAGGAGATCGAGCAGGAGCATCTTCTGGTTGCACTCATGCGGCAGGAGGATGGACTGATTCCGAAGCTGATTGAGAAGATGGAGATTCAGAAGGAGCACTTCATGGATAACGCCGAGCGGCATCTGGCAGCGCGTGTCAAGGTGTCCGGCGGTCAGGTCTATGTCGGACAGGATTTAAATAAGGTGCTCATTCATGCCGAGGATGAGGCGAAGCAGATGGGGGACGAGTATGTTTCTGTCGAGCATCTGTTCCTGGCGCTGATCAAGTATCCGAATAAGGCATTGAAGGAGATCTTTAAGGAGTACGGCATTACCAGAGAACGGTTTTTGCAGGCGCTCTCGACAGTCCGCGGCAATCAGCGCGTGACATCGGACAATCCGGAAGCAACCTACGACACGCTGGAGAAGTACGGGTATGATATGGTAGCCCGTGCGAGAGACCAGAAGCTGGATCCGGTCATCGGACGTGATGATGAGATCCGGAATGTCGTGCGGATTCTGTCCCGTAAGACGAAAAACAACCCGGTGCTGATCGGTGAGCCGGGTGTCGGCAAGACGGCTGTTGTCGAGGGACTTGCCCAGCGAATTGTAAAAGGCGATGTGCCGGAGGGCTTAAAGGACAAGAAATTGTTTGCACTGGATATGGGTGCGTTAATCGCAGGTGCAAAATACCGCGGTGAATTCGAGGAGCGGTTAAAGGCAGTGCTTGATGAGGTGAAAAGTTCCGAGGGACAGATTATCCTGTTCATTGATGAGCTTCACACGATCGTGGGTGCGGGCAAGACGGATGGTGCGATGGATGCCGGACAGCTGTTAAAGCCGATGCTTGCGCGTGGTGAACTGCATTGTATCGGTGCGACGACCCTGGATGAGTACCGCGAATACATTGAAAAAGATGCGGCGCTCGAGCGTCGTTTCCAGCCGGTAATGGTGGATGAGCCGACGGTCGAGGATACCATCTCCATTCTGCGTGGATTGAAGGAGCGCTACGAGGTTTTCCATGGAGTTAAGATTACAGATTCTGCGCTGGTATCGGCAGCAGTGCTCTCCAACCGTTATATTTCGGATCGTTTTCTTCCAGATAAAGCGATCGATCTGGTCGATGAGGCGTGCGCGCTGATCAAGACCGAGCTGGATTCCATGCCGACGGAACTGGACGAGTTGAACCGCCGTGTCATGCAGATGGAGATTGAGGAGACAGCGCTGAAAAAGGAGACCGACCGTCTGAGCCAGGAGCGTCTGGCAAATCTGCAGAAAGAACTGGCAGAGCTGCGCGATGAATTCAACACGAAGAAAGCGCAGTGGGAGAATGAGAAAAAGTCGGTAGAAAAAGTACAGAAGCTGCGTGAGGAGATCGAAGCGGTCAAGAATGAGATCAAGATGGCACAGCAGAAGTACGATCTGGAGAAGGCAGCCGAATTGCAGTACGGCAAGCTGCCACAGCTACAGAAGCAGTTGGAGATCGAGGAGGAAGCCGTGAAGAAACGCGACCTTTCCCTGGTGCATGAAAACGTCAGTGAGGAAGAGATTGCGCGGATCATCTCCAGATGGACAGGAATTCCGGTGGCAAAGCTGACGGAGAGCGAGCGTAACAAGACGCTGCATCTCGACGAGGAACTGCACAAACGTGTCATCGGCCAGGATGAGGGCGTCACGAAAGTGACGGAAGCAATCATCCGTTCCAAAGCAGGTATCAAAGACCCGAGTAAGCCGATCGGATCATTCCTGTTCTTAGGACCGACCGGTGTTGGTAAGACAGAGCTTGCAAAGGCGCTTGCAGCAAGTCTCTTCGATGATGAGTCGAATATGGTGCGTCTTGATATGAGTGAGTATATGGAGAAATATTCCGTCTCCCGTCTGATCGGAGCGCCTCCAGGATATGTCGGATACGATGAGGGTGGACAGCTGACCGAGGCAGTGCGCAGAAAGCCGTATTCGGTGGTATTGTTTGATGAGGTGGAGAAGGCACATCCGGATGTGTTCAACGTTCTGTTGCAGGTACTGGACGATGGACGAATCACAGATTCACAGGGACGTACCGTCGATTTTAAGAATACAATCATCATCATGACATCGAACCTTGGATCAGCACATCTGCTTGAGGGCATCGATGCAAACGGGGATATCAATCCGGAGTGCGAAGCGGCAGTTATGGACGAACTGCGCGGACATTTCCGTCCGGAGTTTTTGAACCGTCTGGATGAGATTATTATGTTTAAGCCGCTGACGAAGGACAACATCGGTAACATCATCAACCTTCTGGTTGCAGATCTCAACAAACGTCTGGCAGACCGTGAGATCACGGTGGAGCTGACCGATGCGGCAAAGCAGTATATCGTGGAACACGGGTATGATCCGATCTACGGTGCAAGACCGTTAAAGCGGTTCTTACAGAAGCATGTGGAGACACTTTCCGCAAAGCTGATTCTTGCGGATAAAGTCAGGGAGGGAGATACGATTCTGATTGATGTCTCCGGAAATGAACTGACGGCAGCAGTAAAAGCTTGAAAAAAGCAGACAACCGGGCAATTCCAGGATGGAATTGCCCGGTTTTTTTGTTATAATAACAAAAGAAAATGTCCGTGGAAGATATCATGGCTTCGGGCGGAATAAAATGAGAAAAAGCAGGAAGACAGTGTATGATAACGATTAAGGATATGGCAGAAATTGCGGGGGTCAGCCCGACTACCGTAGCGAATGTTCTGCATGGAAGAACGAAAAAAATGTCGAAGGAGACATTGAAAAAGGTGCAGGATGTGATCGATCAATCCCATTACGTTTCAAATATGGGGGCACGCGTTCTGGCAAATTATGGCTCCAGAATTATCGGAGTTATCATGAATTATGACAGGCGTGCGGAAAACAATGCAATGGCGGATCCGTTTTATGGAACCATAGTGGGAGCATTGGAAAAAGAAATCAGGGAACACGGTTACTATATGATGCTATATATGGCAGGGAGTGTTGAAGAAACGGTCAGGCTGGCATCTTCCTGGAATATTGAAGGACTGGTGGCGCTTGGCTGCCGGGCGGAGGATGTCCAGAAAATGAAAGAACAGTTAAAAATGCCGGTGGTGTTTATTGATTCTTATTTTGAAAATCAGGATTGTTATAATGTCGGGCTGGATGACTTCGGGGGAGGATACATGATGACAAATTATCTGATCCGGCAGGGGCATAGAAGAATTGCGTTTCTGGCAGATCAGCAGGAACCGGCAGGTGTTGACCGGGAGCGTTTGCTGGGATATCAGAAAGCACTTGAAGAGAATGGAATCATATTTCATGAGAGGGACTATGTCCCGATCAGCTTCAGAAAACAGACGAGACACACGCGGTTGTGGGAATTTTGTCAGGAGCGCCTGAATGAGTATACGGCACTGTTTTTCGCTTCGGATTTTTATGCAAGCGACGCAGTATTTATTTTTCAATCGCAGGGGATACGTGTCCCACAGGATATATCGGTGGTAGGATTTGATGATAACCTGTTTGCAGAGCACTGCCGTCCAATGCTTACGACTGTGCTGGTTTTTTATGTGTTGTGTCAGAAGTGGATTATTTCAGGTGTTGTGACAGGTGCAGTGAAGCAGTAAAAAGAAAGACAGGTGGGAAGAATGAAAAATGCATGGTGGAAAGAAGCAGTTATTTATCAGATTTATCCCAGAAGCTTTTGCGACAGCAATGGGGATGGAATTGGAGATATTGAGGGGATCATCAGCAAACTGGATTATTTGAAGCGTCTTGGCATTGACATAATCTGGCTTTCACCGATCTATGAATCTCCAAATGATGACAATGGATATGATATAAGTGATTATAGAGATATAATGGATGAGTTTGGTACTATGGAAGATATGGATAATTTATTAAAAGAAGCTAATGATAGAGGAATAACGATATTAATGGACTTAGTATTAAATCATACTTCAGATGAACATAAGTGGTTTATAGAAGCTAAGAACAATCCAAATAGTAAATACAGAGACTATTATGTATTTAGAAAGCCAGTAGATGGTAAAGAGCCAAATGAAATGAAATCAACATTTAGTGGAAGTGCATGGGAATTAGATAAAGATAGTAATGAATACTATTTACATTTATTTTCTAAAAAACAACCAGATTTAAATTGGGAAAACAAAGAAGTTAGAAATGAGCTATACGATATGATAAACTTCTGGATAGACAAAGGAGTAGGAGGATTTAGATTAGATGTTATAGATTTAGTAGGAAAAGAACCTGATAAGTTAATAACTGCTAATGGACCAAAGCTTCATGAATACATAAATGAAATGAATGTAAATACTTTTGGAAAAAAAGACTTACTAACAGTAGGAGAAACTTGGGGTGCTACTCCAGAAATAGCTAAATTATATAGCAACCCGATAAGAAATGAACTTAGTATGGTATTCCAATTTGAACACATATCTTTAGATGAAATACCAGGTAAAACTAAGTGGGATTTAGCTCCTCTTAATTTTATAAAATTAAAAGAAGTATTTAATAAGTGGCAAACTGAATTAGATAATGAAGGATGGAATAGTTTATTTTGGAATAATCATGATCTCCCAAGAATCGTTTCCCGTTGGGGAAATGACGGAGACTATCGTGTCCTGTCTGCAAAAATGCTTGCGACACTGCTTCATGGAATGAAGGGGACACCGTATATCTATCAGGGGGAAGAGATTGGAATGACGAATGTTCCATTTCAGACGATTGATGAATTCCCTGATATTGAGACACAGAACATTTATCAAGAACGCCTGAAAGCGGGATTCACAGAGGAAGAGACCATGTATGCAATCCGGGCGAAGGCGAGGGATAATGCAAGGACACCAATGCAGTGGAATGCCGAAAAGAATGCAGGATTTACAGAAGGAACTCCATGGTACAGAGTCAATCCAAATTATAAGGAAATCAATGTAGAACAGGCATTAGCGGATCCAGAGTCCGTTTTCTATCATTATCAGAAATTGATCCAGCTTCGGAAAGAACATGAAGTTATGGTATACGGAACTTATCAACTGCTGTTCCCGGAGGATGAAGACCTTTATATCTATACAAGAACGCTGGAGGAGGAAAAATGGCTGATTGTCTGTAACTTTCATGAGAAAACAAGAAAGTTACAGTGTAAGAGAGCCGGGCAGGTCATGCTTAGTAATTATGCAGATACGCCTGCCGCGGAAAAAATTACAGAACTCAGACCATATGAGGCGGTTATTTATCAGATGGAATCCTGGAATGCGAATCATGGAGAACGCGGACAAGATTATAGTTCTGATTTTGAAGCCGATATTGAGTTGGTGTAGTTCCGAAAGCTTTTCGAAAGACCTTGTCAAAATAATTACCATTTGCTAATCTGCATTACCATTGAAAGTGAAAAGAGATGGAAGTTATAATGCATTTAGTCAAGCGATGAAATGAAGCAGAATGAGAGAGTGGAGGAATAGAATGCAGATCAGTTTTGAGGAAGAACAGCAGGTTTTTCATCTATACAACGATAAGATCAGTTATGTGATTCAAGTAGAAAAACAACGATATTTAAAGCATTGTTACTACGGAAAAAGAATAAAGAGATGGCACAGCGGCATCAAGGATTATTATTACGACCGTGGATTCTGTGCGAATCCGATAGAGGAAGACAGGACATTTTCTCTGGATACACAGTTGAGGGAATTTCCGGAGTCCGGACAGGGGGACTTCCGAAGTCCGGCTTACGAACTAGAAGATAGAAATGGAGATAAAAACGCAAGATTTTTCTATAACGGCTATCGCATTCTGAGTGGAAAGATCGCTCCGGATGGCCTGCCACATGTCTATACTGATGCGGATACCGAGGCAATGACACTGGAGATTACGCTTCAGGATAAGGTGAGAAATCAGAGAATTCTGTTATATTACACCATCTATGAAGATGCAGTGGTCACACGATTCGCAAAATGGATCAATGACGGAACAGAACCGATAGAAATCTGTCGATTCTTAAGCATGAACATGGATCTTCCAACACAGGAATATGATGTACTGACATTATCCGGTGCACATACAGAAGAGAAAAACGTGTATCGACGTCCATTGTGTGCGGATTCAGTCACGATTGAAAGCAGTCGTGGAACGAGCAGCCCACAGGCAACCCCGTTTATCGGATTGTTAAGTCCCGGGACTACGGAAGAGCAAGGGGAAGTGCTTGGAGTAAACCTGATTTACAGTGGAAACTTCTATGGATGTGTTCAGTGTGGACAGTATGGAACAATCAGGGTACAGCTTGGAATTAATCCGTATCAGTTTGGATGGCAGCTTGCACCGGGAACAAGCTTTTGCACACCGGAGGCTGTACTGGTCTATAGTGTAAATGGACTTTCCGGAATGTCGAATACATTTCATAAGTTATACAGAACGCGCGTCTGCCGGGGATGGTACAGAGACCGGGAACGG
>ERZ1106983.1031-NODE-1031-length-27888-cov-44.078720_pt1 | contig 27888 bp, 27 predicted proteins | sample MGYA00403693_ERZ1106983 | MGnify/ENA primary metagenome ERZ1106983 (study PRJEB35170, sample SAMEA104062420) | human gut metagenome | biome: human gut; feature: human-associated habitat; material: faeces | place: Denmark | collected 2012-07-13 ...
GCGATTATCAAAGATTTCAAAGAACAATGTTTAATTTAAAGTGCCCACTAGTGATACTCTATTGATTCTCAATAGTTATTTTTGAAAACAGTCTTGATTTTATTATCTTCTTCCAGTACTCTACTAATAAGATTTAGAATATGGAAGAACAAGATTTACAAACAAGAGCCCCTATTTTACTTTCATATATGAGTGAAAAAGGGTATTCGCAAATCTATATCGATAGATTTCGACGAGCGATTAAACAAGTCCTTGAATTAAGGGCAAAAAATCCAGCTATTACTTATGCCGACATTTACCAGTTGTCGGTAAAAAAGGGACTGGCAACTTCAACTCTGCGGCATAAACGTAGTATTTTAGGGCTAATTGAGCAGTTTGATGTGAGGGGAATATTCCCGGAACATGTCAAGACTGGATTCCTGACCATTAAAAGCTATGATTTATTATCTGAAGAGTTCAGAAGATCTATTGATATTTTTCGTATCAAGGAGCCGGAGTCTGGAAAAAAATCCGCAACTGTGTACCATGAATCTCACAATGCCATCACCTTTTTCCTCGCACTTCAAAGGCTCGGCATCCGGAGATTTGAGCAGATTGAAGAAAGGCATATATTATCTGTGTTCAAAGGTTATAGCTGTTCATATAAGAAAAATGTCTCCGCTGTAATCAAATGCTGTGTCCCTTTCTTTAAGAAAGGATTATTCTTACACATCTTGTCTTTCTTTCCTGAACTGCGAGAGAAAAGACGTAACATACAATATCTTACAGAAGTTGAGGTGTCAAAGATAAAGGTCACGTTGACTGATATGAATTCAGGTCTTTCTTTGCGCGACAAGGCAATAGGTTTATTGGCTATGTTCACAGGGTTGAGAGGGTGCGACATAGCAGGACTGAAGTTTTCGGACATCGATTGGATTAACGATTTTATCTTAATCAATCAGCAGAAAACTAATGTTCCATTGAAGTTGCCATTACGTGCAATAGTCGGCAATGCAATATATGATTATATTTCTAATGAACGCCCGATATGTCAATGTGAAGAGATTTTCATCACACAAACAACTCCTTATAAACGGTTAGCTTCCAAAGCGATGAACAGTGTTGCAAAGAAAATAATGCGAACAGCCAATATAAGACAAAATTTTGGAGATAGAAAAGGATTGCATATTTTCCGCCACCATTTTGCAACAACCCTTTTGGAAAATGGTGTTCCACAGCCGGTCATATCCAATGCCTTAGGACATACTTCTCCTAATTCCTTAATAGCATATTTGAGTGCCGATCTTGTTCACTTAAAGGAATGTTCTTTAAGCATCGAATCTTATCCAATAAGAGAGGAGTTTTTTGATGAGTAAATTTGAGTCAATCATAGCTCCACTAATAGAACGGTTCATTGCTTTTAAGACAGCTTCAGACCATTGGAATGAATCCTCTTATGAACCTAATATCCTTCTTTTTGACAGATATTGTAAAAGAAATTATCCCAATGATTCCACATTATCACAAGAAATGGTAAATGGCTGGTGTCGACAACGGGAAACCGAGTCTGGTAATTCATATCGACAACGGATTTATGTGGTTGCTACTTTTATAAAATATTTAAGGGCAAGAAAACTGACTGCTGTCGAACCACCAGACCTTCCTCCACTTGTTAAAACAGGGTATATTCCCCATGCCTTCACTGAAGAAGAACTCCATCGTTTTTTTGACGCATGTGACAATATCACCGGTAATCGCACTCAAGAACAACGGATAAGAAAAATTACACTTCCTGTTTTCTTCCGGTTATTGTTTAGTAGTGGAATCAGGACAACGGAAGCCAGACTACTTAGGGTACAAGATGTTGACTTGGAGTCCGGAGTGTTGGATATCAAACTGACAAAAGGTTACAACCAACATTATGTCGTATTACACGACACAATGCTTTTACTTATGAGAAGATATGATAACGCCATAAACGAGATCTTTCCCGGGCGTATTTATTTCTTCCCTTCAAGAACCAACTCCTATCACACACGTAAGTGGGTCCAAGTTAACTTTCAAAAATTATGGAAGAGCGTAAATACATCGTATGCAACTGCTTATGAGCTTCGTCATAATTATGCAATAACAAACATTAATCTATGGATCAATTGTGGCATGGAATTCAACACGAAGTTCCTCTATCTTTCCAAAAGTATGGGACATAGTGTTTTTGAGAGTACAAAATATTATTATTCACTAGTCCCAGGATTGGCTGATATCATTGAACAGAATACTAATATGTCTTTTGAAGCCATCATCCCGGACATAAAAAACAAGAATAATGAAAAAAACAAATAAAGAAGCGTATGCGTTGGCCCATTATATTCATGATTGGTTACATGTATATACCATTTCGTTGAAAGGCAACAGTCCGCATACCGTAAAAAATTACTCAGATGCAATTTCTCTATTTATACATTTTTTAGCATCCGTCAAAGAAATAGACGGCTCAAATTTTTCTTTCAAATTATTGTCCCACAATTATATCGAAGAGTGGCTTTTATGGTTGAAAACTGCCAGAAAATGTTCTGCCGAGACATGCAACAACCGGCTCGCTTCCATGCGTTCCTTTTTGAAGTATCTCGCAACTAAAGATGTCAGTTACATGTATCTTATCCATGAAGCCTCCCTTATTCCAAGACAAAAAAGTATCAGAAAGAAAATTCGTGGGATGAGTAAAAAAGCAGTTAAGGCTCTGATGAGCGTTCCGAATACAGCAACACAAACAGGAAGACGCGATCTCGCATTGTTTGTTTTTATGTATAGCACAGCATCAAGAATAGACGAGGTGTTGTCATTGAAGGTGAACCAGCTTCATCTTGGTGCAGTCAAACCGTATGTTACAATAGCAGGAAAGGGGAATAAAATACGCACTCTTTATCTTCTTCCCAAAGCTGTGACCCATATCAATCAATATTTGGCCGAGTTTCATCCGGATCCCCCTAACCCTGATTCTTATGTGTTTTATTCCCGAAACAAAGGGTATCTAGGCAAAATGAGTCAGACCGCTTTAGCTAAACAACTAAAAAAATATGCTGCCATAGCTCATGGGACATGTTCAGAGGTACCCTTGGGGCTACATGCCCATCAAATACGTCACGCAAAGGCCTCTCATTGGCTTGAGGATGGAATGAATATAGTTCAAATATCGTTTCTTTTAGGTCATTCAAATGTCCAAACGACAATGATATATTTGGATATAACCACTGAGCAGGAAGAAAAAGCTCTCGCAACTCTTGAGGATGAAAATGAAAAGAAGATGGATAAAAAGTGGAAAAACAACATAGAAACTTTAGCTTCTCTGTGTGGGTTACCCAATATCAATTAAAGAAATGAAATCCAAACTTATTTTATAACTAAACCTTGTAAGGTAGGGTACTATGAAATAAAGTTTGGATTTTATTTTTGTTTGGATAACGGAGGTAATCAAAACGTTTTGATTATCTTCGCCATACTTTTGCGGTCAATGTCCTTACTAACTGGTATAAATCAGGAAAGAATGTACAGGATTTACTACCGAAGTTGTCCACCTATTTGGGGCATCTTAACGTGTCCTTCACTTCCGTCTATCTAACAAAGACGCCAACTTTGTTGCAGGAAGCAAACAAATTGTTTTATGCTTATAAAAACACAAATGATGAAGAATAGAAAAATCGATGAAACAGAATATCTTGGCTATTGGCTAAGACCATTCCTCGTAGAGTACTTAATTGTCACTCGCAACCTTAGTCGTAATACTCAGATGAGTTATCGTGATACATTCCGTATGCTGGTATCGTATGTTTCGACATTAATAAGTATTGCAATAGACAATCTAAAAATCTCGGACATTACGACTGATGTTATTACAAAATTCCTTGATTATCTGGAAATTGAGAGAAAAATCACCGTTTCTTCAAGAAACAATCGTTTAGCTGCAATAAAGGCTTTCGCAAAGTTTTTAGCGTGGAAATCTCCAGAACATATAGATTGGTGTCACCATGTCAATCTTATTCCTTCAAAGAAAACAGAAAAACGCATGATAACCTATATGGACAAGTCTGAAATCGAAGCCTTGGCTGATGCACCATTGAAAACATGCAAATATCAAGGGATAAAGAATCGGGATCATGTCATTATCTTATTCATGTATAATACTGGCGCCCGAGTGTCTGAAGTTATTGGTGTTAAAGTGAAGGATGTTACGATGCCTTCAAAACGTGGGATGCCAATGGTGACATTACATGGCAAGGGACGTAAAGAGAGGGTGTGTCCTCTATGGGAGGATTTCTGGGATTTACTCAAACCATTTATAGACAACAAGTTGCCTAATGATCACCTATTTCTTAACCGATATAATCAGCCTATGAGCCGATTCTGTATTTATGAAATGATAAAGAAATACTCTCAAGATGTAATCTCAAAGCATCCCTCTCTTGCTAATAAACGCCCATCTCCTCATGTCATACGCCATACTACCGCCACTCATCTACTTAATTCTGGTGCGGATATTGACATGGTTAGAAATTGGATGGGACATAGCTCGATAGATACAACTAATATCTACGCCGAAATTAGCATGGAGAGGAAATTAGAAGCTCTCAAAAAATGTGAGCAGTCCGTTTCTGATACACCATCACGAAAATGGTCAGAGGATAAGGAGTTGATAACATTCTTAGATAGCCTCTAATTCCTCCCAAGATAGAATTATGTTGTGCAAAATGTCAAAGAACGATTGATTATTAATTGTTTAGACTAATGCCCAACATAATTCTATGCCAGACATTAATGATAGAGAAAATCAACAATCTGCAAAGTGACTGGAAAAAACCGTGGTTTACGGAAGGCTCTATGAAATGGCCCAAGAACTTGTCGGGGCGTGATTATAATGGAATGAATGCTTTGATGCGTGCGCCAGTAATGGTAATTTAGTAAATATCTCTATGGCAAGAGATTAGGTTAGAGTTTTAAATATGAATAATGTAAATAAACCTACTTCCAGCCGACTTATCCAAAGGGGAAATCCAATGGGGAGTGTAGCATGTCGGAAAAGCGGAAAGTCTGCAAGTTGTCATGCAGCGACTGAATCGCAAGGAAGAAAGATGGATATAAGGATGAAGCCTGATTGGTTGAACGAAAGTTCAGTGGCATTTCGCATGGCTACGACGGAAGACAATTATATACGTCGTATCATGGTACTTTGGTTTAAAGCATTAGAACCAAAGCGTAAAACTGACCATGACACAACTGCAATAAGTAGAGAAAAGAACGTAATTCGCATCCGACAATCTGTCAAGCCAATAGTTACTAAATTTGCTAAACTGGGATTGCCTAACCCGAAATGCCGTAAGGCTATGAGCAATGGCTCTGAATATTCGGTATGGCAACAGAACCTCCGTAGTAGTCTGAGCGTGGGAAAGCCGCGTACATGGCAAAGGGAGGTAGCTAATAATTTTAAAATAATTAACGGATAACGTGAGAGACGTATGAGAAATCCAGCAATAATTTTAAACACTCTATCTAAACACAGCAATATTCCAAACTACAAGTTTGAGAGGCTGTATCGGATTCTATTCAACGAAGAAATGTTCTTTGTTGCCTATCAACATATCTATTCAAAACAGGGTAATATGACCCCTGGAACTGATAGTAAGACCGTAGACAATATGAACATTTCGAGGGTACAAAAACTCATCGACACTCTAAAGGATGAAAGTTATAAACCACAGCCAGCAAAGAGAGTCTATATTCCAAAGAAAAATGGAAAGATGAGACCTTTGGGAATACCATCGTTTGATGATAAATTGGTGCAAGAAGTTGTACGTATGATATTAGAAGCTATATATGAGGGATATTTTGAAAATACCTCTCATGGCTTCCGACCTACTCGTAGCTGCCATACTGCACTAAGTAGCATTCAGAAGGGATTTACAGGAACTAAATGGTTTATCGAAGGAGACATAAAAGGTTTTTTCGACAATATTGACCACAATGTTCTTATAGCCATCCTATCTGAACGCATCTCAGATGAAAAGTTTTTGAGACTGATTAGAAAGTTTCTAAACGCAGGATATTTCGAACAATGGAAGTACTATAAAACATACTCTGGAACCCCACAAGGTGGTATTATTAGTCCAATTTTGGCTAATATATACCTTGACAAGTTCGATAAGTATATGGCAGAATACATATCTATGTTCGACAAAGGCAAAAGAAGAAGATGCAATCCAGCCTACAACAAGCCATGTAACAAGAGGAATAGTTTGAAACGAAAGCTAAAAGGAGAAACAGAAACATCCAAAATTAAAGAACTGAAGGAAAAAATTGATGCTCTCAAAAAAGAGATGTTCAGTATTTCATGGGGTCTTGCTATGGATGAACAATTTAAAAGAATGAGATATGTTCGCTATGCCGATGACTTCTTAATTGGAGTTATCGGAAGCAAAGCTGATTGTGAACAAATCAAAGCTGATATAACACAATATATGAGTGCGAATCTCAAATTGGAACTCTCAGCAGAGAAAACGCTCATAACCAATGCCAAAACATCAGCGAAATTTCTCGGATTTGAAATGTATGTACCTGTTTCAAACTCCACTAAACGCAATGAAAACGACTATACAGTGAGAAGCTTTACAAAGAATGTCGTGTTATCAGTTCCTAGTGATGCCATTTTCAAGAAGCTACAACATTACGATGCCATCAAAATAGATACACATGATGGTACCAACAAATGGATAGCCAAAGAAAGAGGGTACATGATAGGAAAAACAGCAGAAGATATCTTGTATCAGTTTAATCTTGAAATAGTTGGATTCTATAATTATTATAGCATCGCAAATAACATTGCCAAGGCTGGAGGAACTTTTGGATACATTATGGAATACAGCTTATACAAGACACTTGCGCAGAAGTTGAATAGCTCAATACGCAAAATCAACCGCAAGTATCGCAAGAATAAGGTCTTTTCCATTCCATATACCGACAAAAATGGAATGGCGCAAAGAAGAGTATTATATAATGGCGGGTTCAAGAGAAAAACTTTCTGTGCAAGCGACTCAAAAGTCGACAAGATGCCTAATTCAATTCTTACACCTCGCCCGAGATTGGTCGAAAGACTACTAATGGGGCGGTGTGAGCTATGCAGAAACGAAGCTGAATTGACAATGCATCATGTCAGGACATTGAACAACCTGCAGATGGGTTTACCGTGGGAGCAGAATATGCTTAAGCGTAATAGGAAAACGCTGGCTGTATGTCCCGAATGTTACAGAAAGATTATTAGTTATGGAAAATAGAGTGACATTATTAGTGGAGAGCCGTATACATGGAGACATGTACGTGCGGTTCGGAGGCAGACAAGGAGAAACCTATCACAGAAATGTGACAAGGCGCTTTTTGTCGAGCCTATTGATGCTTTATGCCGAAAAGCAAGGGTACAAGCTACCTGTTTACTGTACTTTTGACAGGGTAATTAGACTGAACTATCAGAAAGACAAGCAGGGGAACCGGACAGCACTGAAAGATGAGAATGGAGAACCGTTACCGCAAGTCAGCGTGCAGAAAGGAGAAAAGTCATTCCCGGTTTTCATTACTACATTTACCGTGGTGGATAAAGATACCAAGGCTAAGATAAAGTATGATGATTACAAGAAGCTGTCAGACCAAGAGAAACAACGTTATACGGTGTACCCGAAAATGCAGGTCTATTCGGTATTCAATGTGGATCAGACTAACATGAAAGAGGCACGTCCTGAACTCTATGCGAAGATCGAAGAAGAGAATCAGCTTATAAAACCAGAACTGAATGGTGAAGGTTTTTCGTTTCCTGCCGTTGATAAAATGATTGAAGACAATGGCTGGGTTTGTCCCATCGAGCTGCAACACCAGGATAGGGCTTACTACAGCATACGAAATGATATGATTGTGATGCCGGAAAAGGCGCAGTTTGTGGATGGGGAATCATTCGTAGGGACACTTTTTCATGAGATGACTTATCCGAACTTATACGTTATCCAAATAGGTTTATTTAATTAATTGGTTACCAATACAACTATTTCATAAAAGTTTGGATAATATCTCAGCATATTTTCGTATTATTCTAATGGAGTATGCACTAGCGCAAACTCCCATAACGAACAATGGATATACAAAAACTTCGACGAGAGCATCCAAAACTGCTGAAGTACCTTCTTGAAAAGCGGTACTCTGACGGTTATATACGTCGTATTGAAAAAATGCTCAAACTGCTTTTCGACAATGAAGGTAATTACAACAATTATGAGGAGTTCTTCCAAAGGTTTGTCTTTTCAGAGGGACTCCAATCGTCAGACAAATTACACAAACCTGCCCGTATAGCACTTCGTGTAATATATGCGTTTGAAGAATTGGGACGATATCCTGATAGGATTGTACACGGCATACCATTAGGAAGAGTCTGTAAATATTCCAAGCTACTGCCACAGTTTCAAATCGTCATTGATAACTATCAGGTAAATGCAAAGAAAACAGGCAAGTGTTCCAATACCATACACTCTGAGGTTGCTAACGGTTCTGCCTTTTTATTTGCAATGCAAGAAAATGGAGCTATAACCTTATCTGGAATCTTAAATGTCCACATCAGGGCCTTCTTCTTCGATGGGGCAAGAATGGTTAGAGGCCAATCTTACAAGAATAATATTGAGGCAGTTCTAAAAGGGAATACAGGATTTGACACATGGAAAGAGTGCAAACGTATAGCAGATGCTTTGCCGCCTATCAGAAAGAGCCGCAGAAACTACCCTTACCTAAAGGAGGAAGAAACCCACCATCTGTGGAAAGAACTCGAACATTCTGATAAGATGTCACTTCGAGATAAGGCTATTGTGAAACTACTTTATTTCACAGGCTTGCGTGGCGTGGACATATCTAAGTTGAAGCTTTCAGATATAAATTGGAGAACTGATCGTATTTCGCTTGTACAGTCAAAAACAGGAGCACCACTTTCCCTTCCCTTACGTGCAACTGTAGGTAATGCAATATTCGATTATATAAAGGAGGAACGGCTTAATGAGATTGGCAAGGATAACCTTTTTATAAACAAGCATAATCCTGAAAAACAGTTAAGTATCAGATCCATTGGGCAAATAGTTACCCGAATCCTTATAAAGGCAGGAGTACGGCATGAGGAAGGTCAAAAAGGCGTAAGGCTTTTCCGCCACAATTTGGCCAGTAGACTGCTTGAAAGTGATGTCCCAACCAGAGTCATTAGTGACATCTTGGGACATCTGTCTCCTTTGTCTTTAAATCCCTACATTGATGCAGATATAAAACATTTGCGTGAATGCGGGTTGAGTCTTGAAGATTTTCCAGTTAGAAAGGAGGTGTTTGAGATATGGAAACCATAAAGAACGCCCTCCGAATGTATATTGATGCAAATGTGCTTGGCAAGAGTTCATTGGCTCTGGTCGGCTCTCTTAACACATTTGCATCTGTAGGAAACAAGAAACTCACTTATGAGAATCTTCAAGAATGGATTATGTGTGGAGCTTACAGAAAAGGTACGAAATATTCTTCCCTAAGGAAGACCTTCGCACATTCTTTTCTTCGTTTCACAAATGCCCAAGGTATCAGTAACATTGAGATACCTTCCAATAAGGTACGTAAACAGAAAGAACTATCGCATAGGGAACAAGCGGCTTTGAAGCATTCTCCAATATCTGAACTATTAGGAAACTATATTGCATACAAACGCTCCGCCAATGCAATGAGTGACAGCACCCACCAGTGTCTTCGCTTTTTCAACGAATACTGTGCCAATAATTTTGAGGAAGACAGCACCTCATACCAAGAGATGGTTGACGGTTGGTGTCGCAAGCGCAAAACAGAGCGTCCAAGCTCTTTCAACAAACGCATTGCACCCATACGTTCCTTTTTGCAGTTTGCAAATCGGTATATTGTTGGCTCTATCATCATACCCTCATATCTTCCATACGAGAAAAAAAAGTATGTACCCCATCCTTTTACGTTGGAGGAGTTGCATAAGTTGTTCGACTATGCCGATACAATTTCATGGAATAAGAGAAGTTCTGAATTTGCTTACAACGTGAGAAAAATGGCTATGCCCGTTTTCTTGCGTTTGCTGTATAGTACTGGTATGCGTACATGTGAAGCCAGACTACTAAGCTGTGATGATGTGGATTTAGAATACGGAGTTATCAATATCAAGCATTCAAAAGGAATCCATGAACACAGAATTGTCATGCATGAGACGATGTGGACGTTGATGAAACAGTATGATGCTGGCATCCGTAAACTGTTTTTCGAAAGGGAGGCTTTCTTCCCTAACGAATTTGGTACATATATGCCCCGTACATGGGAATCTTACCATTTCAGACAGGCATGGAAGGATATATCTGACAAACCGGCAAGAGTTTACGACCTCAGAAGTAACTATGCTGTGGCGAATATCAACAGTTGGGAGGATGTCGGTCCAGAATGGTTTGATAAACTATTGTATCTCAGCCGGAGCATGGGGCATAGCACTATTGCCAGTACAACGTATTATTACAATCTGGTGCCTGTTTTTGCCAAGCAGCTTGAAAGAATATCAGGAAGCAGCCTTGGTGAACTCTTACCAGACTTAACAGATTATTATAATGAAGAACAATAACCATCGTGAGGATGAGTCAATTTTGATTGCATCCTCAATCCGTGAATGGCTCACTATGTACATCCCTCATGTGAGAGCCAATAGCCCTCATACACAAAGAGCCTACACGATAACACTTAGGCTATATGTGGAGTTTCTTGAGTCAGAGAAATCCGTTCAGCACACGAGACTTACAGCACAATGCTTTGACACGAGTGTCATACAAGACTGGCTGTTGTGGTTGAAAAATGTCCGTAATTGTAGCAACTCAACTTGCAACCACCGACTGGCATGTCTGCGCTCTTTCATCAGCTATCTTGGGCATTCCAATCCTCGCTTTCTTGAACAGGAAAATAAAATATCGGAAGTAAAACGTATGAAAACAGTGAGAAAAAACATCGTGGAAATTACGAAAAAAGCGATGAAGGCCCTATTCTCTTCCATTGACCAGACAATGGTTACAGGCAAACGAGACCTTGCACTTTTCACTTTGATGTACAGTACGGCTACCAGAATCAATGAGGTATTATCACTACGCATTGGGGATATTCAACTTTACGAGAAAAACATTCACAACTGCATTTATGTGATGGGCAAAGGTTCCAAACGCCGTACCATACCTTTAATGAAGGATTGTGTCAATATCATCAAGTCGTATATACATCAGTTTCATGGAGACAGCCCAACTGAGAATGACTTGCTATTCTTTTCCTCACATAACGGAAATAAAGTTAAGTTGACACAGGAGGCTATCAGTAAAAGGCTAAAAATCTATGCATACAAGGCAAATGGGATATGTGCAGAAATGCCTCCAGACATACATTGCCATAATCTACGTGCTGCAAGGGCAACACATTGGCTTGAAGAGGGGCTGAATATAATCATGATCCAAAAGTTACTCGGACATGAGAGTATAACGACAACCATGAATTATGTGGCAGTTTCAAATGCACAAAAATCAGAAGCGCTTGCATCATTGGAAGATGATGTATCAAAATCAGCCGCCAGAAAATGGAAAAAAGTCAAGAAGTCCAGTTCACTCGCAGAACTGCTTGGATTAAAGACTAACAAATGACAGACTTATATTATGAGCGTCACGATACATTGATAACAGACTGTATATCAATTGCTGTTTAAAAATTATTATGACTCCACTGTGTAGCCCTACACAGTGGAGTCATAATAATTTTATTTCGTGCATAAAGATATACAGTCTGTTTCAATTTTACAGCCCTTAATACGGCTTTTTTATTAAGATTTATATTTGCAGGTATTACCCAATAATACCTCTTGCCATAAATACTACATGTCGTATAGATCAAATGTGAACCCCATCTACATTTTTAATGTAACATTTTAATTAGTAGTTATCTGCACTTATCGTTCCGAAGGCACTTGACATTTTGGAGATATAGTTATCTTAGAACTTACTTTCTCGCTGTTGGATATTAAATTATAAGCATCTACTTTATTATCTTCATTACAAATAATAACTACGTCCCCTGTTTTTGTTGTGTATAAAGTTACCCCTTCTTGATATAGCATATCTCTAATTGATTGTTTGGGATGCTCGAATTGGTTGTCATAGTTCGAGGAACAGATGGCAATCTTAGGTTTAACATGCTGAATAAATTCTCTTGTGGTAAAACCATTGTCCGCACCATGATGTGCTAGTATAAGAACATCTGTTTCTTTTGCAAGATCACACTTCATTATTCTTTCAGCTATAGTTACGTCTTCACAATCACCCAAACTTAAGATGGCAAATCGGCCGTGTCTAAATAATTGGACAATAGAATTATTATTACTATTATCAGATATTGATCTTGGATTGTATACAATGTTATTGTATTTTAATTTTTCTCCAGGCTCTAGACTGTTGATGTATTCTGGAGATACTTCATTGATTATAGCTTGATTTTGAGTAGAATATTTTTTGATAGCGTGAAGTGATTGTTTTCCTGAATCTGTATGTGGGGTATAACCAGGATATTCGATTCTTCTTGGTTTTAATAATTTAAGAATTTGTTCAAGTTCACTAAATGTACAATGATCTTGATCCCAACTTGTTATATGGAGGCAGTCAATTGTCGAACATCCTGCTATTTTCATTTCTGCTAAGATATTCGGACCATTTACCTCATTTATCCTCGCTTCAATAAGTGTAAAATGGTTGTCAACACTATACGAGAATGATGAACCTGCATTCCCTAGTTGGTAGGCTCTAAATCTAGTTTTCTTTGACATTGCTAAATGTGTTTTTGGTTATTAAATATGGTAGATATAATTTCACCTGAACTTCAGTCAGCCAATTTGAGTGCTTGACAAGAGCATTAATTTGTTTTTTATTTAATCCTGTTAGATTTGTACCGACTGCTTTGGCTATATAGTGTTCATCTATCGTTGGTTTAATTCGCTCTAACTCCTGCCAGCCAATACTTCTCTTTAATTGCTCAACAATGTGTGTTTTAGCAATCTGTCTTACTCCTTTATCTTCATTGCGTAGATTTTCTATATCCGCCTCATCAATATGGTGGATTAGGTATAATTCAGGATCCACATTCCCGTCTACAATATTATCCACAAAACCATATATAGGCCTATCGCTAACCTCCCATCCTAAAGAAAGATACGCATATTTGTTTGTATTCCGGTTGTTATATATATTACTTCGCATTTGGAATGTTTTAATTCGTCTCATCATGATATCTGATGTTTTAACCAGCATTAATGGTACATTAAAAGCCCACTTCGCATTTATTTCATTAACGCCAGCGTCGCTTACTATAATATACTCTGTATGATAACTACTAGATTGCTCACTTAACTTGTGGGCTCCTTGATTATCGTATAGGCCACCATCAATTAAGAAAGGTCTTTCTCCACTAAAATGTTCATTGCAATATCTTTCATTTATTCTAATTGGAGAGAAGGCAAATGGGACACATGAAGATGCCATCACTGCTTTAGATATTGGAAATTCAGTGTGATTAAATGTTATTTTTTTATGTTTATCTTCATACTTATAACCAGCCATCTTAATTTGAGAGAAAGTAAATAACGTCCCAGTTGTTACGTCTGTTGAATTAATGGCGATCAAAGGTTTAGCAGGAAGGTTTGATAGCTTTGCGCCACGGAAAAAATATTTGTTATATAAGACCTCAATATATATGCTAAGAGGAAGCAGTTTATACCAGAAACAAAACAATAAAGCCAAATCAATCAATAGAATCCACCAACCTGCAAACCATATTGATAATATAATGAAAATAGCAACCAATGCTAAATTAACATAAGCAGACCACAGTACTCCTTTTTGAAGCTTTTCAATAAACGAGTTTTCGAAATTCGTATAATTATCTTTATTTAATGCATAATATGCAGATGTTATAGATCCTCCTGATACTGACGATATGACGTCAATATTGTCAAGTATGCCGAGCCTGTCTAATGCTCTCAACGTGCCTATGTGATATGCAGCAGCTCTATATCCACCGCCAGACAATGCCAACCCTATTTTTTTATTATTCTGATATGTCATATTCTGTATGTATTATAAAGGCTCTGCCGTTGAATAACCCTCTCGTTTACCTATTTGTTTATATATAAAATTAGCTGCATCAATATGCGATGAATACACATTACATCCAGAACGTTTGAGCGCATTGATTGTGCATTGATTTACGTAATTGCCTATTTTCTCTGCTGATATGTATGCCGTTTTAGGTTTAATCCAGTTAATCATCACGCTATCCATATTATGTTTACTTCCATGATGAGGAACTTTCAACCAAGATACTCCTTTGATTTTAGCTCTGTGACAACGGGATATATTATCAAATGCATCCCGTCCTGCATCACCCATAAAGAAGTGTTTCTCTCCAATCTTTGGTTCAAAAAGTACCATTATACTACTTTGATTATGTGCTGAAGAATCGTCGCCTGCTTCATCTAAGGTTGGGCTTAGGCATTCACCATTTTGAATATCCGAATCAGAGTCATACGTATTCTCGTTTTCATTATCATAATGTATAAGATCGTCTCTGAAATTTGGAATTAACTGTTCGTAGTATTTCTTAGTCGGCCCAATAATTGTGAACCCAGGAAATCCTGACGGGGTAATATTACATGAAAATACCTTTGTTTCACGGTTGAAGTGTAATTTAGCTTCTGCAAACTTCTCTTCTCGAAATATCTTTAATTCATCTATTAGATTCAGTAAATTTTGATCATTCAAATCATAAACTCGTTGAGCTCTACAGTTTACTGGAGCTTGCTTTTTCCCATTTTTTACATCCTCAATGTCAATATGCTCATTGCCAGGATCGTTGACCCAAAACTTCTTGATTACTATGGCATCTTTCTCTTTATTTTGAATTTTCTCCAACATTTTCACAAAACCGCCATAATGGTCATCGTCAGGATGTGTAACTACAGCAACATCGATTACTGGATTATCGTAGTATCTCCTAATATGATTAATAATTTTTTGCCCGTCACTGTAGTTGCCAGAGTCAATCAAGACAAGATTTTCTCTATCATTTTCGTCAATTATGTATATGATAAAAGCATCAGCAGCCCCAACGCTTAACATTTCAATATGATAATCTTTAATTTCCATATTTTTACTTTTAAAATTATTAATTGTAAAGGTAGTGTAATTCCCAATACCCTCAAAGCAAAATCGTTAGAAGTTTAAAACTCCTCATTCATCTTCTCTTTCATCTTTTCTTTGTTGGAGATGGTGTAGTAGTGCCGATAGATAGCCTGCGGAGAGTTTCCGGCGAGTTCAGCGATCTGGAGCGGATGAAAGCCTTCGTCAATCATCTTGGAGATATAGCTACTGCGGGCGGTTCTCCATGTCACTCGTGATTTAATACCGCAATGGTCGCAGATTTTTTGTAGTGTTTCATTGACTTTCTCATTTATTCGTTTCACTCGCCCGTAAAGTTTGGACTGAGTTGGATTACACCGCTTGATGGTGATTCATATAGGCTTCGTTTCGATAACGTTCAATAATCTCTGCTACTTCGGCGATGATAATTACTTGCGCCTACTTGTCACTTTGTACACTCATAGATAATCATATCGTATTTTATTGGGGTTCGGGTAAGTAACTATAATATTATTCAAATTACTAAGTAGTAAAAAACTGATAATCAAGCTAATAAAAGTGGAAGTTCGGATAACGTATGAGTTTGGATAAATCATTTTATCCAAAATTTCGGATAAAATGACGCATAGCACGGGGGCAGAGAGCCGGTTGAACCGGATAAAGCCAAGTTTTTTTGGGTCCGAAGAATATGCCCGTGAAGAATTAGTGGCCGAGCTGGGCAGTGCTTTGGTGTCGCAACGGTATGGTATATCTAAGAATGTGAAAGATGAATCTGCTGCATACTTAAAATCCTGGCTTAATAGCTTGAAGGAATCACCGGATTTCATCAAGACTACTCTGTTTGATGTGAAAAGGGCATCGGCTATGATAGTGGAGCAGATTGATAAGATTACTCAACAGATAGATAATGAGAATTCTTTACAGCAGAATATTACAGAAAGGAGTGGCGAAAGTAAGGATAGCCATAACTTTTATGTATCAGTGGCTTATCTCCAAAACGCTGATGATACAAAGCTTTTAGACCGCCTACAAGAGAATGGTGATTATGATCGGTTGTTACAAGAGGCAAAGGAATATGACCAAGGTGATGCTATCGACCTGGAGCATGCCTTCAAATCACCAATCCAGAATCGTGGTGATGATTTGTTGGATGAGGATGACTACTATGCAGTAGTTTACAACAACAAAGTTGGCGGTACATACGACATCATGCGTAAAGTATCGGAACAGGAAGTACGCAGCATGATTGAACGTTATGGACTACCCGATAATGTTTCAAAGGATGTAAAGGCAGTAGTCAAGGATATGGTAGCTGAGCAGTTCGCCGAGATGACAGCCAGACGTATGCCCGTATTTGAGATGGAAAATGAAGAAATGCTGCAGGTACAGTACAACAAAGAGACTGACCACCTTGATGTCGGAACAGTTACCAATGCCGGCCTCGCCGTGAAACACTCTTTTGCATATGACCATAGCTGTACTCTTGATGCCAACCTGCAAGGTGTACATGAGCAACTTTCTGAGATGCCGGAATACCAACACGAGAGAACGGATATTGGAGATGTGGATAATGATGGTATCTTGGATGAAGTGACACGTGAGGAAGAGCAACTGGTGGAAGAGGTTGAGGAAGAGGTGTATTGCAGGAGGGGGAGATGAATTCCTAATAATGTTAAACTTCAAAATATTTCTGACCTCTTATGGTTATACTCTAAAAAATAGTCGTATATTTGCATTCAATATGACCTCCCACGCTTCCCATTAGAACAGCGCACCCGGGGAGGTCTTCGATTTTTTATACATATGGAATACAGGAAAAATCCCTTGTCCTTATCGGATCAGATTAATAAGTTAACTACACGTGGTCTCATTATTGATGACAGAGAATTAACAAAGCGTTATCTATCCAATATCAGCTATTATCGTTTACGTGCTTACACATACCCTTTTCAGAACAATGAAGAAGGAGCCGATCATGAATTTATTCGGAAAGACATTCATTTTTCTGACATCATTGATTTATATTGCTTTGACAGACGGTTGCGGACATTGATCTTCAATGCTATTGAAAAGATTGAAGTAGCTGTGCGTACCAAGATTGTACAAATATACAGCGAAGCCACCGGGGATAGTAATTGGTATGAGGATGAATCCTTATTTAAAGATGATTCTTTCTGGGTTAATGAAAAAGATGAAGCAACCGGTAGGATTGAAAGAAAAGAAGTTTTTCAGTATGATGTATTGATGGATGATATTGCTTCTGAAGTAAAAAGAAGTAATGAGGACTTTATCAAGCACTTTTACAGAAAGTATTCAGAGCCTAAAAATCCACCAGCCTGGATGACTTTGGAAGTCATATCTTTCGGCACGTTAAGCCGATTATTTGAACTTCTGAAAAAATCATCTATGAAAGATCAGATAGCAAAAGAATTCGGATTGCCTGATGACCGCATTTTGGCGAATTGGTTACATGCCATTGCTGTTCTTCGGAACTGTTGTGCTCATCATAGCCGTATCTGGAATAGACGCTATATCGTAAGCGTTAAATTGTCCTATAACACAACTTATCCATTTGTTGACAGAGATACAATAAAACTTATTCGTCCAAACAAACTGTTCGGTGTATTAAGTTGTATCAAATACTTTTCAGATATAATCAGCCCAGGTAGTGACTTAAAACGTAATTTTCTTTCTTTATTGGGCGATGGTGGGCAGTTGCTGTCTATGAAAGAAATGGGATTTCCCGCAAACTGGAAATATCTGGGCGTTTGGAAAGATAAATAAGGGCGGTAATTTGAGATAATGGACAAAGCCTTACTCGTATATTTCATTCTACTTGTGGTTACTGTTGCCGCCATAAGATTCGCATTCTACTGCTTAAAAAAGGCTGGAGAAGCATATTCCCATGCAGCTAAATTGACATCGGACCAAAAGCTGAGAAAGAAGTTAAGCAGAAATGCTGTACTGGCTGGGAACAAAGAAGCCTACCCTATTTATGCGCTATCCAATCCAACTGAATTTGACGGTCATAAACCGATGGAACCATTTAAGTTTAAAGGAATGAAGTGTATCTTCACTGATTTTTATTTCCCCAATCGCTATCGTGACTACATCAATTATGAGCAACGGTTCTTTTGTGATGAGTTGTTGGAATTTAAGGATGGCAAACGAAATGGTCATGAATTCTTTATGAACTGCATGGAAGCTTTAAATCCGGAAGATGATTGTGTCATCATGTTTATGCCTTGTAGTAAGAACTGGCATTATAAGAGACGGTTTAGTCCATTAAATGATTTTCTTGAAGATTACTATCCTGAATCCTCCAATGGTTATAAATTCATCACTTATACAGGGGAACGGGAAAGTCTTCATCTGACCAAAGATAGGACAAAAAAGAGTCTGGAACAGAATTTTTACATTAACTGTGATTTGACTGGAAAAAAGGTTGTAGTGGTCGATGATCTGTTTACTACTGGGTGCAGCCTTCTCAATCTCAAAAAACAAATTGAAAAGAAAGGCGGAAAAGTATCTTATGCTCTGTTTTTGGGTAAGACATTCCAAATGCCTGATAAATTTGATATTTGGTTCACCGCATGGTGCAATAGATAAGACAATGAATATAAGCAAAAAAGCCTACTCTCACGAGCAAGCTTCCTTCTATAGAATTTCTATTATTACGAAAAAGTTATTATTTGAATGTTGTTTATTTAAGGAAGAGCATCACTGAAGTGTGTCGGTTAGACTCCTTAGGTATATAGGTATCAATCCCTCCTTTATTCACCTCTGAAATTCGATTTTTGTCAATGCCCCGATGTAATAACTGCGAGCAGATGTATTCGGAACGACTGGCTCCTAAATAACGATTAATATCATCTGTCCCAGTGACACTGTCGGCAGCTCCACAAACCTTGATATTCAGATTGTATTGTTTTGCAATCCTGGCAATCTCTTCCAGGTTGACCAACTGAGAAGCATCCGTAAGGTGATTTGTACCTAACTCAAAGAAAAAGAAGATGGGTGCGCCTATGCAACTTTTTCCTTTTGACAACTCGGTAAGATAATTTTGTAATGATGACCGATATTCGGTAGAATTTCCCGATACATAATTTTCTGCTGGGCTCTTGCCACCTTGAATAGAGTCACCGTTGAGTGAATTATCCGGCCATTGAAGACCCTGTAATCTTGAGCGAAGTGAATTAAGTCCGCTGTAATCGTTCTTTGGATAAAGTTTCTTTGAGAAGTTCTTCTTTTCCCCATTCTTTGAGAAATCCTTATATGAATCAAGTAATCCTTCAATCTCCAGAATCTTTTTCAATTCAGCAATTGATTCCGCATCCTCATTATGTTGCTTGGCCAACAGTGAATTGCAATCACTTAACGAGGAAGCATACTCAATCAACCATTCATTCTGCCTTATATAAGGACTGGCATCCACCACTCTTTTCCAGCCTACCTTTCCAATAGAGAAAGATAGGCCGGCTGTGAGGCTCATCAGATTATCACCGAATCTATTGGAAGCGCCGCGACCGTCAAAGTCCTTAAATGTAGTAGTGCCGCCAAGTTCCATGTTCAGGTGAATCCTTTGAGAAAGACGATATTGCCCTGTCACGCCATAAGAGAAGGCAAAAGGACTGTTCCCGGTATCCTCGTTATGTATGATGCCAAGTCCTGCATAGGGAACAACCTTCCATTTTGGTTGGTTACAGGTATTGTAATGATGAGACAATACATTCCATAAAAAATCAGCATGAATACTTTTGTATGATTGCTTATGCAGCAGACTGTTTTTAAGTTTGAATCCCTGAAAGGAGATCCGACCGCCAATGGCCGGTGTGAACCATTTTCCACCCGAAACAGATAAAGCCGGTTCTATCCGATTGAACAAGTCGGCACAGCCTAAGGGAGCACCGACAAATGCCGAAGCTCCACCGGAAATGCCCAGAAACCAATTGCCATTCCATATCCTCGCAGAAGTTATATTTTCAAGGTAGGACGGTTCAATTGGTTCGAGCATCTCCAAAGAAGCATTATGAATAAAAAGAGTATCTAAAAGGCGGATATCACCAGCTTGCACCTTCAGCGACAAAGCGAGTGGTAAAATCAATAATATTTTCTTTATCATTGTAATCTTAATTTGAATTATGGAGCAAAGAAACTGTTTCTAAATGAGGTGACGAAATGTTCTATTTCGAATCAGTCAGTATTTAACCTGCGTTCTATTTTTAGAGAAAAATCATACCTGTTATCATACTCTGAAACTATCTTCGGATATTTTTGCCACCAGGCTTCATCATCCGATGAGCCATCATCAGACAGCGGCGAGCCCAAGCCCGGTCGTCTTCATTCTCCTTACGTCCCCAAGGAAGATCGCTTCCTCCTCCACCGCCTCCGTGTCCTTTTGCAAAGTTGGTCGCTTGATCCACTAAATTGGCATACAGGAATACGGCACATTTGATAATCTCCTCACCTCGTTCCGCCATATCCTGTAACAATGAATCGTCCAAAGACTCTTTCGTTTCAAGACTGAGAGTCGGCAAAATCATTTTGAAACCTCTGATCAGGTCATCCAAGAGTACATCTGCCAATCTAAAGCGTACTTGCTGGGTCAGATTGGATGTCGAAACCCTCAGTTGCTGCCGGTATTGTTCTGTCAGTTCTTTCGCTTTGTCTTTAAGACTTTTCAACTCATCCAGCTGTTCATTGGCATGTTCCAGTTTTGCCTGTTTGTCCGCCAAATTATCCAATACTTTCTGAAGGTCATTATCCAGTTTCTTGATTCGTGCGTGTAACTCTTCAGAATTACCTTTGCCGTTTTTCAATTCTTCATTGACAGTGGCAATCTCTTTTTCCAAGTCCTCTCTCCGTTGTTCTAAATTCAAGGTCATCGTGGTAAGTCCCTTGACTCTCTTTTCCGCAAACCGGATATCGTCATAGAGCTGTTTGAGTATTTTCTTGTTCTCTTCAATCTGTCCTTCGAGAGTGGTGCACTGACCGGAAAGTTCACGCTTGTATTCTTCCGTTGTGCGATGTTTGGCACCTGTTACGGCTATACTGTCTCCACGCATCAGTCCCCACTTCTCGTTTACCTTTGCAAGTTCCGTGTGAAGTGCGAGTGTCCGTTCTTTAAATTCATACTTGTCTTTTCCGGCAAACATTTTTTTGAATGCAAACTTTTTATCCTTGTCTATTGGCAAAAGAGTCATGTGCACATGGGGATTGGTTTCATCGAGATGTGCAATGAAAGCGACAATATTTTCCTCGCCCCATTTGTCACTTGCAAATCTGTATATATCCTGCGCCCACCGTTCAATATCGCTACTTCGTTTGATATGAGAGTTGTCAGCGCCATGTGCCATATTCACCTTCTGATTGCCAAAAGCAATTTCAAGCATACGCTCAGGGCTACCACCAAAAATGAAGTTGACCACTGTTCGATACTTGGGTATCTCCCTGCCTTCATTGGGGTCTTTAATACCACGTTCCGCCAAGTTCTCTGCCATCAGCTGAGGAATGTTTTTACGTTTATCGACGGGAGAAATAATCCCACCTTTTTTAATTTCAAAGTTGAGAGACTCACGGCTACGGTCATAGTTCCCTGTGCGAACTGCGTTGTCCCAACCTTTTTCGGACCACTTTCTTTGGTGCTCGATACTTTGAGCTACCGTGATGCCTTTGGATGATTGGATATCCATTACCTGCTTCATTTGTTTCGCCATATTTTTAGTTTTTTCCACAGCTTGCTGCCTCGTTAGAGCCTAACTCCCATTGCAAATGGGGAATTAGGCTTCCCACAGAATAAATTCTGTGCCTGAAAAGGCAAGCCTTGTGTCTTACAAGAGGTCAAGCCCCCCGAAGTGAATATCCTACCAAGACGAGAGGAATAATGACTTCATGGGGCTGTATTATGTAAAAATGGGGCTTTCAGTTTTCAGTTGAGACGGCAAGTTTGTGGTGGTTTTTATTTTTCATTCTCAATGGGTGAAGAACGGAGTATTGTTCCGTAGTGTGCAAAGATTACGTCCGATAACTTTTTGACTTCTGCCGGAAGTTCGGACAAACACGGTTTGAGTATCGAATTTTGACTACTTGAAAAGAGAAGACCACCCAAAGAAAGTAAGTGCCAGAACTCAATGAAGTCATGGTGGCAATACTCGGTAAAGAGTGTGGCGAGTGCCGCATTCACATCGGGCTGTTCCGGGATCAGATTGGAGTGGCTCAGGATGATATGTGAGAGAAATTGGTGGAGCCGTTTTCCTGTGTCCGCTTTGCCATCTGACATTTGTGGCTTGAATAGCTTGTCGGTATCCTTGAAAAAATCGACACCGGAAGAGAACATTTCCTCTACACTGATATAGCCACTCAGCCATCTGACAAGTCGCTGTTCGTCTTTAGTGAACAGAGCCTCGTTTTTATCATGTTCTGAGGATTGGGCATAACGCATGGTTATCACAAAGAATTTGCCTTCTGAATACATATCAGCATAATTCATGGCAACCAACTTGTCGAGAAAGGACTTGACCGTGACCCTATGCCAATTCCATTTTTTTGCAAGGTCGGTGACAGTCACTGTAAACTGTCTTTGATGCAAATGAACGGTGATGCCGAACCGGGTTTCCTCCGATTGGGAATCTTTGCTCATTGCCATGTTCATCAGATCACAGAAGGCATCCAATTTGGATGTCCGGTCTGTAGTCCTGGGACGAAGATACTCAAGCAGAAACTTGTCTGCCTTTATCTGGTAATCTGCAATAATTTCACTCATGGGATTATATGTTTTAATGATAATGTTATGATTTTAATCGTGGGATTGGAAGGAATGGTGACTGACAATAAACTGCTGTGATTGTCTGGTTGCGACTTGTATATCGTGAGAAGAAGTTTTCCAGACAATCCATTTATTGGTAAAGTTTGCTTCTTTAAGATGGCAGTCAATTGCCATCGAAAAAAGAAATCTTATTGTCAGTCACTCCAACCGTAATAGAAGTATCGTATTTCTCTTGGCTGCTCCATTATTTTCTTGTGATAATTTGGGAATGAAATTCTCTCACGCACTTTTCGTGAGGGGTAAAATATCGCTCCGAATAAAAGGACCCCTATAGTGACGGCTGTCGAAAAGAAGAACGGAATGAATAGACAGACCATGGCAATGATGGCACTGATGAAAAGCGTCCTTCTGTTCTGAAGGTAACAGATGATGCGCTCTGTGAAACGATGTGAGAACAGAAAGATAAAAGCGACTGATGAGGGAGCCAGGTCATATACGCTTTGAGCCATATTGACATAGTTGAAATGAAAAATCAACAATATCAGTAGCAGTATTAGTGTATAAAACCTGCGCCAACATTGTCGGCAGGTCATGCGCACATAAAATTTGGTCATTCTCTTTCCATCTGCTTTGTATGAAAACAGGGAAAGAAGGAGTACTAATACAGGTAATAGGATATGTATACTATATGTAATCATTTTTTTTGCTATATTTCCAGTTCTAAAATAATATGTTCGAAAGAGGCTTTTTTAATGATAGCTTCCGCATCCGTATAGAGAAGTTGTTCGTTCCGGCAACGCTTCCTGAACGATGGGTTTTGCCTTAACTCACGTATGGCATTGTCCAGTTCAAACTCAGGAATACGCCAGCATTGGCCTTTCGGGTAATTGTAGTTAGACCATTTGGCGACCAGGCACAAAACTCGGCAATGGACAGGATAAAAGTTTCCTCCGGTATGGAAACTGAAGATTCCTTCCGTGTTGGCATCTATGACATCCACCCATGTATAAGTGGCATGGATAAGAGTGACCAATTGATGATATAGTTCCGCTTTCATATCAGATAAAATCCCGTAGCAATTCTTCAATTTTACGGTTATAAATAAACCGCCCATGTTTGCCTGTCTCTACCAGTTCATTACGCAACTCAACACCCATGACTTCCAATGAAGAATACAAGGTAACATAGATGGTGTCGCATTGGCAACGCTCATCTGCGATGGCATTCATTTTGTACATGTGCCCAAAATGCGGGTTGGAGTATGCGCAGCAACGATGTCCGAAGATGGTATCTTCCGAAGGGATGTGATGGTATAAAAGGATTAATTCCATCTGATCCTCCAACTCGTCAATCAATTCCTCCAATGAATACTTTTGGGGTAAAAAGAATGTCAGTAATGCGCTTTCATCGGATAGTTCCGCTCCTTGGAAAAGAGCTGAGACAATAAGGTTGGGCATTTCCAAAGAGGCCAACATGATGAAACGTTCTATATGTTCTTGTTGCATATGGATGTGATTTATAAGTTATCAATATAGGCTTTCATTAAAAGTGACGGAAGCTCGTTTAAGGCAATGGGAAAATGTCCGGATTCCAACTTGCTGAAAGCTTGCGGCATTTCAGCAGCCAATTTTTCAAGTGATTCCTTTTCTTCCCGGGACAGTAGTGTATAAGAGAATCCATCTATTGACAGCCAAGGCTGGAGAAGCATCCACAGGTATGCCGTCGCCTGATTGGTGTCTTTTATATTCAATTTATGTATATCGGTCACACAGGCGTTGGCATTCTGGAGCAACCGGCGATTGTTGCGCATGGTCATCAGTATCACGATTTCCGATTTGCTCATTATCGCCTCATTCCGGGCCGTTGCCTCAAAAATATTCTTTGTCTGCGCCTCTGTCTTCACTTTGATATGATTGAGGGACATGTCCCCCCAAGATGACAAGTGACCAAGGAAGAGCCTGAAAGCAATGTCCTCGGCTTTCAGGAAATGCAGGATGTCTTGTTTAGAACTAATGTTATGAGACAAGGCTGAATCCAGCGTGTTTTCGTAAAACAGTATGGTATGCCGCTTGTCAACCTGACGAAGCGTAACGGAGTCCATAGAATGAAAAAACTGATGAGCCGATGCAATCAAGTCTCCCACTTCTTCAGGCAGTTCCAAGCCGGACAATTTATTCAGTACGTGACAATAATCCTTAAAAATTCGAGGGTTGCTGTCAATCAGACGTTCGAGTTCAAGAATTATCGAGTCGTTGATTACATCATAAGCAGACTTGGTGTGATAATTCTTATTATTGATACTGTCCCGGTTGATGTAAGCAAAGACAGAGTCACTCAACGTTCGCCATTCATAGACTAAATCGATAATAAGGTCTGTTGAAGCCTTATCGTGCAGCTTTATTTTGTGCAGCAGATCACTGTAAACATGAACGGCTTCATTGGAATCCTGAAAGTGGTGATTCTCCTTTGAGGAACAACCTGACAGGTATAACAGGGAAATAAGTATCAGTAAAAAATGGGTATGATTATTTCCCCATCTGATAAAATGTGACATGGTACACTTTGGATATTGTGCATATTTCACCTGCCATGTATGCAGTTTCCTTTTCAATGAGAATCGCTCCATATTGTCTTTGATTAAAAATTTCAAATGCAAATGTATAGTATAAAATTCCAGTGGAATATCATCTGTCAATTGATTTAATTATTCTTGTGTAATCATACTCAAAGTTTGATTTATATAATTGGCTATAAATTAATTAGTAGATAATAAATAGTAGTAAAAACAGAATATAGAAAACATACTTTTATTGAGAAATAGGATACCGGACGAACGATTTGAACCATTCGGAATTTTTCATATCAGGATATGTCGGACTGTTCAGACAAGAGTACGGTGCCTGCATTGGTCGAACAATGGTATAAAGGCAAAAAAATATAAAGCATACATGTTTTTAGTTCAAGTATGATTTATTCTATTAGAAAGATTATAACTTTACTCGCAAATTTCATATCAAAAGAATAAGTTATGGCAAAAGTTGGCTATTTGATGCGTTCCACCCATTATGATGGTGCTGAAGCCGATATTGAATGGATGAAGAACTACGGTTGTTGTGAGATTGTCGAAGAACAACCGGAACAGGAGAAGTTGCGTCCGCTATGGAATAAAGTGCTTGGAAACCTGCATAAGGGTGATGAATTGATCGTGCCTAAATTTAGTAATGTATTACAGGGTACTCGGCAGTTGGCCTTCTTCCTGGAGTTCTGCCGGGTGAAAGTCATCCGGATTATCTCCATTCATGACAAGATTGATTCCGGCAATGAATTGTTTCCTGAAACCAAAACGTCAGATGTGTTGCTTACCATTGCTTTATTACCCGGAGAGGTGAATGCCAATCGGAAAGCTACTAATCATATGCACAAGCTGAAAAGCAAAATTAAGGTTCTAACTTCTGCTGCACACAATAAAGCAGAGAGAGCCAAGCTTGTAGTGAATATGTATAGAAGTGGGCATACGATTGATGACATCTGGAAAACGAGTGGATTCAAAAGCCGCAGTTCTGTATTTAGGGTATTGAATGAGGCTGGTGTAGATCTGAACAGAGGACATACAAAGGGACCGCTTGGTTCAAGAAAGAATAGTGAAGAATCTAAAGGAGAATAGGTATGATAAAGAAAGTCAAGATAACAGTAATTCGTAAAGTCAGTCATGCTGATTTATCAGTTCTGTATGAAAATCCGATGGAACACGCCTGTGATATGCAGGAAGGTCAAACCTTCATTTCAGTGGATAATCAAAAGCCGGAAGGAATGTGTGAAAGCGCTTGGCAAAGCATGATGCCGTTTGTGATGACACTGGCACATGGAGGGGGAAATTTCTATAATGGTTGGATGAAGAATCCATATTCGGCCATGATTTCGTGCAATGACGGATTCCGCCCAGTGAGTTTTTTAATTGAAACGATAGAATAGGTATGACTGCAAAAGAATCTGCTATATACGCCCAGTTTCAAGATTCGGGTTATAGCCAAGGTATGATACTGACGGCTATGAGGATATTGAGCCAATCCGAGTCTGCGCAAGAAGATATTTTGCTTTATCTTTATGACAACCAGCCTACTGAAAAAGAGTTTATCGAATATCTGGCAGAGATTTGTGAAGGTGATAAGCAGATTGAATGAGATGATGAGTACAAGTGCCCTGTTGATATACTACCTGCTTGGTATAAATGTCGTTACATTTGTCTTGTATGGTGCAGATAAGATCAAGTCAAAAAAAGGATGGTGGCGCATAACGGAAAAAACATTGCTCATGCTTGCGATTATAGGCGGAAGCATGGGAGCTTTGTGTGGAATACGATTGTTCCACCACAAGACAAAGCATAAAAAGTTTTATTTGGGTGTGCCAATCTTGTTGGCTATACAGATTACTTTGATTTGCTATTTCCAATTCATATGTTCATAGGGGGTAATGTAAATTAGGTTTGTTATATATCGTGATCCAATTCTTTCGTTTATTCTGTGCTGTTATCTCCGACAACTAATACAACTTAAGAAACTCGTAGGATCATTTAATGTTTGGGGTTACAAAAAATGATTCATTTTGTTACTTATGATTTTTGGGTAACAAAAATAGCTGATTTTAGGCTTTCAGCTTGCAGAATGAAGCATAAGAAGGGAGAAAAAAATTGATTATTTAACAAATAGAGTGTATGGGATAGAAAAGAAGTTCTTTAGGGTTATATTAAAATATCCTGCATATTCACAAGTAAGGTATTATATATAAAAACGACCAAATGCAAATTAAGATTATAGGAAATCTCACTAGTGTCCCATTAAAACTGGGACAAATTAAAAATTAAATAAACTTGGCCCA
>ERZ1106983.1067-NODE-1067-length-27217-cov-2.784184_pt1 | contig 27217 bp, 16 predicted proteins | sample MGYA00403693_ERZ1106983 | MGnify/ENA primary metagenome ERZ1106983 (study PRJEB35170, sample SAMEA104062420) | human gut metagenome | biome: human gut; feature: human-associated habitat; material: faeces | place: Denmark | collected 2012-07-13 ...
CGCCCACCCATTATTGGAATTGACGGAACGGGGATGATAGCCACGGTCGGTCTTATAATAAGCCACATAGTCCTTAACATACTGCGGAGCTTCTTCCGGTGCTTCTTCCGGAAGGCCGCCTCCCAGCGTATAAGTTCCATTTTTATAATCATCTGTTCTCTGTTGATTGTAAGCAACACGGGACTCATACCTTCCGTCCTCATCAATGGAATCAAAATAACCAAGTGCCGTATTCCGGCTCATGTTGTTCAGCGAAAGCAATTCAACCGGAGAGACGTTGAACTTGCGGGCAATGGCCCAGAGGGTATCACCATTTTGAACCGTGTACTGGACGATCTTATTCGTGGCCTTAGCCTCGGCCACGGGGCGGGAAACGGGAACGCTGGAAACAGAGGCAACCACAGGGCGAACCGAAGAGGCTACGGGAGCCTTTTTAGCGGACTGAGACGCCACCGCCGCTCCCTTGCCGGGAATCCGCAACTGCTGGCCAAGGCTAATATTATGATTTTTCATGCCGTTTGCGGCGAGGATCGCTTCCTGCGTCACGCCGTACCGCTTCGCAATGGAGTACATGGTATCCCCCTGCTTCACTTCGTGCGATGCGGCGGAAGCGGTTGATACGACTTTCTCACGCACCGGCGCGGAAGCGGAAACCGTGCGCGAAGGGGTCACTTGACGCCCGGCGGACGCAGCGGACGTCCCCTTTGCCGACGGAACTTCCCGCACGGATGCCAACGCGCGAGGTTCGACGCCCGTCCGGTTGGTTCCGGGGATCTTCAACACACGGCCAGCACGCAAAGGTTCGCTGACCTGATTGATGCGCCGGAGTTCCGCCACCGGAACGCCGGTCTTCCGGGATATGCTCGCCATCGTGTCGCCACGCGAAATCTTATAATCCCGCAGCCCGGCATAGCTCTTGCCGCTGTTTGCCGGAGGCAGCTTGAAAAGCAGGGCCTGCGCCTTGCCAGCCATCGCGCGGGGCACATAAATCTTGGTAGAGCGCGAGGGGTGGCTCACATAGCGCTGATACGCCGGGTTGTGCGCCGAAAACTCCTCCCAGCTCATGCCGATGCTCTTGGAGAACAGCATGAGGTCCGTCCCCGGTTTGGCCCTGACTTCCGCAATCTGCGACGAACTTGCGAACGTCGCGCAGGAAAACCCTAATTTATCCAGATTGCGTACTATCTTGCAGACAGCTAAAAACTTGGGGAGATACTGCTTGTTCTCATCGGACAGGCGATCCCGGACACTGTAAATCTGCTCGTTCTTACGGCGCAACTCAAAGAACGTCTTGGCGCCGGTAGCGGCAAGCCCGCGCTGGATCTTTCCTTCCCCCGCGTTGTAGGCCGTAACCGCCAGATGCCAGTCGTTGAACATCTTATAAAGCTTGTCGAGATAATCCGCCGCCGCCCGCGTGGACTGGTACGGATCGCGGCGCTCATCCATCCACCAGTCCTGCTCCATGCCGTAATGCTTGCCCGTGCTCGAAATGAATTGCCACATTCCCGCGGCCCCGCTGCTCGAAGTCGCCATCGGGTTGTATCCGCTCTCGATAAACGCGACATACGCCAGTTCGCGCGGCAATCCCCTTGAACGCAGCGTCTCGTAAATAAACGGCATATACAGCTGCGCGCGCTCGAGGTTCTTCTCGACGGTATAACGATCCTTATGCACCAGATATTTGAAATGGAGCAGAACGTCCCCAAGCTCTTCCTGCGGCAGATTCCTGTCGATTTCCCCTTCTGACAGGAACGCTTCCTGTTCGGCTTTCGTCAGCGGCCTGCCGTCGTCGGAAGGCAAATAGACCGTTCCCGTTTTCTGTCCCGAAGAGGAAGGCACCGAAGGATACCCTTTGGTGGGCTCCTGCAATACAAAGGGGCCTTTGCTCGTGATATTTTTGGAGCTGCAGCCGGTCAGCGCAACGAGGACGCACAACAGCAGCACCCCCAAAACGCCGGAAGGGCGAAAAGCCACACAGGACGGCAAAACGCCGTTCAAGCGCATTCCGATTGCCCTGCGGAGAAACATAGACGCGGGAAGGACAACACGATACACTCTACTCACCTCGTGATGTTACCCCGGGCCATTCCGGGGGCATAAATCCATATCCAGTCTACTCGACGAGGCCGAGCTTGGCAATCCTCCGAGACGTGACAACCTTTAAGGATCTCATGATTACAGAGAAAAATACCTCCCCACGCAAGGCGTTCCGTTCCGCCCCGAAGGCCGTCGAACAGGATGCATCTCTTGAAAATGCTTCCTGTTCCGATTCCAAAGAAGAACAAGCCGTCCTCTCCGGCGTGAAGCCGGTTTTGGAACTCCTGGAACGGGAACCGGAACGCATCGACGCCGTTCTTGTCCGCAAGGGCAAACGTTCGCAAGATACGGATCGCATCCTCGACCTGTGCCGTACCGCCAAAGTCCGTTTTACGCTTGCGGATGCCCAGAGCCTCGATCGGCTTTGCCCCGCCGGGCATCAAGGGGTCGTCGCCCGGCTTTTCGAGGCCGGTTTCACCGAGTTCGCCGATCTGCTCACGGACGCTACGGACGCTCCCCTGCCGCTCATCCTTGTGCTTGATCAGGTGCAGGACCCCGGCAACGCCGGAACCCTCGCCCGCACGTTATACGCGATGGGCGGGGCCGGGCTGGTCATACCCCGTCACAACGGCACCTTTCTGGGGGCCGGGGCGCGCCGCGCCGCAGCCGGAGCGCTGGAACGCCTTCCGGTCGCCAAGGTCATGAACATCGCCCGGGCGCTGGACGAGGCACGGGACGCGGGATTCCTCATCTACGGGGCCGCGTTCGGCGAAGGTAGCCTCGACGCCTTCACCACCCGCCTGCATACCCCCGCCCTGCTCGTCCTCGGCAATGAAGAACACGGCATACGCCCGCAGGTTGCCAAACGCTGCCACCATCTCCTGCACATCCCCATGCTGCGGACATTCGATTCGCTCAATGTGGCGCAGGCGGGCGGCATCCTGACAAGCTGCTTCGCCCGCCAGCATCTCGAAAAAAATCCGTCCGGAGAATAGCCATGACATCGGAATACAGCATCCCGGTCCGCGAAATCCCCATTGCCACGCTCGGCCAGGCCAAAATCCCCTCTCCGCTTCCTTACGGGAACATGATCAATACCGGAAAGGTGATGCTGAGCCTGAGCCACGAATACGATGAGGACATCGATACCCATCAGACCCTGCTTTTTGAAGAAGCGGGGCCGCGTCAGGATCTGTATTTCGATCCCGGCAAAACCAAATGCGCCATCGTCACCTGCGGCGGCCTTTGCCCCGGCCTCAACGACGTGATCCGGGCCATTGTCCTTGAAGCCTACCACGCCTACAACACGCCTTCCGTTCTGGGCATCCGTTACGGGCTCGAAGGTTTCATCCCCTCCTACAGCCACAACGTGATGGAGCTGACGCCGGCCAGCGTCGAGCATATTTACCAGTTCGGCGGAACGCTCCTCGGCTCCTCCAGAGGGCCGCAGGAACCTTCCGAAATCGTCGATGCGCTCGAACGGCTCAACGTGAGCGTCCTCTTCGTCATCGGCGGCGACGGCTCCATGAAGGCCGCCTCCGCCATCGCCAAGGAAGTACGCCAGCGCAACATCCGCATTTCCATCATCGGCATCCCCAAGACCATCGACAACGACATCAATTTCGTGCCGCAGTCCTTTGGTTTCGACACCGCCGTGGACAAGGCCACCGAAGCCATCGGCTGCGCGCATGTGGAAGCCGTGGGCACGCCCAACGGCATCGGCATCGTCAAGCTCATGGGCCGCGAGTCCGGATTCATCGCGGCGCAGTCCGCCCTCGCCCTGCGTGAGGCCAACTTCGTGCTCATCCCCGAAGCGCCGTTCCAGTTGCACGGCGACGGCGGCTTGCTCCCCGCGCTGGAACGGCGCCTCAAACTGCGCGGGCACGCCGTCATCATCGCGGCTGAAGGCGCGGGCCAGCACCTCCTCCAGCAGAACGAGGCCCGCGACGCCTCCGGGAATCCCGTGCTGTCCGACGTGGGGAGCCTGCTGAGGACGTCCATCGTCGACTATTTCCACGGGAAAATGCCCATCAGCATCAAATACATCGACCCAAGCTACATCATCCGTTCCGTCCCGGCCAACGCCAACGACCGGGTCTATTGCGGTTTCCTCGGTCAGCACGCCGTCCATGCCGCCATGGCGGGCAGGACCGAAATGGTCGTTGCCAAGATCATGGACCGCTACGTCCATATCCCGCTGGACCTCGTCACCAAAAAACGCCGCAAGCTCGACATCCGTTCGGGGCTGTGGCGTGCCGTGCTCGAATCGACCGGACAGGGCGAATTGACCGGTATGTTGCCCGAAGGCGAAAAAGCGTAACATTCCGTGTCCTCCATGCCCTCACACGATCCACAGCTCAGGCAGATCCGCGCTTCGGCGGGTTCGGGCAAGACCTATGAACTGACCACCAGCTTCCTGAAGCACCTTTCGGGTGCCGCGGAAGCTGGCGGCGGTCCGTTTTCCGGGTGCAGCGCCGTCCATTCCGGACCGCACGGCTGGCCCGAAATCCTTGCCGTCACCTTCACGAACCGCGCCGCCGCCGAAATGCAGGAACGGATCATCGGGCGCCTTAAGGATACCGCCCTCGGTACGGACAAGCCCGCCCCCGGATGGACGCGCGAGCAGGCCCGGAGATGGGTGGGGATCATCCTCCGCCGCTATGGGGCTCTCAACGTCCGCACCATCGACAGCCTCCTGCATCTTATCGTCAGGCTGACCGCGCTGGAGCTGGATCTGCCTCCCGACTTCGAACCCGTATTCGCCACGGATGAGGCCATCGCGCCGCTTCTGGACAGCCTGCTGGAACAGTCGCGGCGTGACGAACGGCTTCACTCCCTGCTGGAGGAGGCATGTCGGAACGTTTTTTTCCATTCCCCGCAGCGCGGTTTTCTCGCCGGAGAAACACTGCGCGAACGGGTCATGGAACTGCTTCTTCCGATCATGGGGACGCAATCCGTCACACTCGCGCATCCCTCTGAAATTACGGAACGCCTGGGAGCCATGACCCGCGATCTGCGCGATGCCGTGGAGCAATTGCATCACCTGCTTGCCGAAGAAAAACTTTCCTGCTCCGCGCATCTGGCCAGAGCCCTTGAGACGTGCCGGAAGGCCGCCCCGGCGAACCTGCCGCCAAACTCCGCCATGCTGCGCAAAGCCTGTCTGAACGACTGCCTGAACAAGGCATCCAAAGGCAAGGCGTCGCCCGACGCGGAACGGGCTTTCGACGCCATGCGGGACATCATCCGGAAATGGGACGAGGACGGCGTGCTGCTCCGCCGGGCCCAGACGGTCATGCCGTTTGTGGAACTGGCGCGGGAACTCTCCGGTCAGGTTCCCGACTTTCTCAAGCGCGAAGGGGCCGTTCCCGCCGCCTTCGTCCCCCGTCTGGCCCGTCAGGTGCTGTCGGGCGACTATGGCGTTCCCGAAGCGTTTTGCCGCTTGGGGACGAGCCTGACCCACATCCTCGTGGACGAATTCCAGGATACCAGCCGCGAACAGTGGGAAGCCATCCATCCCCTTGTATTGGAAGCCCTTTCTCGCGGCGGTTCGCTCACATGGGTGGGCGACGTCAAACAGGCCATCTACGGCTGGCGCGGCGGCGACGCCACGCTATTTGACGAGGTCCGCTCCGATGCGGAACTGTGCGCCGTCGCGCCCGAACCGCGCGTCGACATCCTCCCCACCAACTGGAGGAGCTGCCGGGCCATCGTCGAAACCAACAACACCCTGTTCCGCCAGCTTTCCGAAACAGCCACGGCTAAAGCCGTGCTGTCCGCCATGCTCCCCAAAGACACGCCGTCCCCCCTCCTGGCAGCCATTCTTGAGGAAGGGGCCCTGCTGCTCAAAGAAGGCTTTGCCGGTTCCGAACAGAACGTCGCGCCCGACAAGGCCGAAGGTTTCCTGCGTCTCCAGCGCGTCTGCGGCGACAAGAGCGAAGATCTGGACGAAGAAGTCCGCGAGCGTCTGCTGGGATGCGTTCAGGAGGTCGTCTCACGCCGTCCGTGGGGGGACGTCACCGTGCTGGTGCGCTCCAACGGGAAGGCCGCACAGGTCGCCGGATGGCTCATGGAGGAAGGGATCCCCGTCGTCACCGACAACAGCTTCCTGCTCGCCGAGCATCCTCTGGTGGAACAGATCACGGCGCTCCTGACGTTCCTCGATTCCCCGCGCAACGATCTGGCATTCTGGACATTCCTTTCCGGCCGCCAGATGCTGTTGCCGCTTATCCCTCTGAGCGAACAGGCGCTGGAAGACTGGGCCGCCGCCCGCCGGACGTCGGAGCGCCGCAACATGCCACTGTTCATGGCCTTCCGTGAAGATTTCCCCGACATCTGGAGGAAGTGGATCGCGCCTTTCCATGCCGACGCGGGGCTGCTCACGCCCTATGACGTCACCCGCGAAGCGTTGGGGCGCCTCGACATATGGAGCCGCTATCCCGATGAGGCCGCCTTTGTCCGCCGCTTTCTGGAAATCATTCACGTCGCGGAAGGACAAGGATACGGTTCGTTATCCTCGTTCCTCGACTATTGGAACAAGCACGGGCAGCAGGAAAAAGCCCCCATGCCGGAAACCCTCGACGCCGTGCGGGTCATGACCATGCACAAATCGAAGGGGCTGCAATTCCCCGTCGTCATCGTGCCGTGGCACAACTTTTCCCAACGGGTGGACAGCCCTGCCGTGGAGACGCATGTGGACGGGCTGACGGTGCTTGCTCCGCGCGGCCCGGCCTCCGGCTACGCACACTACAAGGCCATTGCGGACAACGCCCGTGAAGCGCTGCACCTGCTTTATGTGGCGTGGACGCGGGCGGAAGAGGAGCTGCACGCCTTCCTGACGGAAACGTCCTCCAGCCGCAATGCATCGGGGCTCGGAAGCGGCCTGAACGTGCTTCTCGGCGCGCTTCCCATGACTGAAGAAACGTTTGAGACAGGTACGCCTCCTTTCGTCCGCCCCGCCGAACAGGCTCGGGAGCCCAAAACGATGCGGGATGGCAAGGCTGTTGCCGAAGAGCTGGCACTGATCGAACCGGAAAGCATCCCGGTAGGACAAGGCAACGAACGCTGGCGTCCCATGCACTGGTTGCCGCGTTTGCGCATCTTCCGAAATCCGCTGGAAGAATTTTCGTTTACCCAAAAACGCCGCGGCACGTTCGCGCACCACTGTCTGGCTTGCCTGCAAACGGCGGGGCAACTGACGGGGCACCCGGAAGAGGATGCCCGCCAAGCCTTCAAACAGGGCTTGCGCACGTTCCCGCTCCCGATCCGTGACCCCGAAACGGTCGAACACGAAATCGTGGAGATGCTGGCATGGTACGCGGCCCTGCCCGAGGCCGGGGAATGGCTGCGATACGGGACGCCCGAGCAGGAGATCATTGACGAATCCGGCGAATTGTACCGCTCCGACCTTGTAGTCGACGACGGGAAACGGATTACCGTGGTCGAATACAAAACGGGAGCGCCAACTCCAGCGCACGAAATCCAGCTCCAACGCTATATGCGCCTCATTTCCAAGGCAGCGCCCCGGCCTGTCCGAGGCGTACTGGTATACCTCGATCTCAAACGCCTTGATTACAAACAGCTACAGACATGAAGCGTTCCACCTCCATCCTCCTTTATGTTTTGCTCCCCCTTTTCTGGGCGCTCGTCCTTGCGTTCGGCTTCTTCATCTATACGTTCAATCAAGATCCCGTTGGGCTCGCCCGCTCGCTGTCCGCCCGCTTTTCCGCTCCTGAAGCCGGTTTTGTCCTGTCGGCGGATCAAGCTTCGCTCTCCCTCTTTCCGCGTCCGGCGGCCAGCGTTTCCGGCCTGACCATCCGTACCCCGGCAATGACGCTGTTCGTGGACGAAGGGGCCGTCTATCCTGATTTCTGGGCCCTGCTCCACGGAGAAATGCGCATCGCCGGAGTCCGTCTTCTCAAGCCCACGCTGCTGCTTGAGCCGCCAGCCGGAACGACGCCGGACGCGACGCAACAGCCGCGATTCTCCATACCACCGCAACTTGCTGAAATGGATATCGATCTCGAAGACGGAACCATCGCCTCTCTCCTTCCCGGCGCGAACAAGTCCGGGGTTCACTCTCAGTGGCGGATGTCCGGCATTTCCGGAAGCGCCACCGTTCCGGGAAGCGGAGAACCCGGTGAGCTCTCGCTCTCGGTGGGCAAGATGGAATGGTACGGAAACTCGCCGCCGGAAAAGGACGGGCAGGCCACCCCAATCCAAACCCTCAGCAATGTTGATCTGGAAATATCCGATCTGGAATATGCGTTCCCGGCTGATGCCACGGCCATGCTCCGGTTCAAAGCCACTTGCGCCATGCCGCTTTCCTTTGGCGAGGGCAGCCCCCGGTTTGTCCTCGGTGTGACGGCCCACACCACTCAAGGCACGCTCGCCATTGACGGCGTGGCCTCCCTTGACGGCACTTTTTCACTGAAACGCCAATCCGTTCCCGTCCATGTCCTGCTTCCGTTCACGACGGAAGCCCCTTTGGGCTCCCTCTTTCAAGGTGCCCCTCTCCCGCAGATCGCCATCAAAGGGGCCAGCCTCAAAGTCGAAGGGGATCAGACCACGTTGGACGGACGGCTGATCTTCGGCGCGGATTATGTGCCGACGCTGCGGGGGACGCTCGCCCTCAAGCACCTCAGCCTTCCCCGCTGGTTCGGCTTTGCGCGGGATCTCCCGCCGGGCGTGCAAGTCGCCTTGGATAACATCTCGGGAACGCTTCCGTTTGAGCTGACCCCGCAAAAACTCGTCGCCTCTTCCGTCACCGCGACAACGCTGAACACCGTCTTTACGGGAGGCGGAAGCGTCAACGATTTTTCCAATCCCGTCATTGCGCTGCACCTTGCGACCAAAGACGCCCCATTGAACCGGGTATTCCCCGAAGTGGAAAACAAGGCGGTTTCCGCGCCGTCCTACAAAGTGCCGCCGCTTCTCGGAGGAGACGATTCCAATGCGGCGGTGGGTTATGACATCCATTTGGAAGCCGCCCGCGCCACATTCTGGAAGTGGGCGGCCAACGGCGTTTCCGTCCGCATTACGCCCGATCCGGCCAGTAGAACGGAACAGACCAAAGTCGCCATCCGCTGCGGCTCACTGTACGGCGGATCGGCACAAGGCGATCTCATCCCCGGCGACGTCATGGCCCTGAATCTCACGGCCAGCGGCGTCAACGTCGACAGCCTGTTCAGCCCTGTAGCGGGCTATCCCGTTCTGAAAGGCACATTGACAGGTTCGGCCAGTTTTACGGCACGGACGACTTCGCCCGCCGCTTTCCTCTCCTCGCTGAAAGGAAGCGCTTATCGAGAAAGGCAATCTGTCGCTTTCTCGGGCCAAAAAAGAAAAAAATCTCGCCTTCTCTCAATTGCGCGTCGCTTTTCAGGGGGCGGGAAGCCGGACGCAGGGAACGCAGCCGCGTTATGCCTACACCGGGAAATGGCAGGGCAGCCTGACGACGCCGGCCGGGCAGAGTTCGCTCGACCTGACGGGTGCGCTCCAGTTCCCAACGAGCGGTCCTTTCAATCTTTTCGCCGACGCCGTTTCCGCTTCAGGCAAGCTCTCAGCCAACGGCATCGGCGGGCAGGCTTCAGGCAAACTGTCCCTCAATACGCAAGCCAACACGCTGGAGGCTAAAGAGCTCTCCGGGCAACTTCTCACGAAAGACGCCTCCGCCTCGTTCACCGGTTCCGTAAGCGGAACCCGTCTGGATGCCAATCCGGCATGGGACGCTTCGTTGTCCGTTTCCACGGGAAACCTCCGTGCCTTCCTCGCCCAATGGGGCATGTTGCCCTCCAGCCTTCCCCAACAGGCGCTCAGGCAGGCGCAGATCAAAGCAAAAATCCGGGCGGACGAGTCCATACTGCGCCTTTCAGAGCTTGAAGGGCGCGTCGATGATACCCGCCTTGCCGGCCAAATCGAAGGCACCAAAGGAACTCCTCCGCACTGGACCGCCAAGCTCCGGCTTGGGACATTGCGTCTGGGGGACTATCTGCCCGCGTCTTCCAAATACGCACAACCGAGTACACCGTGGCAGACCGAATGGCTCAGAAAAGTGCAGCTGGATGGGGATCTCAGTGTGGAACGTCTGGTCATCGCCCGCATTCCGCATGAAAACCTGACCGTTCCCGTGACCATCAAAAACGGTGTGCTCACGGCCGACCCCATCAAGGCCCGTGTCGCTGGGGGAACGGCGGGGGCCGGATTGCGCGCGGAGGGCACTGCGGGAGGGCTGCTCGCGCGATTGCGGTATACGCTGAGCGCCGTCAACGTCCTGACGCTGTGCAAGGAACGGGGGCAGGAGCAACTGCTGTCCGGCACGGGAAGCCTTGACGCGGACGTTTCCGGCCTGCTCCGCTCCGGCGCGGATATCCCCGCCGCCCTGAGCGGCACCCTCAATTTCGTTATCCGGAACGGGGAATTGGATGCGAAGAAACCCGGCCCTATGAGCCGTTTCAGTTCCCTGAGCGCTTCCGGGGCGCTTTCCAAGGGAATCCTGACCACACGCGATCTCAACCTCTCCGGCGGCCTGTCCGTCCGAGGCCAAGGCAGCATCAATCTCATCAGCAAAACGCTCAACTACGCCTTGAACGTAACCGGGCCCGGTATCCCGGAAATTCCAGTGCGCTACTACGGCAGCCTTGACGCGCCGCAGCGCAGTTTCAACGCTACCGGCATTTTAGCCAATGTCTTCAACAGCATCGGCAGCGGAGTCCTCAACATTCTGGATATTGTGGTTTCCGCCCCGCTCCGCCTGCTTGCGCCGTAACGGAAAGGGACCGAATCGCTTCGGTCCCTTCGATTTATTCACCGATGGTGTACTCAACCCACGGCAGGCTGACCACACGCACCTGCTTGAGGAAGGCTACAACATCATCGGGGCCATGATAACGGGTCACCTTGAGATCGTCGTAACTCAGCATCGCCACCGGAACGCCGGGAAAGAGCGCTTGGGCGCGTTCCGAAAACGCTTCCAGTTCGCTGGGATTCATAAACAGCTTGGGGTCGACCAGCACCACCGCGAAATCCAGCCCGCATTGCGTCACTCGCGCCGCTTGCAACTTCGGCATTGTCATATCCTTTAGGTTTCTGTTACGCCTTTTCAGGGAAAAACCTCTCCACTGAGGCGAGGTCTCCCGTTTGTACGCCTTCTTCGCGCAAAAGGCTACGGTCCGTACGCCACCCCCCGCATATTTTCATTTGAAACATCCCCGATCCGGGCTACAGCCAAAAGAACACCATGCTTAGAGGAGAACGCCATGCCCAATCATGCGGCCTTCAATTGGAAGTTTCACAGGATCGGCGGTCTGGATCAGGTGACCTTGCGGACGCCTGAAGAACTGCTGCACCTCAACGAGCTTGACCCCAAACTCTGGGTCGCGCTCAGTTGCCCTATCGACAAGCTCCAGTTCGACGCACGGACGCTGGAACTGCTTGACGCCGACAAGGACGGGCGCATCCGCATTCAAGAGGTTCTCGACGCCGTTCGCTGGACTGTGGACCGCCTCAGCGATCCGGCGCTGCTGGCCGAAAGCCGTCCGGAGTTGGCCCTTGAGGAAATCAGGCAGGATACGGATGAAGGCCGCCTGCTTTATTCCACAGCAAGCCGTATCCTCACGCAAGGTGGAAAAGAGGGGGCTCTCACGCAGGAGGATGTAGCGGAAGCCATTGACGCGGCTACACAGACCGCATTCAACGGCGACGGCGTGATGACGCCGCACCCTTCCTTCGATCCCGATATGAACCGCTTCATCGAAGACATCGTCGCAACGACGGGCGGAGCAACCGACGCCGGAGGCCAGCAAGGCGCCACGCTCGAACTGGCCCAAACGTTCATGCGCAACATACAGGATTACAAGGCGTGGTTCGACGAACTTGCGGCCTATGCGGACACGTTTCCGCTTGGTTCCGGTACGGACACGGCCTTCCAGATTTTCCAGTCCGTACGACCCAAAATCGATGACTACTTCACGCGCTGTCAGCTTGTCGCCTTTGACGTTCGGGCCTCGGATGCGCTCAATGCCCCGGAAACGATTTTTGCCCAGCTTGTCGATCACGCCCTCAACACGGATGACGAGGCCATGCGCGAACTGCCCCTCGCGCATATCGCGGCGGATCAGCCGCTTCCTCTTGAAAAAGGCCTCAACCCCGCATGGCGCGATCAGATCATCGCTCTGAAAGATACGATTGCCGTTCCTCTCCTCGGCGTACGGGACGAGCTGACCTCCGATAAATGGCAGACCATCAAAACGCGTTTCGCCCCGTATGCGGAACTGGTTGCCCGCAAGCCCGAAAACGGCGTGGAAAAACTCGGCATGGAACGGCTTGGAGAACTGCTCTCCAGCGACCTCCCGTCCCGTTTCGAGGCGCTGACGCAACAGGACGAAGACGCGGCGGGCCACCTCAAAACGCTCACGGACGTGGAGCGCCTCGTCCTCTACCATCACCACCTGCACCGGCTGTTGATGAACTTCGTTTCCTTCTGCGACTTCTACGCCCTTTCACGGCCTACGACCTTTCAGATCGGCACGCTGTTCATCGACGGCCGAGGCTGCAATCTCTGCCTGCGCGTGGACGACATCACCAACCACGCGGCACAGGCCCAGCCGAGCCATCTCTGCCTTGCCTATTGCGAGTGCTCACGCCTCGACACGGGCCAAAAGATGAATATCGTCGCTGCGGTTACGGCGGGTGACTCCAACCTGCTGATACCGGGGCGGCACGGCGTTTTTGTGGACACGCAAGGCCAGAGCTGGGAAGCCGTTTTGGTCAAGCTGGTGGATAACCCCATCAGTATCCGTACAGCCATGTTCGCGCCTTACAAACGGTTCGGGCGCATGATCACCGACCAGCTCGAAAAGCTCGCGTCGTCCAAAGATTCAGCGCTCATGTCCGACGCCTCCAAATCCATTGATAAACTGACTGCGGATGCCCAGAAGGAAGCCAAGCCGTTCGACATCGGGCGGAGCATGGGGATCTTCGCGGCTATCGGGCTCGCCCTCGGCGCCATCGGCACGGCGCTCGCCAGCATCGCGGCGGCGTTGTTCTCTCTGGCATGGTGGCAGTTCCCCCTGCTATTCGTGGGGATCTTCCTGTGCATATCCGGCCCCTCCATGTTCCTCGCGTGGCTGAAGCTGCGGCGCAGGACGCTCGGTCCTGTCCTTGATGCCTCGGGATGGGCGGTGAACAGCCAAATCCCCATCAATTTCATGCTCGGATCCTGCCTGACCGACGCGGCGGCCTTGCCTCCCAATGCCAGCCGCTCCTTTGACGATCCCTTCCGCAAACAGAGCCGCTGGAAAAAATGGGCCGTGGCGCTCGGCGTCGTCTGCCTCGCCGCACTGCTCGCCGGAGGCGGCTATTGGGGCTGGAAGGAGTATCAGAAGCGGCATCCGGCAAAGCAGGAACAGACTAGCGACATCGCCGCTCCCAAGGTTCCCGCCCCTTCGGCCAAGTAAGGGGGGCTTGCCCGCCCCGTGCTCACAGGCTATCTGTAGAAACCGGCCTCTGACGGAGGCCGGCTACGGAGCCTTCGATATGAAAACAACATCATTACGAATACTGCATACGTCCGACTGGCATATCGGGCGCACCCTCTACGGGCGCAGGCGCTACGAAACCTTTTCCGCCTTCCTCGACTGGCTGGCGGATACAGTCCGCGACCGGCACGTTGACGTACTGATCGTCGCCGGAGACGTGTTCGATACCAGTGCCCCAAGCAACCGTGCGCAAGAGCTGTATTACCGCTTCCTCTGCCGGGTCATGCCTTTCTGCCGCCATATCGTCGTGGTGGCGGGCAATCATGACTCGCCCTCCTTCCTGACCGCGCCGAAAGAGCTCCTGCGCGCCCTCAACGTCCATGTCGTAGGCTCGATCTCGGACGACCCCGGACACGAGATCCTTCGGCTCGACGGCCCGGACGGTGAGCCCGAGCTCATCGTCTGCGCCGTCCCTTATCTTCGGGATCGGGACATCCGAGTGGTCGAGCCCGGCGAAAGCATTGAAGACAAGGAGCGGAACCTCATCGACGGTATCCGCCGCCACTACGCCGCCATCAGCGCGCAGGCCGAAACGTACCGGACGCGGCCGGCTCTCCCCATTCTCGCAACCGGGCACCTCTTCGCGTCGGGCGGCCAGACCGCCGACGGCGACGGCGTGCGACAACTCTATGTCGGGTCGCTCGCACAAGTGACCGCCGACTGCTTCCCGGACAACATCGACTATCTCGCCCTCGGGCATCTGCATATCCCACAAAAAATCGGCGGCTCCGAAACCCGGCGCTACAGCGGTTCCCCCGTGCCCATGGGCTTCGGGGAACGCGGCGCCAAGAGCGTCTGCCTCGTGGATTTCGCGGGCCGTCAGGCATCCGTGGAGTGCCTGCCCGTTCCTGTTTTTCAGGAGCTGGAACGCATTGAAGGGGCATGGGAGGCCATCGAATCCCGGCTGAAAGCCATCGCCGCCGGGGGCGGGCACCCGTGGCTCGAAATCATCTATACGGGCAGCGAACTCATCAGCGATCTCCGCGACCGGGTCGAAGCGCTTACGGCGGGAGCGGACATGGAAGTCCTGCGCATCAAGAACGCCCGGATCATGGAACGCGCCCTAGAGCGGGATGACGATGCCGACACGCTGGACACCCTGGACGTATACGAGGTGTTTGAGCGCTGTCTCGCCGCCCACGGCGTGCCCGACGAGCAAAGGCCGGATCTCCGTCTGGCCTACAGGGAAACCGTCGCCTCATTCCTCGAAGAAGACCCTCACGCCTAACGGAAACACCATGCGCATTCTCCAGATCCGCTTCAAGAACCTCAATTCCCTTGCCGGGGAATGGGCCATTGATCTTACGCATCCGGCTTTTTTGTCGGACGGCATTTTCGTCATCACCGGCCCCACGGGTGCGGGCAAGACGACCATCCTCGACGCCGTGTGCCTTGCCCTGTACGGACGCACGCCGCGCTTGCGCCACGTCACCAAAAGCGAAAACGAAATCATGTCCCGCCAGACCGGGGAATGTTTTGCCGAAGTCACCTTCGAAACCCGCTCGGGAACATTCCGCTGCCACTGGCACCAGTGGCGGGCGAGGAAAAAAACCTCCGGGGAATTGCAGTCCCCGCGCCGCGAACTTTCCGACGCCATTTCGGGTCAGATCCTCGAAAGCAATGTTCAAGGCGTGGCCGACAAAGTGGAGGAAGCCACAGGGATGGACTTCGAACGCTTCACGCGCTCCATGCTCCTTGCGCAGGGGGGCTTCGCCGCGTTCCTGCAAGCGCCGCCCGATCAGCGCGCCCCCATTCTGGAACAGCTCACGGGCACGGAAATCTATTCGGATATATCTAAACGCGTGCACGCGCGAGTCGTGCTTGAGCGTACCAAGCTCGAAACGCTGGAGGCGGAGCTGGCGGGCATCCACCTCCTTGAAGAAGCGGAAGAACAGCGCCTCCATGCGGATCTGGCATCATTGATCGAACAGGCTTCCGAAGCGGCGCGGCAGTCCGACCGGACGCAACAGGCCCTGCTCTGGCTGGAGGGCATCCGTACCCTTCAGGCTGAACTGGCCATGCTGGAAAACCGCAAGAAACAGCTTGCGGAACGGCTCGAAGCGTTTCAGCCGGAACGCCGCAAGCTGGAACGCGCCAACAAGGCGCTGGAGCTTTCCGGGGCGTATGCCGGGCTCGTTTCCCTCCGGAACGCCCAGGCGCAGGATCTCCGCCAGCAAAAAGAATACGGCGAGGCTTTGCCCGTATGTGAAGCTGAATTGCGGCAAACGGAAACGGCGTTCGCCTCATCCGGAGCGACGCTGGAACACGCCAAGCGGGAACGCGAACAAGGCTTGAAGACGATCCGTTCCGTACGGGAATACGATGTCAAACTTGCCGAAAAAGAAACGGCCTTGTCCGCCCTCAAGCGGGAACTCGCCGACCGGGAAGCCGCTTTTGCAACCGCGCAGGCAACCAGCCGGAACCTGACCGCCCAGCGTGCCGAAGCCCAGGCCGCCCTTGCGGGCGTGCTCGAAGCCCTGGAACGCACGGCTGCGGATCAGGGGCTTGTCGAGCACCTGTCCGCTATCCAGCATGCCTGTCGTCAGTTGCTCCAACTGGCCGAAACGGGGCGCGAAAAAAAACGTGCCCTCGAGGCGGCGTTGGCCCGGCAACAAGAGACGGCCAAAGCGCATATGGACGCTCTTGCCCTCAAGGAACGGCAGGATCGGGAAACGGCCCGTCTGGAACAAGCGGTCGCCTTGCGCCGGAAGGCCCTGGCGGAACTCTTAGGCGATCGGAGCGTCGCCGACTGGCGGGCAAGCCTCATGAACACGGCAACCCGCAGCAGCCTGCTGGACAAAACCGAAGAGGCGCGGCGGCAATACGAAACCTGCCTTCTGGGAATCAGGACACTTGAGCAGCGGCAAGAAAAACGTGCCCGCAATGAGGCCGAACTCACGCAGCGCCTGCAATCCGCCGAAAAAGAGCACCGCCGTCTGGAGGCGGAATATGAGAAACGGGAAGCCGAACAGGCCGAATGCTCTCGCCTGCGGGCTTTTGAGGAAGCGCGGAGGCATCTCCATAACGGGGAACCGTGCCCGTTGTGCGGAGCCACGGAACACCCCTTCACCGGATTTTCCGTTCCCGCCCCCGCCGGGCCGGAGGAACATCTTGCGCGGCTCAAGGAAGAACTGAAACGCTCCGGAACCGCTTTGGCTTCCCTCCAAGGCGATCTCGCCGGGCTGTCGCGTGAACGGGAATGGGTGACGGAACAGCTGCAAAAAGAAGCCGCCACACTGTCCGAACACGAAACGCATGTGCGCGAATGCCTCGCCGCGCTGGCACATCCCTCCATCCCCCCCGCCACGCCAAAGCAGCCGCTTCCGGCCGCCCTGCTCCTTACGCTCCAAAATCTGCGGGAAACGACGGAGACCGAGCGGCGGCTGGCTGAACGCATCCTGCAACAGGCTGAACAGGAGGACGCCGGGCTGCAAGCCGACATGACGGCATGGGAGAAGGCCCGGCACGAAGCAAACCGTCTGGAACTGGCCCTGCAAACCGCCCTCCACCATAAGGACAGTGCCGAACAGGAAGCCGTGCGCACCGAACGCGAGCGGTGTTCGCTTCTGGAGCAGTACACGGCATTGCGCCAAACCGTTTTGCAGGGGCTGCGGCCTTACGGCATCGAAAGCCTCGCTGTGGACGGGCTGGAGGCCTTGCTCCACAGCCTGTCTGAACGCCGTGAACGCTGGGTATCCCGGGAAAAGCGGCGTGACCTCTTACAGCAAAAAATGAGCGCGCTGGAACTGGAGTCCCGGCATCTCGCTTCCCGGCTTCTCGATATGGAGAAAGATCTGGGCAAGCAGCGGGAAGCGGCCCGCTCCCTGTCGGAGGATCGGGAAAAGCTACGGCTCGACCGGAGGCGGCTGCTCGGGGACAAATCCCCGGATGAGGAAGAGAAACGGCTCAACGGGCTCGTCGAAGAAGCCGAAAAGCGGCTTGAAGGCGTCCGCCAAAGCGTCGATGCCGCCAAACAGCGCTTTGCTGGGCTGACCAGCAAACGGGAAACGCTCGATCGCTCGATCGCGGAACGTCAGGCACAAATTGGGCCGCTGGAAGAGGATTTCCGGCTTCGCCTCTCACAAACCGGCTTCGCCGACGAAGTGGAATACCGGGACGCCTGCCTCACTGAAACGGTGCGGAACACGCTGGCTCAAAGGGAACAGGAGCTGCTCACGGAACGGGCCGAACTGGAAGCGCGCCTGGCCGACCGTATCGCGCAACTGGCTGCCGAGCGCGAAAAACAGGTGACGGATCGCACGCGGGAAGAACTCGACGAGACGCTGGCAACGCTTCGGGACACGCTAAAGACCCAGCAAGAAGCCATTGGCGGCCTGAGGCAGAAGCTCCACGACAACCACATGGTCAAGCTGGCGCATCAGGAGCGCACGGCGGCGATGGAGGCGCAGCGCCGCGAGTGCCGCCGCTGGAACGATCTGCACGATCTCATCGGCTCCGCCGACGGGAAAAAATACCGCAATTTCGTGCAGGTGTTGACGTTTGAAATCATGATCGAGCACGCCAACCGCCAGCTACGGCGCATGACCGACCGGTATCTGCTTCTCCGCAACAAGGAACAGCCGTTGGAGCTCGACGTCATCGACGGCTATCAGGCCGGAGAAATCCGCTCCACCAAGAACCTTTCCGGCGGCGAGAGTTTCATCGTGAGCCTTGCCCTCGCCCTCGGGCTTTCGCAAATGGCCAGCAAGACGGTGCGGGTGGACTCCCTTTTCCTCGACGAAGGGTTCGGCACGCTGGATGAGGATACGCTGGACACCGCGCTGGATACGCTGGCCGGGCTGCACCGGGACGGCAAGCTCATCGGCGTGATTTCGCATGTGGCGGCCTTGAAGGAGCGCATCGGGACGCAGATACAGGTCACTCCCAAAACCGGAGGCCGCAGCGTCGTCAGCGGGCCCGGCTGCTCTTCGGTATAAGAACATGGCCTAATCCCCGACAACGTATCGCCTTTCCCTTTGGCGCGAGAAATCGGCACGTTTTCCGGCGGGCAGTCTCCGCTTGCCTCAGGCGCAAAAGTCACCTATTCATCCTCCCACACCCTAAGGAGGAACAACAGTGGAACAGGGTATCGAACGCGAAAAGTTGGGGAGCCGCCTCGGCTTCCTGCTGTTATCGGCCGGCTGCGCCATCGGCCTCGGCAACGTCTGGCGCTTCCCCTTCATCACCGGAGCCTACGGTGGGGCGGCTTTCGTCCTCATCTATCTCGTTTTTCTCGTCATTCTCGGCCTTCCCATTATGGTGATGGAGTTCTCCGTGGGCCGGGCCGCCAAGCAGGGCATCGGCCTGGCGTTCCGCAAGCTGGAACCCAAGGGGACGTTCTGGCATCTGTACGGCTACGGGGGCATCATCGGCTGTTACGTGCTGATGATGTTCTATACGACCGTCACCGGGTGGATGCTGTCCTACTGCTGGTACATGGGCTCGGGTCAGCTTTCGAGCCTTACGCCCGAGCAGATCGGCGCGTTCTTCGGCGGGACGCTCGGCGATCCTTTTGATCAGGTCGGCTGGATGGCCGTTACGGTCGTCGCCGGATTCCTCGTCTGCTCCATGGGGTTGCAGAGGGGCGTCGAGCGCATTACCAAAATCATGATGGGTTGCCTGCTTGTCGTCATGCTCTTTCTGGTGATCCGCTCCGTCACCCTGCCGGGGGCCGAAAAAGGCATCCTGTTCTATTTGAAGCCCGACTTCGGCAAGATGTTCCAGCACGGCATCTGGGAGCCCATCTATGCCGCCATGGGGCAGGCGTTCTTCACCCTGAGCCTCGGCATCGGCGCCATGACCATCTTCGGCAGCTACATCGACAAGCAGCGCTCCCTGACCGGCGAGTCCATCCACATCTTGCTGCTGGATACGTTCGTCGCGCTCATGGCGGGCCTCATCATCTTCCCGGCCTGTTTCGCCTTCGACGTCGATGCGGGCTCCGGTCCCGGCCTCGTGTTCGTCACCCTTCCCAACGTGTTCAACAGCATGCCCGGCGGACAGCTGTGGGGCATGCTCTTCTTCGTCTTCATGAGCTTCGCGGCCCTCACCACGATCATCGCCGTGCTGGAAAACATCGTAGCCTACGGCATCGACGTGCTCAAATGGACCCGCAAGAAGGCGGTCACCGTCAACTTCGTTCTGGTCTTCCTGCTCTCCCTGCCCTGCGCCCTCGGCTTCAACGTGCTGTCCGGCATCCAGCCCTTCGGCCCCGGCTCCATGATCCTCGATCTGGAAGACTTCATCGTCAGCAACAACCTGCTGCCCCTCGGCTCTATGGTGTTCCTGTTCTTCTGCTGTTACAAGCGCGGCTGGGGATGGGACAACTTCATCGCCGAAGCGGACACCGGCAAGGGCCTCATGTTCCCGAAGGGGCTGCGCCTGTACGTCAAATATGTCCTGCCGTTCATCGTGTTCTTCGTTTTCGTGCAGGGGTATATCGACAAGTTCTTCAAGTAGCGCTTCAAGCACGCTCGTTTCCATATGGGGAAGGCTCCGGCCTTCCCCTTTTTGCGTCCCATAACGTGAACCTCCGGCCCCCACTTATCACTGACAGCCGCCTTTCCTGTGCGGTATGCTGCAAGCCTGCCTGTTCCTCGAATCCCGTCCCATCGGGACGTTCCGGGAACGGAATCCTTTTTCTGCGGAGGGCTCATGCGGAAACCTCATTGTACCGAGCAGGCATTGCTCAAACGGCGCGACGTGATCAAGGGCGGCGCCGTCGTCCTCGCTTCGGCATTCTTTCCTTTTTCCATTGAAATCCTCAATGCGGGAAGCGCCGTCGCCGCACCGCCCGCCCCCTCGGGGACAGGGGAAGAGCGCATCCTCTGGAACTCCTGCAACGTCAACTGCGGCAGCCGTTGCGCCCTGCGGGTGCACGTCAAAGACGGCGTGATCACCCGCGTAGAGACGGACAACACCGGAGACGACCGCTACGGTATGCAGCAGCTCCGTGCTTGTCCGCGCGGACGCTCCATGCGTCAGCGCATCTATGCCGAACAGCGCATCCCCTATCCCCTGCGCCGAGTGGGCAACAGAGGAGAAGGCAAATTCGAACGTATCAGCTGGGAGGAAGCCTTCAAGGAGATCGGACAAAGGCTGCGCGGCACCATAGACACCTACGGCAACGAGGCCGTCTATCTCAACTACGGCACGGGTGCCCTCGGCAGCACCATGGGCAAAAGCTGGCCTCCGGCCGCCACGCCCGTGGCCCGGCTCATGAATCTCGTGGGTGGTTACCTGAACCACTATTCGGACTACTCCACCTGCCAGATCACGGTAGGTATGCCCTATTTGTACGGCGGGAGCTGGGTTGACGGGAACTCGCTTTCCGACATGGAAAACAGCGAACTGGCCGTGTTCTTCGGCAACAACCCCTCGGAAACGCGCATGTCGGGGTGCAAGGCCAAAACGCTCCAGCACGCCCGTTTCACCCGTAACACCCGCGTCATCATCATCGATCCGCGTTATACCGATTCCATGGTGTCCGTGGGCGACGAATGGATTCCCATCCGCCCGGGTACGGACGCGGCCCTCAGCGCGGCGCTGGCCTACGTGATGATCACCGAAGACCTTATCGACAAGCCCTTCCTCGCCAAATACACCATCGGCTATGAGGAATCCCTGCCCAAGGGCGCTCCAGCCGGTTCGTCCTACAAATCCTACATTCTGGGGCAAGGCCCGGACAAGACGCCAAAGACTCCGGCATGGGCCTCGCGCATCACCGGGATTCCCCCGGCCCGCATCGAGAAGCTGGCCCGCGAGATCGCCGGGGCCAGGCCGTGCTTCATCTGTCAGGGCTGGGGCCCGCAGCGCACCACCAACGGGGAAAACATTTCCCGCGCCATCGGTATGCTCGCCGTGCTCACCGGCAACGTGGGCATCAAGGGCGGGAATACCGGGGCGCGCGAAAACGCGGGATACAAGCTTCCCATGGCGACCTTCCCCACGCTGGAAAATCCCGTGAAGACGGAACTCTCCTGCTTCAACTGGTATCAGGCCATCGACGACTACAAGCAGATGACCGCCACCACGGCAGGCATCCGGGGACGCGAAAGGCTCATCGCGCCGATCAAATTCATCTGGAACTACGCGGGGAACTGCCTGACGAACCAGCACGGCGGCATCAACCAGATGCACCCCATCCTGCTGGACGACAAAAAGTGCGAGACCATCGTGGTCATCGACACGACACTGACGCCTTCCGCCCGTTATGCGGACTTTCTGCTGCCAAGCTGTTTGAACCTTGAGGAGCATGACTGGACTTCCGACGGCGACAGCAACATCGCCTACGTGATCTTCGATAACAAGTGCATTGAGCCGCTCGGCGAAGCCAAAAGCATCTATGACATCTGCGCGGGCGTTGCCAACGAGCTCGGCGTGAAGGAGGCCTTCACGGAAGGCCGTACCCAATACCAATGGCTGGAGAAACTGTACGCGGAGTCCCGCAAGGCCATCCCCGAACTGCCGCCCACGCTGGAGGAAGCCTACACGATGGGCGTGTACAAAAGGTACTTCCCCGAAAACCATATCGCCTATAAAGCATTCCGGGACGATCCCGAGGCCAATCCCTTGCCCTCGCCGTCGGGCAAAATCGAGATCTATTCTCCGCGCCTCGCCGAGCTGGCGGAAACATGGACCCTGCTGCCCGGTCAGGCCATCACCGCGCTGCCCGAGTACATCCCCAACCCCGAAGGCGCTATCAGCCCGGAACGCAAGGAGTGGCCGCTGCAGCTCATCGGGCACCACTACAAGCAGCGCACGCACTCGACCTACGGGAACTGCTGGTGGCTGCAGGAAGTCGCGCCGCAAGAGCTCTGGATCAACCCCATCGACGCGAAAGCCCGCGGCATCGAATTCGGGGATCGTGTGAAGGTGTTCAACGGGCGCGGCGTTTCCTTCGTCAAAGCCAAGATCACGCCCCGCATCATGCCGGGCGTGGTGTCACTTCCCGAAGGCGCATGGCATACGCCCAACGCCGCCGGGGAAGACACCAACGGCTGCGTCAACGTGCTGACCAAGCTTCTCCCGACAGCCCTGGCCAAGGGGAACCCTCACCACACCAATCTCGTGCAGGTGGAAAAAGCGTAACCGCTCCGGAGGGACGGCCGCTTCTCCGGGCGGCCGTATCTCAGGCCGAAGAAAAGGACCGATTCATGATCAAAAATCCTGCATTCTACTTCAATTCGGAACTGTGCACCGGCTGCAAGGCCTGCATGATCGCCTGCATCGACAAGCATAACCTGAACAAAGGCGTGTTGTGGCGGCGGGTTCTGGAATATTCCGGCGGTGAATGGCTTCCCGTGGGCGACGCCTATGAACAAAACGTCTTCGCCTACTACGTGTCGCTGTCGTGCAACCATTGCGAGAACCCCGTCTGTGCCGAAGCCTGCCCCACGCAGGCCATGCACAAGGACGAGAACGGCATCGTCTCCGTGGATCCGGACCGTTGTGTGGGGTGCCGCTACTGCGAATGGAACTGTCCCTACGGCGCGCCGCAGTTTGACCCCGAGCGCAAGAAGATGACCAAATGCGACTTCTGCCGCGACTATCTTGAGCAAGGCCTGCCCCCGTCCTGCGTCGCGGCCTGCCCTTGCCGCGCGCTGGATTACGGCGAATACGACGAACTGCTCAAGCGTTATGGGGAACAGGCCGCCATCGCGCCGCTTCCGGGGCCGGAACTCACCCGTCCCCACTTCATCTGTGCTCCCAACCGTCATTCCAAACCGCAAGGCAGCACTGAAGGGCTGCGCGGGAAACGCATCAGCAACCCCGAGGAGGTTTAGCCATGCACGGTTATTGGAGTCTCGTCATCTTCACCCTGCTCGGCCAAGCCGCGGCGGGTATGCTGATCCTGTCCTTCTTCAGCCGTACCGCCGACACGTCGCGGGCCAAGGCGTGGGCCGCCTGCATCCTGCTCGGCGTGGGCGCGCTGGCTTCACTGGAACATCTTTCCGATCCTACGGTAAGCTTTTACACGATCACCAACGTGGGGACATCGTGGCTGAGCCGCGAAATCCTGTTCGTCGGGCTGTTTGGAGCCGGGCTTCTCCTCTGGCTGATCACGCTCAATGCATGGGCACGCCGTCTGGCCGCCATCCTCGGCCTTGCTTTTGTCTATGTCATGAGCCGGGTTTACACCATCCCGACCGTTCCTTTTTGGAATTCGCTGTTCACCTACTGGCTCTTTCTCGCCACCAGCCTGCTGCTCTTCATGGACGCCCTTGCCGCCCGGAAGGATCCCGAAAAGAAGGCAGCGCTCCTGCTCGGCTGGTATCCCGTATTCATCGTATTGGCCTTCATACTCCAAATGCTGGTGATCCCGTTGCAGCTGTTGTTGGCGCAATCGCCGTTCTCCACCTATCTGCTGGCATGGCATTTGACGCTCCTGCTCTTCGGCGCAGCGCTGGGCCCTCTGCTGCTCATCCGTAATGGCGTCAATGAGATGCTTCCGGGCGCTTGCCGAACCTGCCCCTGCCCGCTCTGGATCAGGGCCGGGATCATCCTCCTGCTCATCGTAGCGGGTGAGGTCTGCGGACGCGCCCTGTTCTACAGCGGCTACACATGGTTCGGCATGTAACGAAAAAGCCCCGGGATGACCGGGGCTTTTCACAAAGGGAGGCTCGTATGATTACCACGTCGCTGGTTTTGTTGTTCGTTGTCCTCGTGGCCTTCATGTTCTTTTTGAACAGGTAAACCCTACACTATTTCAAACGCGCTGAAGAAATACCGGGTTTCGAAAGCCGCCGTTTCCGGCGCGTCGGAACCGTGCACGGAGTTCGCCTCGAGGCTGACCGCGTATTTCTTGCGGATCGTCCCTTCAGCGGCCTTTTCCGGGTTGGTGGCACCCATGAGTTCACGATACCGATGGATGGCGTCCTCACCTTCCAGAATGGAGCAAACCACCGGGCCGGAACTCATATAGTCGGTCAGGCTGTCAAAAAAAGGACGTTCCCGGTGTACGGCGTAAAACCCTTCCGCCTGTGCCTTGGTCATGTGGATCATCTTGAGGGCCACGACCTTGAGGCCAGCCCCTTGGATCATGGCAAGGATTTCGCCGGTCAGATTCCGTTGTACGGCATCGGGTTTGATCAGGGAAAGGGTACGCTCAATCATGCTTGTTCACTCCTGTGGGTAAAAAAGGGAGATCCGGTACATGTCTTTCCTGCCTAAAGGACTCCTCGTCAAAAAGCAATCATTCCGCACAGCCGTCTTCATATGCCGGCACCCTTCCCTTGCTTCTTTTCATTCCCTGTCCGATAGTTCCGAAAAAACATTTCCTTAGGGGGAACAGCCATGAGCATTCGCGACATAGCGGAGCCCGTGTCTCTGAATGACGGCACGGCCATGCCGGGATATGGCTTTGGGTGTTACGCCGCGCACGGCGAAGAAATCATCAACGCGATCCGCTGGGCCGTCCGGGACGGCTACCGATACATCGATTCGGCGGCCATGTATGGAAATGAAGCCGAGGTTGGCGAAGCGATCCGTACATGCGGCGTACAGCGTGAGGACCTTTTCATCTCCTCGAAAATCTGGCCGACCCGTTTTGACGATCCGGATGCTTCCCTTGCGCAATCATTGCGGGATCTGGGAATAGACGTTTTGGACTGCTGCCTTCTCCACTGGCCGGGGACGGATCGGAAACAACGTCTCAGCGCATACGAAAAACTTCTGAGGCGACGTGAAGAAGGTTTCGTCCGCCGGATTGGCGTATCCAATTTCCAGATCGAACATCTGGAGGAAATCCGGAGCGCATTCGGCAGGTTCCCCGTACTCAACCAGATCGAGCTGCACCCTCTTTATCAGGAGCGTGATTTGTGCGCATACTGCCGGGAAAACGGCATACGGCTCGTGGCGTGGGGACCGCTGTTCCGGGGCAAACTCATGCAGCATCCGGCCATCGTAGAAATCGCCGCCGCCCACGGGAAAACGCCGGGCCAGGTTATTCTGCGCTGGCATATCCAGAAAGGGCACATCGCCATCCCCAAATCAAGCAACGAAAGCAGGATACATGAAAACGGCGACGTGTTTTCCTTCATACTTACACCGGACGATATGGATCGGATTGATGCGCTGGACTGCGGCGAACATATCGGAGATGATCCGTATACATTCACGGGGATCAAGTAATGCCGCGCGCCCATCATTCACAACGGTCATGAAGTACCGTATCATGGGCCGAAAGGAGCATTTTCATGATACGGCATTATGATGAACTGACCAAATTGGACATGCAGCACAAAGGCGGCAAAGGGCATATCCTCGCCGCGGAACTGCTCAACGGCGAGGATTTCGCGGGTAAGGGCCGCGTTTTCAACCATTGCGTGCTCAAACCCGGCTGTTCCGTCGGCCGGCATCGCCATGTCGGTGATTTCGAGGTGTACCATGTCCTCAGCGGCACTGGCCTGTACTTCGACAATGGCGAACTGAAGCCAGTAACCGCCGGTGACGTGATGATCTGCAAAGAAGGCGAGGAGCACATGCTGGAGAACGACGGTACTGAAGATCTCGAATTCATCGCCTTGATCCTCTACGCGTGATCCGCGCTCCAACACCCGAAACGCACAAGGCTCTCCCCCGAGGAGAGCTTTTTTTGTTGCAGATGGCCCGTAGGGCTTTTTCCGTCATGGACGAACACCGTTTGACGCCGTGATGCACACCGGAATGTTGCAGCGCCGACGCGGAATTGCGGTCAAAGCCTTGTATCGTTGTAGCCGATCAGGGAGGAACCCATATGTTTTTCCCGTATTGCTTCCCCTTCCAAAGCGCCTTTCTCCGCTGCCCATGTCTCCTTTCGGGACTTGACGGGAACAGCATGAACTGCCACACCACAACTGGCATATGACAATGATTGTACTTTCCAACAAGCGGGGAGGCTCATGGACATCACCGTCTTTACAGAGCTGGAATTCTTTTTTCGCATCCTCATCGCCGGGATATGCGGCGGCCTCATCGGTTACGAACGCAACAACCGTCTGAAAGAGGCCGGAATCCGCACGCACCTGATCGTGGCACTGGCTGCGGCGCTCATCATGGTTGTTTCCAAATACGGCTTTTCCGACGTGACCACCCTCAAGGGCGTGGCGCTGGATCCTTCCCGTATCGCCGCGAAGATCGTGACGGGCGTGGGCTTTCTCGGCGCGGGCATGATCTTCGTCCGCAACCAGACCATCAGCGGCCTGGCCTGCGGAAAGCCGATCCGCGGCAACGTGGCCTTCCTCGGCGGCCCGCTCCATTTCCTTTCGGAGCTGCGGAACGCCTTTATCCGCACGCTCAATTTAAGCGGCGACCAGATTATCGCTCCTGACCACTCCCACCTGTTCGCAGCCGTCGGCGCGGCCATGAACGCCAAGGAGGAGCCGGTTCAGGACATCGGCAAAATGATTTCTGACTTGTCCGGCGGCATCCGGATGAAGTTTGAGGTCAAGCGGATGGAGCCTTTATTCCGGGATGAAGCGGAATACCAGGCTTTCACTGAGCGCCACGACCGCAGCAGGGTGCGCCGCGGCGACCTGAGTACCTATAAGGGGAACTGCTTTTTAGGCATCGACGCCGGCTCCACCACGACGAAAATCGCCCTGGTAGGCGAGGACGGCTCCCTGCTTTACAGCTTTTACAGCAGCAACAACGGAAGCCCGCTGGCGACG
>ERZ1106983.1079-NODE-1079-length-26995-cov-40.552264_pt1 | contig 26995 bp, 28 predicted proteins | sample MGYA00403693_ERZ1106983 | MGnify/ENA primary metagenome ERZ1106983 (study PRJEB35170, sample SAMEA104062420) | human gut metagenome | biome: human gut; feature: human-associated habitat; material: faeces | place: Denmark | collected 2012-07-13 ...
TAATCCACCCAGACAGTATGGCGTCGCGTACTTCCGCAGCCTCCGCCTCCGTCATGTCAGGCGGAGAGAAAGGCACATTACGCAATTTCATTGACATAATATATATTGATGATTAAAAATTCAGTTTTTCCACACACTCTTCTTGCCCCACTTCCAATTTACCCAAGAGCGAATTCTCAACAAGAATCCCATTAAGTGATTTTCTTTGCTATACACCAACTGATACTTCCAGCGATTTTTGAAGTATCGTTTTATCTTCCTTGGCAAAGAATGTACATCCCCAGATGTTGGATTTAGAATTTCAGCAAGCATTCGTTCTTCTATATCCTTATACCTTGGCCAGTCAGGGAAACATTCTGAAAAAATACCCATGTAGTCCATACAAATTCCATTCAAACAGCACAGGAATTTGAAATAACCACCTTCAATAGCCAATACCTTAACCTTATCCCAATCTATTTGATGGATATTAGAATTAAGATTCGCATTCTTCACCACCAAAGCATAGTCAACAATTTGCCTTAGATTAGCTCCACCATAAACAAAGTGTCCAGCAAAATGTAATGGTAGAAATACAACATTAAACATTGTAGAAGGCAACCAGCAACCTGTTTCCTCATCGAGATGAGAATTTGTATTAAGGTCTTTCTTTAAGTATTCTTCTACCTTCAATAGCGAGAAGTGCTCTTGCTCACAAATTATAGAAGCATGATTCTCAATATGAATACCATTAAAATTATATACGCTATGCTTCTCCTCGTTCTGTTTTACCTCTATACCCTTATCTTTTATCAACTCATCTGCATATTTACCTTTACCACAGAAATAAATATCCAAATCACCACATCCTCTATGTTTGGCAACAGGATAATATTTTGATATACCATAACCTTTCATTAGCACCATTCTCAAACAGTGTTTTGAGAAAAATGAAGATAGTTCTTTTATGGATATTTTTTGTTTTTCATACACATTCTCCAAAGTCATCACATTGCCAATCCACTTTATCAATATATTCCGTGGAGGTAGTGCTTCATTAACCTTCAGACTATCAAAGCCATCTAAACATAATCCAAGAACAGATTGCTGTTTGGCTATTTTCATCAGCTTAAACCAATCGGTTTCTGATAAAGAAAAAAATAAAGCCGTATCTGTAAGGTTCGTGTGTATACTATTATGTAGGAGTGATAAAATTCGTTTTTGATCCATGATTGGAAACAGCTGCTTATTCTTGTTTCTTCACATACCACATCTTCTTCCATCCATTACCCACAACATTCATCAGTGTCCAGAACGTAGCCATCAATGGGTTCATCCCTTCTGCCACATGAAACAGTGGATAATGTGCCCAAATGCGTTTCCACAAAGGCTTAGGAGTAATGCTTACCTTGCGTCGGCGATACCTTGCCAGGTTCTCCTTCAGCAGATAGCAAGGAGCTTTTCTCACCACCTTTAGCCATAGAGCAGTGTCATTGTTCTTGCGTACATCCTTGATTTGCACCAATCCTATCCGCTCCCTGTCGTACATCACAGCCAGGCATCCAGGCCAGCAACACATAAACATTGCCAACTTACTCACTTTCTTTATTCCCGACACATACACGCCCAAGTCTTTGCCCTCCTCGCTCATCTCCGTATATTCATGATAAGAGAAGGCATAGTCATTCTCCACCATAAACTTCAGCTGATGTTCCAGTTTCTCTGGCAACCACAAATCATCCGAATCAAGAAAAGCAATCCATCTGCCCTTTGCCCTACGCAAAGCATTGTTTCGGGTTATTGCAGCCCCTGAGTTCTTAGGATTACATTCATACTTAATACGTTTGTCTGCCTCCATAAACGGCTTTACAACCTCCAACGTATTGTCCTTAGAGCAATCGTCTTGAATAAGAAGTTCCCAGTTTTGATAAGTCTGTGCCTGTATACTTTTGATTGTTTCTGCTATAAAAGCAGCACACGCCCAAGTGGGAGTGATAATAGATACTAATCCGTAGTCTTGCATAATATATTTGTATTTGATGTTCCCCACCGCAGTATCGCTCTAAGCGATGTTGTCATTCGAATGGGGATAACAACAAAAGAAAAAGAGAGCACTAGTAAACCTCTATTACTTTAGAGATTTCCATATAGAGAATCCACATATTGATATACATATAGCAATTAGTGAAACCATACTAACTACTTTCAAAAAGTTGAAAGGGATATTATATAGCATTACTCCTGCAAAAAGCACCTCCAAGATATAGCAACCACAAAGCAAATACAAACAAATCAGCTGCGTACTACCCCAATCTAAATTCTTAGGCATTTCTGGGTTATTCCACATTTTACTAACGTTGTTAAAACATAATTTGCTATTATCCAAAGCAAACTTTCTGTGCTCGTTAATATAACGACTAACTTTTACAAAATATGTTCTGTTCTTGCAAATACCTAAAATAGATATTAATGTGAAAGCCGCGGACAAAACCAACAACACAAATATACCAACCAAATAGTAAGTTCTTAAGATAGATAAAGCATTCGATTTGTTCGCTTCAAAAAAGATAGTCCAACAAGCTCCTAATGAAACCAATATTTGTCCAAAAGAAAACTTTGTCAAGTTCCAATTTACGTCGTCATAATGACGAAGCATATAAAATGCTTGCTGAAAATCGTTTATTAACAGTTGCTTAGGGTATTGACTATCATCATTCTTATGGTCTTCCTTTTTCTCCCAAGGTTTGAATTCTGTTATTTCTTTGACAGTTTGCTGCCAATTACCCTTAAAGCACAATGCCCTATCATCAACGTAGACATCTGCTATAGGCTTTCCTCCTTTTGCATTTTGAGGTTGATAAGGATTCTCGTTGATGGCGTCAAATTCTATTTTATTATCCGACAAGAATTTGGTCAATATATTTTTATTAGCCCTTGTCGTATAGATTATAATATACCATCCTTTCTCATGCAAGATCTTTGTAGCATCCGAAGCGCCAGGCAAGAGATGCCCGAAATGCTCCTCTCCTTGCCATTCTTCATAATGAATAAGAGTGCCATCTAAATCTATACATACTGTCTTATTGGTCTTCATATCTATTTTTCTATCTTATCAGAGGAGACAAATACAGAAGCAGTTTCCCAACCTCGATCTGGAGCATTTTTTCCATAATGCAATGCACTTCCACTTGTACTAAATTGCTTGAATTTTTTCTCATTCATCAAGTTTATAAGTCTCTGCGAGGGATGATGCCCTAAATCATCTGAAGCACATGAATAATAAAGTACTCTACTCCCAACGAAAGCATCCATAATGGCAGGATTAACATTCTTTCGGCTACCGTGATGCGGCATTTTTATAATCGAACAGTCATTTAATTTTATATTATTATCATGAGCATATTTTATCGCTTTACTCAATCCTTCTTTGCCAACGTCACCTGTAAACAAAACCTTTGTACCCTCATACTCAAATAAAAAAATCAAGCTGGACTCATTTATGGGAGACGTACTCTCGCTATCGTCCCATTTTATTTTACCCTTCACATAAGGTTCAAATGCTATAGCACCTTTTCCACCTTGAGATTGAGGTAGATTATCCACATTGTTTGCCTGTTGTGGTGTTTTCTCGCAATTGGCTATACATGTTTTATAAAATTTTGACGTAGGGCCTAATATCGTTATTGAGGCTTCATTAAAAGTATACGTTCCTACTTCCAATTTAGTCTGGCTTATATTTAAAGTCTCATCTGCAAGTTCCTTCGCCTTTTCAAAAGCATCCCCCAACCTGTCCTTTAACGAATTCTTGGTAATTCTACCATCCCTAAACCACGACGGTGAAAGTTCTTTCCAAGGTCTATGCATCATAATCATACCAATTTCAACCTCATCATCTTTTGCCATTTCTACCAATCCAGAAACATGATCTAAGTCCGGATGAGACAGAACAACTAAATCTATATGTAGTTTGCCATTTATCTCGCAATTATAATATTTTCGAAGAAAAGGTTTCAACGTATCTTTCCACGTACCTGCATAACCACCATCTACAATAATGACAGTTTGCTTCTCTTTTCCTTTCACTAAGTCGCCGTATCGCATAGCAATACAATCACCAATCTTCTTTTCAGAACCTACTGGTAATAAATCTATTTCAAATGCCATAATTGAAAAATGACAATATAAATCTCCTAATACTTTAATTGAAAGCCACTAATACAGTTTGCCCACTATCTTTCAAGAGGTTAACCACTTGTACGATTTTTCATTATCTTGTTCCGCCCGATGGTATCGCACCATATCGCTTCATGCGACCACTTGTGCGGACGGATATACCATTCTTTTGTTTTCTTCAAAACGTATATTTATAAAATCTTTCTGATTAAGTCTTAATTTGTCTTTATATGTTTGATTCCCAAAGCGAAACCTCAAGACTTGCTTTTTGTCACATATTGATTAAGCAATACTCTCGCCTTGCTAACAGAAGACTCTCCACTTTTTTCATATGCTTTCTCTGACATTCTCTTTATATGGTTTTATTAAGCAATAATACTTTTATTGCTTCAACATACTCATTTGGATCAAATGTACTACAAAGGAATCCGTTGTCACCATTCGTTACAAACTCATTATTATACTTCCAATCAGATGCAATAATTGGTAATGAAGCTGAAAGAGCCCCTACCAAGATACCTGGACAACCTTCTCCATCATAATGTGAAGGGAATATAAGTGCATCATATTGCTTCAAGGTAGGAATCACATCCTTTGGCTGTAGCACACCTTTATACTGATACATTTCTATACCTTTAAGATATTCGTCAAAATAGGTATCTGTCTTTTGTCCGTAAAAATCTATCTTTACATATCTGTTAAGACCAATATTAGATATTAGTGTCGACATCGCTTTCAATGTATCCAAACCTTTAGATTGTTCCACACGAGAAACATAACAAACGTTTAACGTTTTATCCCCTTATTAAGTTATCCAACTTTGGTGGAGCAAATTCCATACGTTTAATGAGTGCATTTGCTTTCATCCTTCTCAAAAGGTTTCTATCTTTTTCAAGAGATATCACACTATCTATCATTTGTTGTTTACCGTTTTCGAAAGGAACAATAAATCCACTCTTGCCATCATCTACAAATTCATGAGAATGCTTCCATTCTGTCACTATCACAGGAAGACCTGATATATAAGCATCCACTACAGAACCAGGAAGACCTTCTGTATAGAAATGTGTAGGCAACAGCATAACATCATAATTGCTAAGAGTATCATGAATTTCATTAGGCTGTAAAGCACCTCGGTATTCTACAAAACCATACTTTGCCACATTACTCTCAAAATACTGTTTATCATCATTATCTTCAGGTCCAAAGAATGTTATTGAGATTTTTTCGTGCAAACCATTTTTCTTTATATAATCAGCCATGTCAAAAATCCAATCAATACCCTTTTGCCTCATAACACGAGCCATAAAGACAATCCTTAATTTATCTGATTCAGAAGGCTTAGGATTATAATCAAAGAATCGGAAATTAGGAAATATATCAACATTCTTATAATGATAATAATCCTCCAATTCTTTTTTTAGTCTTTTGGTTTCGGCATGAATACCTTTTATACAACTAAGCATAAAGCGATGAATAGCACGATGTGTAAGATATTCTCTCAACCATCCTCCTACAACAAAATAATGAATTCTAAATCTAAACAACTGTGACAAAATGAATATAACAGGAAAGAACACCTTCAAGTTGTTGTGTGCTGGAAGATAGAATAATGTTTTGCAACACATAACTCTGAAGAACATCTTGAACAATAGAAGTTTGCTTTTCTGCAATGATTGTGTATCAAAATATTCAACATCACAATCGGTCAATTGCTCTTTCGCCAAACGATATAAGTCTCGTGTCTTTACAGTTTGACCATCCAACTGATTTGTCTGATAGCCAAAATATCCTAACACTAAAATCTTTTTCATTTTCTATACTTTATTACTTTAGCAGGCACACCACCTACAATAGCAAAAGCTGGTACGTCTTTTGTGACAACTGCTCCAGCTCCGATTACGGCCCCATCGCCTACTTTTACACCAGGCATGATAATAACCCTCATTCCTATCCAAACATCATTTCCAATGATAACCTCAGCTTCACGCATACCTTGTTTGCCCATTGGAATATCTGTCCGCTCTATGTTATGAGTATGAGTAAGAATAGTTACATCTGGTCCCATCATTACATTATCACCGATTTTAAGCGGTCCATGCACTGAGCAATTGACACCAAGTCCACTACCAGAACCTAAACAAATCCCCCCACCAGTTGCAAAACAAGCACCACTTTCATCATTCACATTATCACCGCATTTATCAAAGATATGACGACATATCGAACGTCTTATCTTTCTTGCCCAACGTGTCATCGGACTTGTTGATGCTGGCAAATATCTTGCAAAGCCGTAATAAACGACTAAGCATAAAAGTTTTTTTATTTTCATATTCTACATTGTAATTCTTTAAATTTGCTCATTGACTTATAATTTTTCTATAAGTTCTACGTATGATTTCAAAAAGACTTCTTCTGTATTACGCTTTAAACAAAGTTGTCGATTACGTTTACCCATTTCCTTTCTGTTTTCATACGATAAACTTACCATCTTTTTTATAGCATCAGCCATTTCTACTGGATTTTTTGGATCAAACAAAAATCCATTCACTCCCTCTTCTACTATATATGGATTCTCATATACATTGCTACAGAGAATAGGCAATCCGCAAGACATGGCTTCTGCCACAACATTTGGATATCCTTCGAAAAGACTTGGAAGACAGAATATATCAGCCTTACGATATTCCTCTTCAATCTTTTGGTTTGGATCATGTAAAGTCATGTAATCTGCAATATCAAGTTGTTGATACTCTTTCTCTATTTCTACAAAATAATCTGCATTATGCTTCTTATCTCCATACCAATCGAAATGCACATTGAGTCCCATATCCTTCACCATACGGATAGCCTTTAAATAAGTCAAAACATTCTTTTGCTGGGTATAGCGAGCAACAGTAACAACACGAAGTGTTTCGTTTCGTACTGGAGTTTCTGAAGGCGTGAAGCGATTAACATCAACAAAATTGATAATGGGATGCACGTTTTTGCAGAGGAATGGAAAGTTATTACGAATAAACTTACATTGACTATTGCTATTTGGTACAATTGCATTAGCCATACGATAAAGGTTGAACAATATCTTATCGCCTCGTGTAATGCAAGTATTATTGTTTCGTTCCGAGACCACCAACTTTGCCTTAAAGAAAAACTTTGCAAGGCACATCGTCTGATTCACCGATGGCAAGAAAGAAATCACTACATCAGGTTTATACTGTCTAACATACTTTACAGTTTTAAATATGCGAGTTTTCTTATCCCACAGTTCTGGTACAAACTGATAATCCACACCATGCTGACGAAGATAAGGCTCATAGAACTGATTCTCTACGTATGTTATTAGTCGACAAGGAAATCCTGCTTTTGCTAGCATCGAAGCCAACCCGCATAATTGTCTTTCTGCCCCGCCAGAACCAAGATTTTCTGTTATTAATAATATTTTTTTCATTATCGCAAATGTCATATTACCTTTTAGTGAACATGATGGTTATCAAGATTCAACATTCTGCCTAACTTTTCATCCCATTCTTCAGGTACAAACGCTCCCATGCCAGAAGCTGGATAGAATGTTAATTCACCAAAATACATTTTACCTTTTACATTATATAAATCTACACGTAAGAACTTAAAACCGCCAGATATCTTTTCTGCTATAGTTATCATATTATTAAGATTAACTGGCATTATTTCAACATGATTAGGATCTGGCTCAAGCCCTTTTTCTCCGAATGGCAGCAATTTACCTTCAGGAGAATAATAGTTGGCGTGATGTTCTACAAAACGTCCGAAATCAATCTTGAAGCATTTAACATTGCCATTAAAGCAGAAAACTTATAATCTTTTAATTCTTCAAATTAAGGCACTTCTTTAAAATCAAAATTATTATTAACTGAGTCCACTTAAAAAAGAAGCTCAATTATTACTTACTATCTTTATTTTACCCCCCCCAGATGGCAAATTCAACATTTCACCCAATACGTAGTCATATTCTTTAGGCTCAAAAGGGATAAAACCTGCCCCAGTGTAGAACGTGAGTTCACCAAAGTAGATATGACTATCTACATTATATAAATCGACCCTTACATGAGCCTTACCTATGCTAAGCTTCCTTGCTACATCAAGCATTTCGTCAAGGTTATCGGGCTTAGGGGGTATATCAGTTAGGGGCTCATAATCACTTCTTCCAAATTCAGCCTTCGTCCAATCTGTATTCAAAAAAGCAAGCTTATGATTAGGCGAGTCTGATATATATAAAAACTTTGGTTCTCCATTAAAACAAAAGAACTTGTAATCTTGTAAATCAGACGGTTTTGTATTCTCTAAAACATTAGACTCTGCCATAAACTTCTCAGCTATTATTTTTCGAGGAACATTCAGATAAGGCTTTTCCCTATATGTCTTTCCCGCATTTGAGTGCATTGAAGTCTGCAACTTCTCTATTGCTTTAGCCTTATCAAAATGTGTTTTATCTGAGCAAACGACTACACCGCATCCACCTCCACCATGAGTTGTCTTTAACACGAACTGGTCCGGTAAAGAATCCCTATCTATATCTTCAACTTTATCCCAAACACCTAAAGTTTGAATTATATATTCTTCACCGATACGTGAAGCTACATAATCTTTAGCTGCCAACTTATCTACCATTTTTGTATACTCTGGCTTATAATCATATACTTTCAACCATTGCAATTTTTCGGTAAATGTCTTTGGATTATTCCAGTTTATCCAATGCCCCATTTGACATCTATATCTAAGTGACAGATATAGTTTATCCGGCAGGAATCCTAAAAAGTTCCTTACTATTGAGTCACAAAAATGCGCTCTATTATGCAATAAATAATTTATTCCTCTATTTAATGACGGCATATTATTATTTTTTAATGCTTAATTACTATTCAACCAAATGAACGGTCTGTTCTTTGAAATGAATGTTTTATTAACTCGTCCTTTTTCTCTCGGCACTAATGATTATTAAGTTTTATTTTTAAAAATAAAACTTAATAATTTATGGGTTTCGTGAATACTGTTAAATTCGCGTAGAGCAATTTTGGCTCCATTTTTACCTATTCTTTTTGCTAATACTGGATTATCTAATGCCCATTTGATTTTTTCAGCAAAGTCTTCCGGATTTCTTTGCTCTGCAAGCAAAGCACTTTCTTTATGGACTAGAAATTTAGGAATATCTCCAACCTTAGTTATAACAACAGGATTTTCTGTAAGTAAATATTCACCGAGTTTTGTCGGAAATCCACATTGGGCTTGTAAAGAATCTGGTCTTGCAAGGGCTAATACTTCTGCATTCTTTAGTAATTGTGGCATTCTTTCTGCTTCCACAATTCCTGTAAATATAACTTTATCTTTAATGCCAAGTCGTTCAACCAAAGACAAATTACCAGACTCGTCTACCTTTGATGGAGCTTTGCCTATTATCATTAATTTAATATCATCATATTGATGTGCTACAATGGCAAAAGCCTTAATGAGTTCATCCACACCATCTTTATTGTTGGATGCAGTTCCACAATATGCAATATATTTATAACCAACCCACTGTTTGGTTAATGAAGAGAAACGGTTGGAGTCGACTGTCATATTAATAATTTGAATTTTGGATTCAGATATTCCTTTAGATATATAATAATCCTTTAGTTGTGTTGATATTACAAACAAGCCATCAAGTCCCATCAAGGTTTTATATAATTCCTTTTTTGATAAAGCTACCAATCTGCTATTATAACCAGATACAACATCAGGATGTTCAGTAAGTTCTGCAAAGCATTTAATTTTTGAATTAGATGTTCCGATATTGGTCAAACCATTACATCCGTATGTATATATAATATCACCTTCCTTAAGTCTTTTGCAGAATTTCCATTTACTGATAAAAAAGAAGAACGCTTTTAAATATATATTCGTTGTTTTATGCTTCTCCCATAAATACTCAATTTTTATATTATGAAATGTTTCTTTAATTGTACTGCGTTTTTTGTTTGGCAAGAAGACAACTACTGTTGCATTTATCTTCATTTCATCAATTGCCTTAATATAACCCAATAATCTATTTGAAACAGCATTATTCGGCTGAAAAATATCTATTAATATATACAGCATATTTATAATCTATTTAAAAATTCAACTAACCCTTTTGTTGCAACTTTTGCATTAAAATCTGTCATTGCGAGTTTATATGCATTTTCTGATACAATCTTACTCTCATAAGGATGAGTAAGAATATATTCAATTTTTTCAGCATATTTTATTGGATTACATGGAGGAACCATATAAACTTGCTCAGCATCTTTTACGTATTTATGAATTTCTCCAACATTTGTTACAATAGCAGGAGTATGACTAAGCATATATTCTGCAAGTTTAGTTGGGAAACCACCTGCAGCACGTTTTGTAATAGGTTGGGAAGTTAACAAAATGGTAGCATCACACAATATTTGGGGAACATCCCCAAAATTTACTCGCCCCATAATTTTAACCCTATTGCTTAACCCATGTCTCTCTATACAATTTTTAACAAAATCTAAATCATTCTCATTCGGGGTTCCATAAAGGCGTAATTCATATTGAGGAAATCTTTCAGATACAATACTAAATGCATCGATAATATTATCTACATTATCTTTTGCAATCATCATATTGCCCATATAGCATAAATAGGGTCTGTCAATATTAGTTGATTTTATCACATTTGTAAACCTATCAGTTTTAACTACCGAACATAGAATATAGGTAGGCTTTGAACAAACTTGCTCATTGTAGAACTTCTTCAGTTCATTTGTCATTAAAATTCTACCACAGAAGAACTTATAGATTATACGATATAATAGCAACTGAGATTTGGGAACACTGTTTTTTAATTGTCTAATAGGTTCAGGAAATTCATCTCCTATAAAAAGAATTTTAATGCCCAGTAAATATAAAATAGGGCCAAAAAAGTAAAGGAGGGAAATTTTATCAAAGCTAAAAAACAAGAAATCAAATTTTTCTTGTCTGTGAGACTTAATTATATTACGTAAGCAAACAACCTTTCGCCATTGATGTTCAATTGTACCTAATATTGTATTTACATTTTTTTTACGATATGTTGACAACTGATACTTAACTCCATCAATAATTCCACTTAAAGATTGACCTTGTTCTTTTTCAATTGACGCAAAAGAATGTATTTCAACATTTGCACCATTTTCAACAAGTCCTTTACAATATGACAAAATTCTTATACTGGGTGCCATTCCCTCAGGGAATTTATAAGAACATAAAACTCCAATTTTCATATTTTTGTTTGTTTATTTTGTAATGAATAGAAATATAGAAAGAAATAAAAATACGAAACAGATAATGTCTGCGGGAAAACCGCAATCATAACTATTACAAATAATCCAATTCTCTTAAAGAATGAATTATCTTCTTCTCTGAAGAAATTTCCAGCTCCTTTAAAAAAGGCTATCAACAAATATGCCGAAAATGGAATACCCCAAACTCGTAATAAATGAGTACATCCATTTGGACTCATTACTAAGTTTGAAAAGGCTCTTTCTAAATAAGGTCCATATCCGATAAATGGTGACTTAACGATTTGCTGCCAGTGATAAACCATTGCAAAGAATCTCGAACTCTCATTTGTACTCATAGCATTTTCAGTTATCTTCTCTGTCATAAAATCTAATGAAGATATATAATATGTACCTATAAGCAACATGACCAAAAGGAATATTTTGCTAAATGTAATGCCTCCTCTTTGCAGAATGATAAAAGCTAAAGCAACAATCAAAACGACATAACCAGTAGATGAGAATGATGTAATTATTGCAATGATAAACACTATATTATATTTGGTGATAATCTTATTTTCACGAATAGCATTTAAGTAGAAGGCGATGATTAAGTAAATACAAAATATTCCATGTTCCCAAAACGGACCTGTATTTTGCGGTATAAGTAAATCGTCTATGAAGTAAACAGTATACACATAAAGAGTATAACTTTTATTTGCCGTAGATTCTTCTCTGGTTTCTCTCATATTATCCCAACCTAATTGAGGAAGACTTTCTCCAATATCCAACAACAAATTGTGCCCCTGTGGGGTAAAGTCTATGCACCAAAATACAAGGCTTATGACAGAAATTAAGAATACAATTTTAATATACAAATCAACAAAGTGTCTACTTTTAAAAAGATAACAAGACATGATCATCACGCTATATAAAGCCAATAGATACTTGGTTGTTGTATTAAAATCACCACTGAAAGATAAAGTCTGAAGTAAAACTATAAAAGTAAGCATAAACGTTACAATAACTATTTTTTTATTCAGACAACATCCTCTTTTTTTATATAATATATACAAGAAAGGAAAGAGCACGATCATCCATAGCGGCCATAATCCATAAGTAAAACCGCCTCCAGACCATAACATCAGGAAAAGGATGGAAATTGTGTCTATAAATATATCTACTTTATTATTTGCCCCAGAAACCATAAGCTGTATTATTTAAAATTTTAGTGCATTGTATTTTAGACCAAAGATAATTGAGAATGAACACCAATGAATTTGCAATTAAAACTCCCGACGACCCCAATGCTTTACCTAAGAACAATGCTAACGGTACATAACAAATAGCAATGATACCAGTAATAACCATTTGAGCAAATACTTTGCCCGTCCCATTGATAATGGTACCATAAACCTTGTACAGCATCTCAAAAGAAACACACAAGCAAATTAACCCTGTTGTTAAATAACTTATATCAATTGCACCTTTACCCAACCATAACGAATAAACTTGTTTTGAGAGTATAATCATAAGTATTCCACCACCAATTGCTATCAGGCAAATCTTTCTTGAAAAATGAAGTGTTTTACGAATCCAAGCAAAATCACCCCTAACGTATGCATCTGTTGTCGCAGACCATATCGGAGTAATCATTATATTGAAAAACATTGTCAACACACTGATATATCTAAATGCCATATTATATTCGACTACAGCTTCTGGTCCAACTACTCGAGTGATAATTATACTGTTTGCCTGAAAAAGAACAATTGTGATGATTTGAAGTATAAAAAACTTTACTCCAAGCGACAATATGCTTGAAACGGATTTAAAGTCTATCAATCTAAATGAAGGTGCAACATCCCTTAGCTTTGTAGTAAACAAAATTATGGAACCTATTAGCATAAGCGAAGGCGGTATCAGGCAATTGACAGCACCTATCAGAAAAACGGACGAAACCTTAAAAAAATATACTTGAACTATTAATGCTACAAACGTAACAACTTGGGAGCCGAAAGAAATAAGTGAATTCATTGCAGGCATTTGGTGTGCATACAATATTGAAACTAACAGCCCAAGTAAAGATTGTATACAAAATGCGATAAAAACCACCATTGCCAATCCTTTAACCTCCTCCGCTTCACTCAAAGGTGAATTGAGCACATTAAGCCAATCTATATACGGTGATGCTATCAGAAACGCAGAGATCAAGACTCCTACATATATAGCTAAAGTAGCATAGCTACTACTTATAGCTTTCTTTGCTCCATGTAAATCACCTTTTGCCAACATTTCCGGTAGTTTATTTCTAAGCCCGTTACCTAGACCAACATCCATCATTCCTACCCAACCAACAATTGAAGTAAGCGTGAGGAGAACACCATAATCAGCTCGATTTACATGATGTAGCATAATAGGAGCAGTCATCAATGAAATCAGAATAGAGGCACCTTTCAAAAGCATCATAGCCGCAGTATTCTTATACATCTTTTTACTTCGGCCGTCTGTATTTTGAAACTTACTCTTAATACTTAACATACAATTCAACATTAATTGTGCTATTTGTTTGTAAGTGTTCGGCGAACACCGTATTGCATGATCTCACATAAAGCAGTAACTTTGCACGGCGGCATTGTCATTGCCTTTTTTGAGACAAGCATAGGAGGTTTTGCCCTCCACCAGCTCATGCTAATGGGGAGTGCACCTTCATTTGACTAAAGTTTTAATTCATGTTTATCATCCCTCGTCTTCCCAAAACTCAGGAAGAAGAGCATAAAGTTTATCCTTGGGCGTCGTCTTTATGTTTTTCAGCACATAAGAGAGCCAACGCTCCGGATTTTTACCCAGTACCTTGCAGGCACCAAACAATGAGTACATCATCGCTGCCCGCCTGCAGGCATCCAAGTCTCGGCAGAACAAATAAGACTTCTTGCCCATCACCATGTCACGGATCAACCTTTCAGTGTCCGTGTTGTCTATCGGCATCTCGGGGATAGACAGGTAATGGGTCAACTCATCATAGTTGCGAAGCAGGTAATTCAGCGCCCTGAAGATTAGGCTGTCCTTTGGCACGTCGAGAATCGTATTCGCCGCCCAGGCTCGGAAGGTTTCCCATATAGGACCCGCATGCTCTTGCCTGAACCTGGTCTTTTCCTCGCCAGTCAACCCTTTCTCCTTGATTATCTCCTCCACGAGATAGGGGTCTTGGTAGAAGAGCAACACCGTCTGGAACAACTGTGGGTCTTCCCTCAAGCACGCCGTTGGGATAGACCAGTTTTAAATAAGGACTGCGGGAGAAGCGACCATTCGCAGCCACACGCATTTCCTTCGCCTCACTGTCACCGATCACAACCTCGGCGAACTTTGGCTTGTTGTTGTTGAATGCTTTCTTGCCTTGTACCATAATTTGAACATTTTAAAAATACGGTGCAAAAGTGCGAAACTTTTTCTAGGCGCACAATACGGCGTTCACCGAATACTTACACCCTATATATTCTCGGCTAACCAAGTCCATAGCTCCTTGTTCATGTAGCCCCAATAAGATCCTGCACTAGTATCTAAATCAACTATAAAAACTTTATTAGTTGGTTGCTTTGGGAAAAGCTGTTCAAACAAGACTTTGGGTTCGCCATCATAGTTCACAATAAGCAACCCTTCTTTTATCACATATAAGGAATCACAAATACTCTTCAAACGACTTTCAAATAATACCGAATCTATAGCGACAGTATCGAAAAAAATCAATTTTATGTTTGTCATATCTTTATCTCCTTTAGCTCTGATGATACTTCATTAGCCATCTCGGTAATCCTACTACACCACTTACCAGACCATGAAAATGTAATTTGGAATACTTTTATTATTTTGTGGGGTGTTTGCAAGTAATACTTAACAACCCACGTACCCTTTTGGTTGTGATTAGTATTTAAACTCACACCTGTGATAGAAAGCCTCAATGGTGATTTTTTCGAATTATCGGGCGTTCCCTCCGATGCCTCTGGCAAGATACGTGCAACTATTATTTCCCGTTGTTCTGTTACCCTAAGATTTATCATCTTGATAGCGGGATCTATCCAAAAAATTGTATTATCATTTTTATTTATTTTCTTCAATTTACCTTTTCCGTTGACATAATTCACCTCCTTCAAAACAAGTGATAACTCCGTTAATTCTTTACTGCCGGTATTTTTCAGAATCAAGGAACATTTATACAATTGAGCACAAGGAGAAGAAGTTAAAGCTGTCTGTCCTAAGTCCTCTTCGAACCCATCGCCTAACAAATACGCTTTACACTTAGGTGAGAAAAACATATTCTTAATTTCTGTTCCAAAGATAGCGACTAATAATGCAAGGAACGTTCCCAGCACACTTAAAGGCTGCAACCAATAATAAATAAGTTCTACTATTCCATACTTCTTTTCATTATCTATATAATCCGACGAAGATACAAGTGTAAAAACAACTTCCGAGAGTAAAAATCCAAATATTATACCTATTACAAATGAGACGATTGTTTTCTTCATTTTTCGTTAGTGTTTTATTTAGGGGCCATCCGAGATATGCGAATGTATTATTCACTATTTACGCCACACCATCTTATTGACGATACCGACGTAGCTTTGCACGATCTTCACGACCTTGGTGCTGACATTCTCGTCCACATAGTCGGGGACGGGGATACCGTGCTGACCGTCACGACAGAGCTCGACGGCGGTGTCAACGGCCTGGAGCAATGACTTCTCGTCGATACCTGCAATGATGAAGTCACCCTTGTCGATGGCTTCGGGACGCTCGGTAGAGGTGCGGATGCAGATGGCGGGGAAGGGGTGGCCGATGCTGGTGAAGAAAGAGGATTCTTCGGGAAGGGTTCCACTATCGCTGACGACGGCGAAGGCGTTCATCTGGAGGCAGTTGTAGTCGTGGAAACCGAGGGGCTCATGCTGGATGACACGTGGGTCGAGTTGGAAGCCTGAGGCAGCGAGACGGTTGCGTGAACGAGGATGACAACTGTAGAGGATGGGCATGTCGTACTTCTCCGCCATCTTGTTGATAGCAGTAAAGAGGGAGAGGAAGTTCTTCTCCGTGTCGATATTTTCCTCGCGATGGGCGGACAGGAGAATGTACTTGCCTTTCTCCAGGCCGAGGCGTTGGTGCACGTCGCTGGCCTCGATATCGGCGAGGTTGTTGTGGAGGACTTCTGCCATGGGGGACCCTGTGACATAGGTGCGCTCCTTGGGTAGGCCGCAGTCGGCGAGGTATCTTCTTGCGTGCTCAGAGTAGGCCATGTTAACATCACTGATGATGTCTACGATGCGGCGATTGGTCTCTTCAGGGAGACATTCGTCTTTGCAGCGGTTGCCGGCCTCCATGTGGAAGATAGGAATGTGAAGTCGCTTCGCTCCGATAACGCTGAGGCAGCTGTTGGTGTCGCCAAGGACCAGGACACCGTCGGGCTTGGTCTGGGCGAAGAGCTTGTAGGAGCAGTTGATGATGTTGCCGCAGGTAGCGCCAAGGTCATCACCGACAGCATCCATATAGACCTCGGGCTCTGCGAGCTTCAGGTCCTTGAAGAAGATACCGTTGAGGTTGTAGTCGTAATTCTGGCCTGTGTGGGCGAGAATCACGTCAAAGTACTGGCGGCACTTGTTGATGACGGCGGCGAGACGGATGATCTCGGGGCGCGTGCCGACAACGATGATCAACTTTAATTTGCCGTTGTCTTTAAACTTAATATCTGAATAATCGAATTTTGGTTGCTTTTCCATAAAACATGAATTGTATTTTTTTCGAACACGGATTGAACAGATAATACAGATTTATACTTCTCAATTCCTTGGGGAATTCAAAACATATATTTTATTTTTTACGAACACGGATTTTTCGGATAAAACGGATTAATAGAGCTTACGCTCCCATTCTAATCCATCATAATGTCCGAAATTAAACAGTAATCCAAGTTTATGACCAGTTGCTTTTAGATAATTGAAGACTTGACTTCTATGTGCATCATCTAAATGAGCAACCGCTTTCAACTCTACCATAACGTTGCCATAACAAACAAAGTCCGCCCTATAAGTTTGATGCAATTCCTTTCCTTCATAGTATATTTTCAACTCCTTTTCTCTTTCGTAAGGAATTCCGCGCTTTCTAAATTCCAATTCGAGAGCCTCCTGATATACTGCTTCAAGAAATCCAGGACCCAAAACATTGTAAACATGCATAGCTGCACCATTTATTGCGTAGCTCTGTTCCTTATTATACAACATGTCACTTATGTATCTATGATTACAAGTTTACTCGTGGCATTAAAAATCCGTTTAATCCGTGTAATCTGTGTTCGTTACTTTTCGACTTTGTCAAAGTAGGTGTCGGGCCTGTTCGGATCGAATATCTCGTTGCAGTACATGACGGTGACGAGGTCTTCGGTATCGGAGAGGTTGATGATGTTGTGGGTATAGCCGGGGAGCATGATGACGGACTGGATTTTGTCACCACTCACCTCATAGTTGAGGACTTCGTCAGAGCCCTCCTTGCGGAGCTGGATGAGGCCGTGGCCCGAGACGACGATGAACTGTTCCCACTTGGTGTGATGCCAATGCTCGCCCTTGGTGATACCCGGCTTAGAGATATTGATGCTTACCTGTCCACAGTTGAGGGTGTGGACAAGTTCGGTGAACGAACCACGCTGGTCAACATTCATCTTCAGGTCGAAGATGGCCTTTTCCTTGGGAAGGTATGACAGGAAGGTGCTGTACAGACGCTTGGCAAACGAGTCGGCAGGGATCTCGGGAATCATCAAGGTTTTGGGCATATCGGCAAACTGATGGAGCAGGGCCACGATTTCACCAAGCGTAGCTTTGTGAGTGATAGGGCAATAGCAGTACTTGCCTTCTGCTGAAGGAAGTACTTCAAGTCCTTCAAACTCACAATGGTGCTCCTCGCCCTTCAAGGCGCGGATCATCTCTTCTACAAGGTCGTCAATGTAGAGCAGTTCGAGTTCTACCGACGGGTCGTTGACGGTAATGGGGAGATCATTGGCGATGTTGTTGCAGAACGTGGCGACGGCACTATTATAATTAGGTCTGCACCATTTGCCATAGAGGTTGGGAAAACGATAGACCAGGACTTTGGATCCCGTCTCCTTACCATACTCCAAGAACAGGTCCTCGCCAGCTTTCTTGCTGCGACCATATTCGCTATTGCCGAAGCGGCCAGTCAAGGAGGCTTGCTGGGAGCTGGAGAGCATCACGGGGCAAGTGTTCTTATGAGCCTTCAGTGTGTCAAGCAAGGTGGAGGCGAAGCCGAAGTTGCCCTTCATGAACTCGTCATTGTCCTTGGGGCGGTTGACGCCAGCGAGATTGAACACGAAGTCGCACTCCTTGCACCATGTGTCAAGTTGCTCGGGGGTGGAATCGAGATCGTACTCGAAGACTTCCTCGATCGACAAGTCGCCGTAGCAACGGGCCTTGCCGTCTTTGATGTTATTGAGTTGGGCGCAAAGGTTCTTGCCGACGAAGCCTTTGGCACCAGTTACTAAAATTCTCATACTATTATATTTGAACACGAAATTCGAACACAGATTACACAGATAGTACAGATGTTATTTGAACACGAATAACTCTAATAACACGAATGTTATCTGTTCTATCTGTGTTCGTACTATTATTCGTTTAATTCGTGTGATTCGTGTTCGTACTTAATACTACTTATTTATTCGTGTTCGTTTACTGCACGAAGTTGCCCTCGCCTTTCAATTCTTTCTGAATATACTCCAAGGAAGCGATCTTGGCCTTGGTCTCCTCAAGGTTCAGGCGGTAGGTGTTGTCGGAGTTGAATTCTTCGATCTCGGAACGCTTGGTGTCGCCCTCCTTGAAAAACTTATCGTAGTTCAGTCCGCGGTTGTCAGCGGGTACACGGTAGAAGTTGCCCATATCCTCGGCCTTGGCGCACTCCTCCTTGGTGAGCAATGTCTCATACATCTTCTCTCCGTGGCGGATGCCGATCACTTTGATATCCTCCTTCTTGCCTCCGAAGAGCTCGCAAACAGCCTCAGCCTGGGTCTGGATGGTGCAGGCAGGAGCTTTCTGCACGAGGATGTCACCGTTGTGGCCATGCTCGAAAGCGAAGAGGACGAGATCGACGGCCTCCTCCAGCGACATGATGAAGCGGGTCATCTTGGGCTCGGTCAGCGTGATGGGGTTGCCATTACGAATCTGGTCTATCCACAGGGGAATGACAGAACCACGGGAGCACATGACATTGCCATAGCGGGTGCAGCAAATCTTGGTTTTGCCAGAGTAGCGACTCTTGGCGACGGCGATTTTCTCCTCCACGGCCTTGGTGATACCCATGGCGTTGATGGGATAGGCGGCCTTATCGGTAGAGAGGCAGATAACGGCACCTACGCCTGCCTCTATAGCAGCAGTCAGGACATTGTCCGTACCAATGACATTGGTCTTAACGGCCTCCATCGGGAAGAACTCACAGCTCGGGACCTGCTTCAATGCTGCGGCATGGAAGATGTAATCCACGCCAGGCATGGCGTTGCGGCACGACTGCAAGTTGCGTACGTCACCGATAAAAAACTTGATCTTGTTTGCCACGTCAGGGTATTTCACCTGATACTCGTGACGCATATCGTCCTGCTTCTTCTCATCGCGGGAGAAGATACGGATTTCTCCGATATCCGTACGGAGGAAGCGGTTCAACACTGCGTTACCGAAGGAACCTGTTCCACCAGTAATCATTAAAGTTTTTCCTGCAAAAATGCTCATAATATTCTTTGTTTATTTCTTTTCTGTATCATAATACTTTGCATACCACTCCGCAAAGCGTCTCAATCCTTCCCTCAGACTTGTATTCGGCTTGAAGCCAAAGTCTTGCTCCAGAGGTATTGTGTCAGCGTAAGTGACGGGGACGTCTCCTGGCTGCATCGGGACGAGTTCCTTGTGTGCTTCAAAGTCGTAGTCTTTGGGTAGCACGCCAGCGCGCACCAATTCTTCCTGGAGAATAGTGACGAAGTCGAGGAGATTCTCGGGGGAGTTGTTGCCGATATTATACACCTTGTAGGGCGGAATGGGAAGACCGTCTTCGCCGTTCTGCTTCTCGGGGGCATGCTGCATAATGCGGACCACTCCTTCTACAATGTCATCTACAAAAGTAAAGTCGCGTTTGCAGTTGCCGTAGTTGAAGATCTTGATGGCCTCGCCCTTGACCAGTTTGTTAGTGAAACCAAAGTAGGCCATGTCGGGGCGACCTGCAGGACCATAGACGGTAAAGAAGCGAAGACCTGTTGACGGGATGTTATAGAGTTTGCTATAGGCGTGCGCCATCAGTTCGTTGCTCTTCTTCGTGGCAGCATAAAGTGATACGGGGTTGTCCACCTTGTCGTCCGTGGAGTACGGCACCTTCTTGTTGCTGCCATAGACCGAGGAGGAAGAGGCATAGACCAAATGCTCGACTTCGTGGTGACGGCAGGCCTCCAGGATATTATAGAAGCCGATAAGGTTGCTCTGAATGTAAGCGTCGGGATTGGTGATGCTGTAGCGGACTCCTGCCTGGGCGGCAAGGTTCACAACAACGGCAATCTTGTTTTCCGTGAAGATTTTCTCCACTGCGTCTTTATCAGCGATGGAGGCGTGGACAAAAGTCCAATCCCCATGCAAGGCTTCAATTTCTTTCAGCCTCTCATACTTGATGTTGACATCGTAGTAGTCGGTGATGGAATCTATTCCAATTATCTTGACATTCTTGACATCGTGGAAAAGTCGTTTGACGAGGTTGCTGCCGATAAAGCCAGCAGCGCCTGTCACAAGGACAGTCTTTCCTTCTAAGTTTATATTATACTCTACCATTATTTAGTCTCTTCTGAAAATATCTCGCGTATATACTTTATCTTCCACATCCTTTAAGCAGTCATCAAAACGGTTGGCAATGATGGCTTTGCTCTGCGACTTGAACTCATCAAGACTATTAACGACCTTACTACCAAAGAAGGTTGTACCATCTTTCAATGTGGGCTCGTAGATGATAACCTCAGCTCCCTTTGCTTTGACACGCTTCATGATGCCTTGAATAGCTGACTGGCGGAAGTTGTCTGAGTTCGACTTCATGGTCAAGCGATAAACGCCAATTACACATGTCTGTTCTTTGTTTACATCCCATTGGCCATTTTCCGTATAATAGCCAGCTTTGCGAAGAACGGCATCTGCTATATAGTCCTTGCGCGTCTTGTTTGATTCCACAATAGCAGATATCATATTTTGAGGCACATCAGCATAGTTGGCAAGGAGCTGCTTGGTGTCTTTGGGCAGGCAATAACCGCCATAGCCAAATGATGGGTTATTATAATGTGTTCCGATACGCGGGTCGAGGCCGACACCTTCGATGATTACCTTTGAGTCGAGGCCCTTTATTTCGGCATAAGTATCCAACTCATTGAAGTAGCTAACACGAAGAGCAAGGTAAGTGTTGGCAAAGAGTTTTACGGCCTCGGCTTCCTTCATACCCATGAAAATAGTATCTACGTTTTCTTTGATGGCTCCCTCTTGCAGAAGAGCTGCAAAGGTCTTCGCTGCTTCCATCAGCTTTTCAACATCTGTCACTGACTTGATAGCCTCGTTTTCCTCCTCAAATTCCGGTAGATTGATGATCTTGGGATAACCTACGATGATGCGGCTTGGGTAGAGGTTGTCATAAAGAGCCTTACTCTCTCGAAGGAACTCCGGAGAGAAGAGGAGGTTGAACTTCTTGACTCCTTTCCGAGCATAGTTCAAGTAGAGGTTACGGGTGTATCCGACGGGAATGGTTGACTTGATCACCATAACGGCATCGGGATTTACCTCCAATACCATGTCTATCACTTCCTCCACATGGGTGGTATCGAAGTAGTTCTTGACTGGGTCATAATTGGTCGGAGCTGCGATAACCACAAAATCGGCGTCAGCATAGGCTGACTTGCCATCGAGAGTGGCTACAAGGTTCAATGACTTTTCAGCCAGATATTTTTCGATATAATCATCTTGAATTGGAGAAATCTTATTGTTGAGTTTTTCCACCTTTTCAGGGATTACATCTACAGCAGTCACCTGATGATGCTGAGATAGCAGTGTAGCTATGCTCAGTCCCACATAGCCTGTACCGGCTACGGCTACTTTAACGTCTTTAAATTCACGCATATTTTCTTTAATTTTGTTTTATTTATATCGTCTACAACAGTGTTCCTGCTTTATCAAACAGCAACACATAGTTGGTCTAAAAATGCTATTATTATTGACACGAAGGTGTTATTAAACTTATTCCTTCTTAAATGGTCCCCTTAAGAAAGGTTGGCAGGCTTACTGCCAAATGGTTTTCACATTAATCACCGTCAATCCAGCTTTAATCGTTCATTTATGCTTTGTTAGCTACCAGTATGACGTCAATCCTTTTTGGGTTGGGAGGAGGAATGGAATTACTGGTAGGCTTCCTGGGCATTGGGGGCCACGATATGATTGCCACCGAAGAAGTTGTTGATGATCTGTGGATCTTTGTGCTGCCAGAGTTTGTCGATGACGGCCTGGACGATGCGTTCTTCCAAAACGGCCTCAGATGGCTTTGCCTGTGGTTTCTCCAACTGCTCCGCCTTGGAAGACGGGGCTTCCTGCTCTTTTGCAGAGGCCTCGGTTGATGCCGAGGCGCGAGCGTCAAGAAACAGGTTAAAAGGACTCCAGTGACGTCGTTCAGATAATTTGCATTGCTTATAGCCAAAGTATGCCGCAGCGGCTATTTGGGCTATCATTATCTCTATTCCGATCATGGCGATTAATGTTTGGGGTGAGACTTACGGCGAGCTATTAAAGCGTCATTGATGCGGGCGCGAACGTTGTTCACGCTTCTTCCAGAAGTGTTTTTGATGGCGAAGGGCAACAGGAGCTGGATGAAGCTACTTCTTACGACGATTCCCTCGGTGAGTTTGGTCTCTTGATCAAACATGGAGACGACAAGCAAGGCAAGCTCTGTGGCGTTGTTGCAATCACGAATCTGAGCGAGGAAGGCCGGGAGGCTTTCCTTGCCAATATAGAGGGCGAGTTTCCTGGCCTCAGGGGAGTCGACCTCGGGGGATTCGGCATCGGAAAAACTGTCTTCAGCAACTTCTCGCTTGCTGAATATTTGCTCGGCAAACTGATCGCCATAGAAGTTTTGTACGGCCTTTGTGGCGTTGGGCAGAACCTGGACGATACTGTCGTGGATGCTAATTTTTACGTCGTTCATAATGTGGTTTAGTTATTTATGAGAAAAAAGCTGAATGAACCTTGAACAAAGCCCAGAGGTATTTACCTGCACGACACTCCGACTTGTTTGCCAGTCTAGACAAATACTGTTCATTGCCGATTTCAATGCTTCTTGAAACACGCATAAGAATTGCCAGTATGGAGCACTTTGGTTAGCCTAGAAGGAATTAATTGAAATTTCGTGTGGCATTCTTCCGCTTTGCAGCGGAACAAGAATGTCTGAACGTCCTTGTCAAGACACAAGTACGTTTTTGGACGTTTACCTTCTAATGGAACAAGTTCCTACATTGCAAGGATGGTTGACAGGTACGCTGCCAAGGGTTTTCACATTAATCACCATTAATCGAACATTAATCTGTCGTAAACACTTTGCAGAAACAATCCATTTCTGCAAAGACCCTGAAGGCAGGAATACTACATACATTTTCTCACTATGAAAAAGATCAAGCAAGCCTGCAATGCTCATAATTATCGAAAATGATCCAAATCTTCGCTGCTGTACATAAATCAATGTTTAAAACTTGACAGCAAACGTACCCCCTCAAAATTGGGCCCTAATTTGAGTGCTTACGTGGACACATTAAAGACTTCATAAAATAACATAATATTTAATCTTTTATATTCATAATATCAATGTGATCAAGAACTTTGTCAACATCATCGGGATCAAGAACCCATCTAAAAGCAGGGTGTATTTCCCAATCATAGCCAAAATCAACATTACGATAGGTCAGATACTTATTCTCCTCAAAAAACTTTCGTTCTATTTTACCATCATCTAGAGTCTTGCGAGCAGTTATAAAGTTTATTTTATACATAAACTGTAGGAGATCATTATCAGTAGCTTCTTTTTTATTACGAAACACAAAACGTCCTCGCTCCATTATACTTCTTATTATTCGTTTCAAACTTGCGGTGTTGTATATATACCCTGTATTATTCTTCTTCTCTGCTCGTGAAGGTTTCATGTTCAAAAGCAAACGCTCTATATCAGGCAACTCCGATTTGTATTCGTTTACCGTATCTTGCATACGCCCTTGTGAATACTCTACAAAGATATTTTTCAATTCTTCCGTCCCTATCTTAGTTGCATCAACACTATATGCTTGCTTGGCAGCTAGTGAACATAATTTCACCAAATCACGAGGGCGTTTCCTAATTAGCGACATCAATATTCTATACACAGGTGCATTACTCCATTTTCCGACATCCTTGAAACGTTCTTCAAAAACGGGATCTAAATAGTAGGCCAATTGGGACTGCTTAAGTTTCTTTAGAGAATCTATACTTATTAAAGAGTTTTGGTAGTTTAGAATACGCTTGACAAGCAATAGTAGTATTTCATGATTTGTCCAACTATGCCATATAACAGATCCTTCTATTTTGTCAGTAGATTCATCAGAAGTCCGTACCAAATAATACACATCTGTTCTTAAAGAAATCCTAAACTGAAGACCTTTGTTGTCATTACTGAGATCACGTACCGCATTCAGTAAAGCCGAAATTCTTGTAATATCATGTTCTTTACTTTGCCACCCTCTGTCCAAATCATCAATATAGACAATAATTTTAGAGTCTTGCAAAAAACGATTGATAAGACTACGATTTATATCTGTGAGATCCACATGGTCGTCTATTGTTTTTTGAAACAACCCCTTCAAATATCGTATTAACTCTCCCGTCTTACTTGGCAGAGATGTGACATGTGTGACGCCTATTTTCTCAATGACTTTATCTACAACAATTTTTATAAGCCCTTCCTTCCAATCTCTTATTAAAGTACTAAAGTCATTTGATACCACCCCCACAGCTGCTATGTCGTCTGGACGAATAAGTATGGACAATTTGTTGAACTTTTCGTCCTCATGACGAGCAATAGTAAAGATCGCCGATTTACCAATGCCTTTATGTCCCACAAGTATCCTAAGAGGGAGGTCAGCCGTTACTTTTTTGTGAGTTTTACTTTTGAAATAGTAGGACTGAAGGCGATCAAATTCTTCATCTTCAGCTGCCTCCTGACCAAAAAGCTGAACAATATTTTCTTCTGTAAATTCCATTTTAGTATTTTCGTTAAGGACCTATACAGCGACCGCAGTTATTCCGCATGTGCGCTATACAAGCAAATTGTATATTGAATGTTCCTCATCAGTTAGCCTTTCAAACGATCTAGCTCTTCTTGACAGACAGCTAAACGGGCATTGAAATCATAAGTAAGCTTCTCCCGTTCGTGGGCGTATGCTTCCTTCAACTTTTGTTCACGGGCTTCAAATTCTGCGCGAACTTCAGTGACTACTGATTGGCGAAGAGAGTCCAAAAGGTTTACACCACCGTCTCCTGTCATAAAAGCCATGAGCTTTTGCATCATATCATTTATCTGATCTATCTTTTCAGACAGTTGTTTGTTCAGGCTTGAAGCCAAAGCCTCCAGCTCCTCTATTCGCTTTTCGCGAGATAGAAGTTCGTTGCGAAGCTGCTGGTTTTCGGATGCCCAGTCATGCGATTTCACATGAATTGCTTTTGTGGATTTGTTTTCAGGTTTCATAATGGAGAGACACTAACGGAGTGGTTTACGTCTAATGGTTTGAGATCTTACAGTGTAAGGATGGTTGGCAGGCAAGCTGCCAAAGGGTTTCACAGCCATATTCATCATCCAAGTCGTTAAAAGCAACCTTACGATCTTTTAGCACAATTTCTTCCACCAGATACACAAAGCTCTACCAACAATGGATGCAAACCTTGTTTGACATCAGCACACGCTGACTTAGCACTTGACTTACGATAAGAATCGTTACGCAAACAATGAAGCATCTTGGTATAGCTGACTTTTTGATCGCTACAGAACCCATGCAGATTCTTGCTATTATACTCGGTTCGAAACTTGCGAACCATGGAGGCATAGTACTTGCCTTCTCCGGTTATGTTCATTTTGTCCCAAATTTAAAATCGGGGCAAAGGTATGTCTTTTTATCGAAGCATAAAATACGGCCTAAAGTGACTGCTTACCTTTATTCTTAGCGATAACTTTGCCCAAGGTATTAGCAATCTCAAAGAAGAGCATAGGGTCGTCATAATCTATCTCTGAAATGGCGTTATCCATATCATTGACAGCATAACGAATCCACTCGATGGTGGCATCCAGGTTTTTCATATTGATATGAGAGTAGGTTTCCTCAAAACGACGTGTGAAGAAGGTAGCAGCAAGTGGTCTCTTTGTCAAGTACTGATGAAATGCCTTGCATACCTTGGCTTGGTCTTTGTAGTCGAGACTACGTATATCATCAA
>ERZ1106983.1084-NODE-1084-length-26884-cov-7.069142_pt1 | contig 26884 bp, 18 predicted proteins | sample MGYA00403693_ERZ1106983 | MGnify/ENA primary metagenome ERZ1106983 (study PRJEB35170, sample SAMEA104062420) | human gut metagenome | biome: human gut; feature: human-associated habitat; material: faeces | place: Denmark | collected 2012-07-13 ...
TTATCAAGTGCTTTTAGACATTTTTATTTTATATTTTTGATATATCTTAAGTTGATGACATTGCCCGCATAGCAGGTGGATTTTAGTCTCAAATAACTGCACACCACGCACTTATTTGAGACAGGCTAAAGCCTAATATGTAAAAACGACGCTGATCCGTAAAATAGATCAGCGCCGTCTCACTGTTTTAAATCTTTATTTTTTCATTCTGATTTCAAATTATTCTCATCAGTTTGAATATCCGGCGATTAGTCTTCTTTTTTCCGAAGAACTGTAACTGCCGCTCCTGCCGCTAATGCTAATCCTGCAAGCGGAATGATCGGTGATACGCCGTTGTCTCCTGTCTGAATTGCTTTATCCTCATCTTTCGGATCCTCCGGTTTTGGAGTTTCAGGTTTCGGATCTGCCGCTACTTTTTCAAAGTTTGCTTTCAATGTTACATCTCTGTCCACTTTAAATGCATACTCTGCTTTATCGGAAACTTCCTTACCGTCTACTGTCCAGTTCACGAACTTGTATCCGTCTTTTGCCGTTGCAGTTGCCGTTACGACATCTCCTGCTTTATAGCTTTCTTTTGCAGGATCAAGTTTTACTGTTCCCATCTTGTCGTCGTTTACAGTTACGTTCAGCTTGAATGTATCTTCTGTTACCGGCGGTTTCGGCTCTTCTTTCGCTTTGAAGTTCGCTGTCAGTTCCATATCCTTTTCTACAGCAAACTCGTACGCTGCAGAATCGGAGAATACTTTACCTTCCGATGTCCAGTTTACAAACTCATATCCTTCTTTTGCTTCTGCGATCACGATTACTGTATCGCCTTTTGCATAGTTTTCTTTCACCGGATCGACCGCTACAGTTCCCATCTTGTCGTCATTTGCTTTTACTTTTACTGTAAATGTTTCTTCTACAGGATCTTTTGCTTTGAAGTTCGCCTTAAGCTCCATGTCTTTGTCAACTGTAAACTTGTACTCTGCTTTCTTAGAAACTTCTTCATTGCCTACTGTCCAGTTTACGAACTCATACTTGCTTTCGTCTTTTACTTTCGCAGTTGCCGTTACTTCTGTTCCTTCTTTGTACTTATCAACTTCCGGGCTAAGCTTTGCCGTACCCATCGCTTCATCATTTACTGTTGCCGTTACTGTGTACTCTTTTACTTCAGGAACGTCTTTTACCACCGTGATCTTATAGTTTATTCCTTCTGATGCCGCTACAGTTACTGTTCCTTCTTTCACACCTGTTACTACGTTTCCGGCAGATGCTTTGTAGAAGCTCCATCCGTTATCATCACTCGGATAAGCTGCAACTTTATTATTATTTCCTGCCCAGTTGTTCAGATAATAATTATTTGCCGAAACAGAGAATCCTCCGTTTGCTCTTGCTCTGATCGTCAATACCTGCTCTGCATCCTTCAGTTCCACATTATTTCCAGAAATATTAATGTATTTGCCTGACGCGGCATCTTTCATCGTATAGCCTTCGCCTGATTTGGTAAGCGTCCACATAAAGTCTTTCGCAGTCTCATCATTATTAAAGTTGACCGCTTTCATTCCAAGACCTTTTTCAGAACCTGCTGCTGTACTTACCGTATTCAGCATGATATGACTATTATTTCCGAATAAATATGTTCCTTCTGTGATTTCTGAAATTGCTTTGTAAGGCGGCATGTTCTCACGTTTTTCCAAACTTACGATACCGTCTTTTGTCACTTCGGATTCATTTAAAATCTTGCCCGGTACGTTATATGTCTCGCCGATCTTGATTGTTACTTCTTCCACATCATTTTTCACGAAGATGAAGTATGTCTTGTTACCGATCTTCACAGATGTTTTGCCTTCTGCTTTTCCGGTAATTGTGATATCTGTCTTAGCACCGATTGTCTCATCTTCATACATTTTGCCTGTTACCTTCGCAACATAGCTATATTTTTCATTTCCCGTTGCCGGATTCAACAAATAGTAATTATTGCCTTCTACAGTTGCCTTCATAGCGATCAAGTATTGACCACCGTTCTCAATTTCTGAGAGTTCACTGATTTTTGTATATCCTGGGATCTCACTATCAACTACATTGTCATCTTTTCGATAAAGTTCAAAATCACATTTGCCTTTACTATCTACAGAACCATTTCTATCGAAATGGAATTTACTTGCATCATCTTTCCAAAAATACAAATATTTGCTGTTTGAAGCGTCTTCTGCCTGCTGTAACGTAAATGCTTCTCCATTTTTAGCAACCGTAATAACCGCCTCTGTCTCGACAAGTGGTCTGTTAGCTCCTGATGATGATTTTGGTCCGAGATAAACCTTTTTCCCATCCTCTGTTACTGCTGTGATCTTATACTGGTTTTCTGTTCCCTCCTGTTTATCAAACGTAAACAGGCATTTACTGATCTTCTTCTCACCGCCATTATCAAACTGTGCATTAGTTCCAAGCGCTACCGAAGCCTCTTCTTTTATCGGGATATTTTCTTCAACTACTTTTGCAACATGATTAAAATTACTGCTTGCAGCAGATGGATTTACCGCATAATAAGTTCCATCATCCGCCTTTGCCGTAATTAAATATTTCGTACCGCTTGTAAGTTGAGAAATATCTGTCACTTTCTCATACCCCGGCATTCCCAGATCATTTTTTGCACCTGGCGCCGCTTTCCATAATTCCATGTGACACTGTGCCACATCACTGCTGTATCTGTCAAAGTGCAGCTTAGAAGTATCGCCCTTCCAGAAATAAAGATATGCACCGCCTGTTCCTTCTGTCATATCTTTTAAAGATACCGTTCCATCCTCATGTGACTCTAATAAAATTTCTGTCTCTGTCTCTGCGCTTACACACTGTGACGGTGCTTTTTTATGGTTCACATATACTTTCTTATCTCCAGCCTGTGCGGAAATTTTATATGTATTTTCTTTATTTGCCACACTCTCAAATGTAAACATGCAGTTATCCAAGGAGACTTTCTCTCCATTAAAATTCGCCTGTGCAGTTGCAAGCTGTGCTTTTACCTGTTTCTCAACTGCCTGTGCATCCTCTCCTACCAATGTCACATCTGCAATATTTTTATCAAGACCGTCTAATGTGCTGTCACTGTAATTTCCTGTCTTGTCTGTATATGTTTTCGTATCTCCTACACGAAGATCTACGATCTCATAATCTTTTTCATCTGTTACGATTACATCGACTGTCGTCTTTTCACCTTCAGACTCAACTGTTACAGTCGCTTTTTCCATTCCTGTTACTGTTTTAGATGTCAATGTCACTTCGCCGTCAGCATATGCTGCTGTTACTGCGTTTTCATTGTCAGAAGAAACTTCCACTTTTGCGCCATCTTTTAAGCCGTTTACTGTCAGTTTTTTCGACATATCAGATGTCATTGTAACATCTGCCACAGTACCGTTTTCGTCTGTGCACCAGATATTTCCGATTGCTGCGCCTTTTGCAACGTCTTCAATATCAAAATCTTCATACGTAATCACAGTTCCGTCACTCTCATAAAGAAGACCGATCGTTCCGTCAGGAAGAATTGTCAGACAAGAGTATGCGTAATATGCAGATCCGTTAATGCTGTAGTTATATTTCCAGTCAAGTGTTCCGTCATCCTGCACTAAGCCTACGAAAATCTTTCCCGCCGCACGTCCCGATGAAGACGATGGAGTTGCAAACAAGATTGCTGTTTTACCATCAATTTTCTTCGGATATGTAATTGCTGTCAACTGACAATTCAGCCAGTAACTAATCCCCATATTTTTTTGCGTTGACCATGTTTCTCCAAAATCATCCGATGTATAATATCCGCCATGGCGAGTAAACATATACAATTTTCCATCTGCCTCAGTTACAACTGCTTCTGAACTCCATCCAGATACAGACTTTCCTCTTTCCCACGTCTTACCGCCATCATCCGAATAAATAGCCACGCTATTTTTATCTGAACCTGTAAATTCATATGCCGTAAATAAGATCCTGCCTTTAGAAGTAACCATACCTCGTCCCGGTCCTACTAAAAGAGACTGCTCATGATCTTTTCTCATATTGACAATCGTAGGTACAGACCACGTTGCTCCTGCATCTTCCGATGTTGTCAGGTACAAATAATCTGTCGGCCATACCTGAAACGGCGAATCAGCTTCAAACAGATTCGCATCTACATCTTTCCCTTTAATATTAAAATAAGCGTCAACTGTATAACCTTCTACGATTGCGTCATTCGCATCTTTAATCACATATGCAGAATCAGATTCTTTCTTATCATTCTTTTCCAAATGATATGTATAGTTAGCTTCATTCTGACGATCATTTACCCAACAATTCTGCCATTTCCTTGCGTCTGCCAGAAGAATATTTCCGTTCTCATCATGACTTTTACCTGCGACCAGTGCATGACTCGCGCCATTCAGCGCATATCCTGCCGGAAAAAGGTCTGCAATCATGTACACCTTTTCTCCGTCCGTTGCCATGGCAGGATCGATAAACGTTGTAGAATTGTTATTATGCGTGTTCCCGTTATCACCAAGGTAATTAGCAAACGTATAGTGCCATGTCTTTCCTTTGTCTGTCGAACGGGATACGATCGTATCCAGTCCACCACCGTCTAAACTCGTATTCCATCTGGCATCGCAGCCGGCTACCAATGTGCCGTCATCAAGAGATACAAGACACGGAATTCTAAACCTTGTACTTCCTCCCGTTCCACTCCAGAATGGCTGTTCTTTCGTTGTTCCGTCTTGGGGCTTCACGCCATCTGCCGCCATAACTGTTCCCGGCACACTACTGACCGTTAAAACCGCGGCAAGCAGAAGCGCTAAAGCCCTTCCTCTTTTTTTCATACTTTTTCCCTCCGTTTATTTTTAGGCTCATGTCAATCCCCCCGAAGTGCCAAAAGGCATATTCCGGGATTGTAAGCGATCGCCAAGTTCTCGGCGAACTCAGACTTTGGCTTATCGCCATTACAAAAAAGAAAAACCGTATTAAACCATCTACGATTTTCCATTTTACACCTTATTTATATTATACTATTCGCCATATTGTTTTTCAATGAGATTGCCCTTGACAAAACCACTGAATTTTTCGTGCTAAACAACAGTGTTTCCCTTCAATTTTTTGTGTATTTTACACAATTTTAGCTAACAATATTTCTATTTCTTCATATCGTGGATCATTCGGACGATATCATATCCGTAGTTATCTCCCGTTGCCCAGCCAAGCCCTTCAGGATTTTCCTGCTGCCCCAGCCATTCCACATATGGAGCCGTTCCTTTTTTTACATACTCATACCGATCATCTACACACTTCCCATTCAAAGGGTCTGCTGTGGCATATGCTTTCAGATGTTGAATCTGCGCCCTGATCCCGGTCCGCACATCAGGATAAGAGTTCCCGGGCACACCCCCGCCTGTTGTACCTAATCCCGCAAAATTAAACTGTTCGACAGAAGCATCTCCGCCATACTGCAAAAATCCCGTTTCTTTCATCGTCTGCACAAAAGCAACTTCCGGACGAACGCCTTCTGCCACCGCTTCATCATAATACATCCTGCAAAACACTTCTATAGACTCTGCTCCACCTTTGGAAAGAGCTTCTTTCGGATAAGGTTTTCCTGCCGTCTGAAAATAATCTACCATCTCATCAACTGTTACGCGGCTGTTTCCCATAATCGGATACTGTCCGTCAGCGATCGTTTCCTGTGATTCTTCAGCATTTCCCGCTGTATTTTGAGCGTTGTTTTCCCTTTGGTCTTTCACTTCATTTTTCTCTTGATCATTTCCTTTGTTTTTTTCGTAAACTTCCGCTTCTCCTTGTACAGCCGCTTCCTGCTTATTCTTGTCCTTCTCATGTGCCTGCGAAGAGAGCCGCCCTGATACTGATGCCAGTGCAATCGTTAAAACAAGAAGTACCGCCAGACCCGCTTCCATATATAATTTCATTTTCCGCTCATTTTGACGCGCCATATATTCACCATCCCAGAAATTTAAAATATCTCAACGGAACAACTTCCGCTGAGATATTATATTAGCACATGTTCAAATATATGAAAAGGAATCCCTTCCCGGTAAATTATTTTGCAAACAATATTGCAACGCCATATTTACGCGCGCGCCATTCCATCTACACTAAGAACTACGCCTGTAATATAGGACGCTTCATCAGATGCAAGAAATACAAATGCATTTGCAATGTCTTCCGGCTGTCCGAGTCTGCGAAGCGGAATCTGTGCGATCATCGGCTCGATCACGTTTTTCGGAACGGCTTTCATCATGTCTGTTTCCGTAATTCCCGGAGCAACTGCATTGACACGGATTCCTTTTGGCCCAAGCTCTCTTGCCAGAGAGATCGTCGTACCGTTTACCGCAAACTTAGACGCCGGATAAGCAAATCCGCTCGGCTGACCGGAAATACTTACCATTGAAGACGTATTCAGGACAACCCCGCTGTGATTTTTAATCATTCCGTCAACTACCGCGCGTGTTGCGTTAAATACACCTTTTACATTCAGATCGATCACACGATCAAAATCAGCTTCTGTATAAGATGTAAACGGAGTGCTCTCGGAAACCCCCGCATTATTCACCAAAATATCAATACGTCCGAACTGTTTCTCTACTTTATCAAATTCTTCTTTCACACTTTCAAAACTTCCGAGGTTCGGACTGATCCCTACCACTTCTGCATCCGGATGAATCGCTTTTAACTTCTCGACTGCCGCTTCCGCGTTTTTTTCACTGCTCGCCGCAACAGCAACTTTCGCACCCTCTCTTAAAAATGCATCTGCTGTCGCAAATCCGATTCCACGGCTTCCTCCTGTAATAATCGCTACTTTATCTTTTAATCTCATAAATCGTTCCTCCTGTTTTTCTCTTGTTTTTATGTGTCGATCTTACTCTCTTATAATTTTCATTGCACATTATATAAGTATAATAACACATAATAGAAATTATGTCTGTGATTTTATCACCAAATAAAAATATCCGGCAAAATAATTATAAACATAATATAAAATAAAAGAGAATATCTCGCAGCAAAAAATCGCAATCTGCCGCGGATATTCTCTTTTTCTTATTCTAAGCCTGCTTTTATTCGTGATAAAAATTCACCGTCTCTGCTATATTCTCTCGCCGCCAAAAGCGCCGCTCCCTGTACAGGCGAATATTTAGGAGGACAAAGACAAATTCCATTTTCCTCGAGCTTCCGCACCAGTGGCTTTAATATAAAATCTCCTGCATGAAACAATCCACCTGAATAAGATACGATCGTGTCTCCCGAAAATTCCAGTTTTCTATAAACAGCGCCTATGATCAGCGCTAATTCTTCTGCCGCAGCCTCATACAAACGTATTGCTTCTTCATCTCCTTGCATCGCTGCCTGTAAAAGCAATTTTTGAAGTTCAGCTGTTTTTGTACGATTATTTTTATACACTTCATCAAAAATGTCTATAAGGTCAAAGTCATTTTTTAAATTAAAATTGTATCGGAAAATCTCGAGTAACTTTCCTTTTTTTACCCTTCCGTCACTCTCTTTTGAAAACAGCTCCAACGCTTTCTTTCCCAACCAATAACAAGAGCCTTCATCAGAAAAACCATCATCCCATCCGCCCGCACGAGCTTCTGTGCCAAACTTATTTTGTCCATAAGCGATCGAACCTGTTCCTGCCACAAGATTGATCCCCTCTTCTAATCCCAAAGATCCTGCCCATCCCGCGGCGCTGTCGTTTACAATTTTCATCGGCCTATCTGTAATTTTGTCAATCCGGCATAAAAAGCGTTCATCATTTACTCTTGATTCTCCCCAATTCGGAAAGGCAAGACATATATAGGCATCATTCCCGTCTAATATTTGATTTATATTTTCTCTCAGTAATTCTGTCACATAATCCATTCCAACGTGCTTATAAGAAATAGTTCCTATCTTGCGCTGTGCAATCGTTTTTCCGTTTTCATCTAACAGTAAAAAATCAGTTTTTGTTCCCCCTCCGTCAATCCCCAGAAAATACACTATACCGCCTCCATTTCCGAAAATGCTTCTAATGTAAACACAAGCGCTCTCACAAGATGAAACGCACATTTCCACGGTGTTCCTTTTGCACTGTTTTTTACGGTTCCGTCATATTCCAGTCGTTCAAACCACTCTTTATATTGTGAATCAAAAAACTTTTCTTTACAATAATTATGCTGATCTAAAAATTCTTGAAGAAAATAACTATCTTTCGTATAGCAATACGCCTGTGCATAAGCTGTCAACGCCTCTGCATTCGGCCACCATACTTTTTCATTCCATAAAGAGTTCGTTTCTTTAAACCAGTCGATCGGGCGAGGTGTTTCCCCCAATGCGTCTGCATATGAAATAATTCCACCATACTCTTCATCTTTTCCGACGGCATTTGCCCAACGGGCAATCTGTATACCGCGCATAGTAATCTGCTTGTCTTCCAGCAATACTCCTGCCTTCATAAGAAACCATGCTGATTCATGCATATGTCCCGGATTAATAAAGCGGCCTTTGTCTGACTCAATATCAATTTTATTTTCTCTTGTAACCGCTTCAAACACTACGTTATATTCATCATTTGCAAACCAGTTAGCAATCTTATCGACACATTCATTCAAAAGTTTTTTTGTAACATCCGTCCCCAATACTTCCGCACATGTTTCCGTTGTAGACAGACATGTCAGATACATGTCATGCCATATAAAAACCGGGCTCCATGTATTTTCATATATTTCTTTAAACCATGGATCAAATACATTTTTTTCCATCGTTTCATAACAAGTTTTTAAAAGTTCCATATTTTCCGGCGTTCTTACTTCTTCTATTTTAAGGTATTCTGCCACCCCCTGCAAAACATGAAAATCAGAAAATATTGAGATTGTACCTTCCAAAACATTCCCTTTTCTGTCCAATACATAATTCCATCTTCCATCGCCCGCATACCCATATTTTACAAGAAATGAAAAACCATGCTTTGCATTTTCCAACCACTCCTTCTTTTTGCGTACTTTGTTATAAAGCAGTGAATATATATATAGCTGACGCCCTTGAAACCAAATATATTTCTTATCATCTGTCATCTTTCCTTCTCTGTCAAAACAAGTAATATATCCGCCGTATTCTTTATCTATGCACCTCCGATCCCAAAATGGCATCACATCTTCTAAAATATGTTTTTCATAATAAGATACCAGTCTTTCTTTCAGTAATATGTCCATATATGCCTCCATATCATTCTCCTATGATTTCCAGAGCATAATGATCTGCTCTTCCGCATAATCCAATGCAACTTTTATCCCACCTATGATCGGAGCATCTGCGCCTAACTTTGAAGTTACGACTTCAGGAACAAACGGACAAACTTTTTCTAATATTTTCTTGATCTCAACAATATTTTCCTCTGTAAAAATTTCTGAATCTCCGCCTAATATCACCATCTCAGAGTTTAACATCAATACGGTATTGGCGATGACAACGGCGATTTTTCTTATAATTTTTTTCACAATGGCATCTGCCGCCTCATCACCTTGTTCAGCTCGCAAAATAAGATCTGACAAGCCGTTTTTTTCACCGCATTCTGAGAAAATATTTTGACACACCTTTTTTTCAAATCGTCCGGGACATACAAACTCATCTGTCATCTCTTCCAATGATTCTAGATAATAACCTAATTCTCCCGCCGCCATATTATTTCCTTTTAGAAGATATCCGTCCACAATCGCCCTTGCCGCAAAGCCTTCTCCGTATTTTATGTAAACAATATTCGTCTGTTTTTTTCCTACGCCTCTTTCACGTTCTCCGATCAGCGCCAATTCAACGTCATTTACAATAATCGCTTCTACATTATATTTCTGTAAAATATGCTCTTTCAAATCGACATTTTTCCATTCCGGCAAATATGTTCCAAAGAGATCGTTTAAATCATTCTGGCCTGTCAGCGCAGGAACACCTACTGCGATCGCAATCACATCTACATCCTTTTTTCGCTTTTCAAGCAACTCGTCTATCGCAGAATCCAACTGCCCGAGAACCTCGTCCACTCCGTTTTCTACTATGATCTCCTTTTCTGTCCACTGCTGAACTTCACCGTACAGATCTGCAATACCTGCACGAACTTTTTTAGGCATCAATTCAACCGAAATCACATAATAAAGGTCTCCTTTATAACTTAATTGTCTCGGCTTTCTTCCCAAGCTCGTATCGTCACAGCCGTTTTCATATACAATCCCGTTTTCGATCAAGGCCGCTACATTATTACTTACCGCCGGTGCACTTAAATGCATCCTTTTTGAAATTTCCTGTCTGGAAATTCCATCATATACTTTTATCAGCCGTAAGATCATTAGTTTATTTCGATCTCCTATATCTGTCGGATTATAGATTTTCAAAGCATATCCCCCTTTATTTCTTACTCTTTGACCGAACCTGCCAACATACCTTCAACAAGATATTTCTGCGCAAATATATATATCAACACGATCGGCACTGTCGCAATAACCAACCCTGCCATAATAACAGGTATATTTAATGTGAAACGTCCTTTAAATAAAGTAATCCCTACCATTAAGGTTCGCAATTCTTCTTTCTGAAGAAAAACAAGCGAAATCAACAGCTCGTTCCATACCCATACAAGATTTACAAGTGATGAAGTAATAAGCGCCGGAACGCTCAGCGGAATCATAATCTTTGTCAACGCCTTCCGCTTACTGCACCCGTCAATCTCCGCTGCCTCTAACAAAGAATCCGGTACTGTTTTCATGAAATTTCTCATCAAATATATCGTCATAGGCAACATAATTCCTATATATATTAATATCACAGAAACACGTGTATTTACCAGACCCAATATTTTAATAATCCGGAACTGCGGTATAATCATAACAACCGGAGGAACAGACATCAGCGGAACGATCATGTTGAACAACACTTTTTTCCCTTTAAACCTCATCTTTGCAAAGGCATATCCTGCCAGCAGTGCAATGATTCCCGTAATAAAAACCGCTGCAACTGTAAGAATCAAACTATTCATAAACCATTGTCCGAACGGTTTTCCCCGGAAAGCTTCCACAAAGTTTTGTACTGTAAATGTTTGCGGAAGGCCTGCCATATTATTGACATATTCTTCATGCGTTTTAAACGAATTCGCTGTCATAAAATATAACGGAAAGATAATAACGACCACAAGTAAAATCATCAATAGCTGGGAGACTATTCCTCCTCTTTTTCGTTTCATTCTTTCACTCCTCTTTTCTCATAACAATCTGATGTATTACAATCAATATTGCCGCAATAGCAAGAAGTACTACGCTGATCGCCATTGCAATATTGAAATCACCACCGCCAAACGCTTTCTTATAAATCAAATATTCCAACACAAGCGTCTTATTTCCCGGGCCGCCTGCCGTCATGACATAAATGAAATTAAACACCCAACTCAACATTTCAATAAGAGTGATGATCACATAAAATTCAATAATCGATTTTGTCTGCGGCACGGTAATGTGCATAAATTTCTGAAACCATGTAGCTCCGTCTACATCAGCCGATTCATACAATGTTTTATCTATTGACATCATTCTCGCCAAAAACAAAACAACTCCGAAACCGATCTGCTTCCACATAATAACTATTGCCACACTCGGGAATGCCAAATTCGGATCTCCCAACCAATCCAACGCCATATTCTCCAACCCGATTGTCCGCAAAATAGAATTGATAACTCCGTTGTACTGCAGTAAATATGAAAATACAATGCCCACAACCGGAATTGCCAGTATGTACGGAATAAAAATAACGCTTCTGTAAAACCTCCACCCTCTGATTTTGTTATATAAAATTGATGCAATGGCAAGTGAAAGCACTGTCAATATCGGAACGCATAAAAATAATTTCAAGTTGTTCTTCAACGCAGTCAGCAAAAGTTCGTCTTCAAATGCCATCTTATAATTTCTCAGACCTACAAAAACACTCTCATTTGCAAAGGTCGTATAGAAGCTTTGGATAATAACATAAATAATCGGAATTACAATTACAACCGCCAAAATGATAAAGGTTGGTAATATATAGAAATACGGCGTGAACTTTTTCATCCTGTTCGTTTTCATATCAATCCCTTCCTTTGAAACAGAGGCTTTCCTCTTTTCAGAACTATTCTTCTACACTCCATTCTAAAAACGCATCATGAACCTCAGGATTTTGTTCCATACATTTCCCGAGTGCCTCATCTAATTCCACCGCTGCATCCTTTGGCGCTAACCCTTCTGAAAACATCTTCTGTACCGTCGGAATCAGACCATCTGTTTCAAACATAGGTGCAAAATACAACTGATAACAAAAATTATTGTCTTCTTTCTGCCATTCCAAAACTTTTCTGTCAATTTCGCTGGATACCCAGCTTTCATCAAAGTTATTATTCGGCATCATCGCATTTGCCGATTCATACAGATATTTAATATTATCTTCTTCCTGTAAAAACAATAAGAAGTCTGCCGCCTCTTCTTTATGTTTCGCACTGTTTGGTATTACATATACCTGACTCGGAGTTGCAACTGAATCCGCAAATTTTCCGGTTCCGAATACTGGCGCTTTTGCAAAACCGATCTGATCTGACCCTAATGATTTTTCCAATGATACCGCATACGGCTGTGTATGAAGTGTCATTGCCGCTTTTTTGCTTTCGATCAACTGCTGCCCCTGATATAAGTCTAATGAAAGTATATCTTCGTTAATATATCCGGCTTCTTTCAGCTCTGCAATTTTTTCCAGCCATTCAGAGTATTTTTTATCTGTAAAGCTTTCTTGTCCACTCATAAGGGAAATCATATCATTCACGCTGTCCATATTTTGCTGTCCCAAAAAAATCCCGATCCACGCCGGTAAATATCCGTCTTTTAACCCCATTCCTAACGGCGTAATTCCTGATGATTTTAATTTCTCACAACACTCTAAAAATTCATCCCATGTAGTAAACGGATTTTCCGGATCTACTCCGGCAGTACGCATTGCTTCTTTATCATAGGCAATCCCATATGTAAATCCATATGCCGGGATTCCCCATTGTTTCCCGTTCCAATTCGTCTGAGCCAATGCCGACTTCGGAATAACCGAGAGTTCTTCTTCAGAAATATAGTCACTAATCGGAGCTACGTTTCCTTTCCAAACATCTTCCATTGCCTGAGTTCCGCCCCACATATATTGAATATCCGGACCTTCCCCTGCCGCCTCTGCCGTACGAAATGCCGTATACAGATTATCACTTTCCTGAAGAACAGCTTCCACTTTAATATCAGGGTTCTTTTTTTCATACCGTTTTACCATCTCTTCCATATACGCCTTATATCCCGGCACTTCTTGTTCTCCCCAATACCAAACGCTCAAAGTTGTTTTCCCTGTACCTTTCGCATCGTCGCTCTTTCCACATCCAAAAAGCAAAGATACGACCAACGCCGCAATCAACACCACAGAAATCTTTTTCATACTTTTCTCCTTTCTTTTATTTAAGTACATTTATTAATTTAATTAAATAATATCATAAAATATATATTTGTCAATATTTGTCTGAATATTTATGTATTATTTTATGTTTTTCTGTTTTGCATTGTTTTGTACTGTTTTTTTTCTGATTAATTCCGGGTGGAGGATTCAAAAGATAGTATAGCTATATCATAAGCAAGATTCCTATTTTGAAAACCATATACAAAAAACTATCCCCCTTACTATCATTTTCTAAATAGTAAGGGGGATTGCAGTCATTCTGAATATGGATTTTCTTTTATTTTTGCATTACTGACCGTCAGAAAAAGCTTCATCTATCGCTTTTCCGATATCATTACGCTTATATTTGTTTTTAAACTGTACCCATTCTGTCGCTGCGTAGGCATTTTTTCTTGCTTCTTTCAGATTAGCGCCTTTTGCAGTTACACCAAGCACACGGCCTCCGTTTGTCACGATGTTTCCGTCCTCAAATTTTGTTCCTGCATGGAAACAGTAATACCCTTCATGTTTACTGAATTCTTCAAGACCTGTGATAGGATAGCCTTTTTCGTACTGAACCGGATAGCCTTCAGATGCAAGCACAACGCACACGGCCGCATTATCTTCAAACTGAAGATCGATCTGATCCAGAGTTCCGTCCACACATGCTTCAACAACGTCCAAAATATCATTTTTCATACGCGGAAGCACAACCTGAGCCTCCGGATCTCCGAAGCGGGCGTTGTACTCCAACACTTTCGGTCCTTCTTCTGTAAGCATCAGACCGAAGAAAATAACGCCTTTAAACGGGCGGCCCTCTGCAGCCATAGCATCTACCGTTCTCTGGTAAATATATTTTTCACAAAATTCTTCTACTTCTTTTGTATAGAACGGACTTGGTGAAAATGTTCCCATTCCGCCTGTATTCAGCCCTGTATCACCGTCACCGGCACGTTTGTGATCCTGCGCGCTTGTCATCGTTTTGATCGTCTTTCCGTCTACAAATGAAAGAACAGATACTTCGCGACCTGTCATGAACTCTTCAATGACCATCTCGTTTCCGGCTGTGCCGAATTTTTTGTCAAGCATGATCGTCTTTACGCCTTCTTTTGCCTCTTCAAAATTCTGACAGATCAGCACTCCTTTACCAAGTGCAAGTCCGTCTGCCTTCAATACGATAGGGAACTTTGCATTCTCAAGATAGGCGATTGCTTCCTTTGGATCTGTAAAATTCTCATATCCTGCCGTAGGAATATCGTATTTTTTCATAAGATCTTTTGAAAACGCTTTTGATCCTTCCAAAATAGCGGCGTTTTTCTTTGGACCGAACGTACGGATTCCCGCATCTTCCAATACGTCCACAAGACCTCCGACAAGCGGATCATCCATTCCGACGATGCAAAGATCGATCTCTTTTTCTTTGGCAAATTCTGCCAGTTTTTCAAATTCCATTGCTCCGATGTCCACGCACTCTGCGTATTCTGCAATTCCCGCGTTTCCGGGCGCGCAGTATATCTTATCTGCTCTGGGACTTTTTGCCACACTTGCCGCAATGGCATGTTCTCTTCCGCCGCTTCCGACGATCAATATTTTCATGATAGATTCCTCCTGTCTGTACAAACCGTTTTACGTTCCGAAATGACCGCCCGGTTTTTTCGTCCCGGCGGTCATTTTTTAATGTTTCGACATTCTATAAATTTTCTATAAAAGCATGTCCGTTTTCAACATGCACTTTTCCGTTCGCGATCAAATGGATCGCTTCCGGAAGGATTTTCCACTCTGCCTGCTCCATCACTCTTCTTTGAAGCATCTCCGGTGTGTCACCCTGCTCAACTTCTACTGCTTTCTGCAGGATGATCGGGCCTGTATCGGTTCCTTCATCTACAAAATGAACGGTCGCGCCGACTACTTTAACACCTCTTGCAAGCGCTGCTTCATGCACTTTTAATCCATAATATCCTTTCCCGCAAAACGCCGGAATCAACGACGGGTGAATATTAATCATCCGGTTTCTGTAAGCCGCGATCATTTCCGGAGGGATAACAACAAGAAATCCTGCCAAAACGATCAGATCCGGTTCGTACTCGTTGACGGCTTCCAAAAGTTTTTCATTAAACACATCCCTGGATTCATAATCTTTCGGCGAGATACATTTTGCCGGGATGTGATTCTCTCTCGCCCGCTCAAGCGCATATGCATTCTTGTTATTGCTGATAACTCCGACGATCTTTGTATTCCTGATGACGCCGCCTTTTACGCCGTCAATGATCGCCTGCAGATTCGTACCTCCTCCGGATACGAGCACAACGACCTTTAGCATAAGTCTACTCCTTTTTCTCCCGCTTCGATGCGGCCGACTACATACGGCGCATCTCCTGCCGCTTTGATCGCTTCCAGAGTTTTCTCCACATCTGCCGGATCAACGGCAACGATCATTCCAAGTCCCATGTTAAACGTATTGTACATCATCTGCTCTTCGATATCGCCTTCTTTTGCAAGCATCTTGAAGATCGGCGGGATCGGATAACTGTCTTTTTCGATCACCGCTCGAGTACCGTCGATCAGCATACGCGGAACATTCTCATAGAAACCGCCGCCTGTAATATGGCTGCATGCTTTCACCGTTATTCCCGCTTCTTTAATACTCTTAAGCGCTTTCACATAAATTCTTGTCGGAGCGAGAAGCGCCTCTCCGAGAGTACATCCCAATTCATCGTAATATGTATCAAGAGATTCTTTTGTAATATCAAATACTTTTCTTACAAGTGAAAATCCGTTGCTGTGAACTCCCGTAGACGCCATTCCGATCAAAACGTCTCCGGCAGACAGATTTTCTCCTGTGATCATATCTTTTTTATCGCATACTCCTACCGCAAATCCGGCAAGATCGTACTCGTCTTCTGCCATAAGTCCCGGATGTTCCGCCGTTTCGCCTCCGATCAGCGCCGCTCCCGACTGAAGACATCCTTCTGCCACTCCGCTTACGATTGATGCGATCTTCTCAGGCTCATTCTTGCCGCATGCAATATAATCAAGGAAAAACAGTGGTTCTCCTCCCGCACAGGCAATATCATTCACACACATTGCCACAGCATCGATTCCGATCGTGTCATGCTTATCAAGCACCATCGACAGCTTCACTTTCGTTCCGCAGCCGTCTGTTCCCGACAGCAGTACCGGCTCTTCCATTTCTTTGATCTTATCAAGAGAAAATGCTCCCGAAAATCCTCCGAGTCCTCCGAACACTTCCGGACGCATCGTCTTTTTCACATGCTCTTTCATAAGTTCTACTGATCTGTAACCGGCCTCTATGTCAACTCCTGCTTTCTTATAATCCATACCACTTTCTCCTTTACTTTAAATACTCCTCATATCCGACCTCGGCAAGACGATCGGCTTTCGCCTGAACGGTATCTTTCATCTCTGCCGAATAGTCTTTTAACTTTTTTAATACCTCTTCATCTGATACAGCGAGGATTTTTGCCGCAAGAATCGCAGCGTTCATTCCACCGTCAATCGCAACAGTCGCAACCGGAATTCCCGGCGGCATCTGAACGATCGAGTAAAGAGCGTCCATACCATCCAGATTCTTTCCTGACATCGGCACTCCGATCACCGGCATCGGGAACAGCGCCGCACACATTCCCGGAAGATGTGCAGCCATTCCGGCTCCTGCGATGATTACTTTAATCCCTTTTCCTTCCGCAGCTTTTGCCCACTCAAAAAATACATCCGGCATACGATGTGCGGAAATGATCGTCATTTCATAATCAATTCCGAATTTTTCCAACATTGACGCAGCTTTGCTCATCACTTTCAGGTCAGAGTCACTGCCCATTACGATTCCTACTTTTGGCACGTTATTTCCTCCTTAAAATCTCAAATCAATTTTCGAGTTGTTTTAATGGTTCATTTAAAATCTCAGTTCCCGGAAGCACAAATCTTCCGTCTTTAATTAGTATAATGTGTTTCCCGTCTTTTGTCACTACACTTATTTCTTCTAACTCTTCATAAGGTACGGTTATATCTGTATGACATTGAAAGTATGCCGCAGACGGATCTTCTTTTCTTTTCAGCGAACAAGAATTATCCTTTGCAACGATTTCTTTTCCGTTCGGATTATATACACGGACGTCTTCGCTCCATGAATAGCATGTGTCGCCCACTGCAAAATGAGGTCCTGTTTTCTCTGCGATCAAAATCGGCATCTTATCTTCGATCCCGTATTTTTTTCCCGCGGCATAAGCAGTCGTATTTGTTCCGATCGCGAATTCGCCAAGCGGAAGAGTATCATGATTTTTCAAAACATTATCAAAAATATATCGTCTGCCTTCTTCCTCGTCTTTAAAATTGCCGCATCTATAATCAACGATCTTTCCGTCTTTAAATTTCAATTCAAGGTCTTTATACTGCAAACCGTCAAGATACACCCGGCTGACATGCAAAACTCCGTTCGTTCCTTCCAGCACCGGTGATGTAAACACCTCGCCTACCGGAATATTTACATCTGCCACACAGTTTTCAAAAATCGTCTCTTTCCGAGCATCTTTTAACGACCAAAGCCGAATCTCCATATCCGTCCGGTTCTCTCCCTTTCCGATCACACGGACTTTTTCTCCCTGATCGAGCGCATCGATCATCGTCTGTTGAACTTTCTCATATAATTTTGCATCTAACGTATTAATTCGTATTACTTCATCGAAAATTTCTTCATATTTCGGACCGATCTCCGGCACAGGATATGCAATGATCGTAAAACTTCTCTCTTCTCCTTTGATATATTCATTTGTGATCTGACCGGATCTGCTGTCGTATTGAAGCGCAAGCTCCCTTTGCTCTTCACAGTAAGCCGGAGCTTCCGGTACTGCTTTCGGTGAAAACGGCTTTTCTCCGAATGTTTCCATCACGGCAGGTCCTGCGAACTGCGCTGCCTGTTCTTTATTTTGTTCATAAACAGTATGCATCACTTCCAGACGCCGTTCAATATAGCGTTTATCCATAAATAACGCCTGATCTTGTCTGTGATCGTACTCATACTGCCAGTTTGCCACAGCGCCGAAATATCCGATTTTGTGATGCTCTCTTTTCGTGATCACACCCGACGCCGCCCTGTATATTACAGGTTTTAACCCCATAGCGCGAAACTTTGCGATCGCCGCTCTTATGACCCGTTCAAATCCGAGGCTGTAACGAATATTTACGACTGATTTTTTGGACAGATCTTTTCCTGTATTGATAAATCCGATCCGATATCCTTCCGTGTAAACGTCCGCCATCTTTTGAATCGTCTCTTCGGGAAGCGACCTGAGACGGCGCGCAGTTCCCAGCTCATTTTCTGTAATATATTCTCCGAAACGATACAAATACCTGTCGCTGCTCAAATCTGCATTTTCGATAATATCTGCCGCAAACGAATACGACGGATCGATCTGTTCTTTAATCCGATCTGCCAAAAATACGTCGCAATAATCGCTTGCATACCAATACACGATATCTCTTACTCTTCGTATTTCCGGTTCAGCGCCATCTGCCCGGCAATTTTCAAAATACGTATATACCTCGATAAACAATTCATACAAAATCGTCAGATAATCAAGTCTGCCTTCAAACGCATAAGGGATGCCGGAGCGCATTTCCACATAGAGAAAACTCAAAAGCCTTCCCATCTCCGGCTCAAACCAGCTGCATGCATATTTCGGATTTGCATAGCTTTTTTCGTAAGCATCCCCGACAATATCACTATAAAGGATTTCGTTGATCTGTCTCATGTCTTCTTCATTATATTGATCCCATTTTCCGCTTTCCACCTGAATCCGCACATTTTCCACTTCAAGCAAAAACAGGGCAACCAATCTGAAATACGCGATATAAGAATCTTCCACAGATTCCTCAAAAGGCAGCGTGCGAAGACGTTCTACCGACAACGCATGCCGTTCCCTATATGAATCGTTGTTGTATTTTTCTGACACTTCCTGCATTTTCCTTTCCCTCCCGCTCATCTGTTTACTTTTCTTTATTATTTATCTTTTTTCACTACTTTTTATCTTTTGCTTACTAATTCAAACCTCTGATAAATACCGCAAAAAATGAAATAATCGCCGCCGCATTCATGACAATACCGATCTTACACGTCAGATAACTGCGTTCTCTCTCCCGAAATCCTATAATTGCCGAATAAATTCCGTATCCTGCCAGTATCAAAGAAATAATCGTAATACCTCCTATGATCCCGGGGGCTTCTCCTCTTCGGACAAACGCGTATGCTATACATCCCGCCAACACTGCGGCCGAACCTAATCCGAACAGACACGAAAGATTTCCGTTGCCCGCCTGTTTTTGCTTTGGCTTTTTATGTTTCACCCCGCTTTTTTTCCGGTTTTCCTCCCGTTTCAAAGCAGTTTCTTTTTTCTTATCTTCTGCCTTTTTTTCCTTTCCGAACATAACGTTTTCTCCTTATCCGACTGCATACCACAAACAAAATATATCCTAAAACTCCGCCGATTGTATTTAATAAAATATCATCGACATCAAAACTTCCTACTCTCGTAAAAAGTTGTATTGTTTCCACGCCCAGACTCAGCGCCATACTGAAAAATAATATTTTAAAAAATCCCATGGACTTTCCCGCCATGGAAATAAAGAAACCATAAGGAACAAAGATCATAATATTCCCGAGAAGGTTCGCAAGCACCGTAAACATGCCAAGCTGTTCTCTATAAGTAAGAAAACGTCTGATTTCTTTAAATAATTCAAGATTATATCTATACTCTTCCGTCACTTCCGTTCTTCCGTACCATTCCGCAAGAAACAGAAAATAAATCAAAAAAACAATATATAGTAAAAACAGGATTTTCCCAAATATCCTATAAATCCGCTCTTTTTTTATACTCAAAAATAACTCTCCTCACACAAGGAACTCTCCCTATCAGTAATTTTTTCAAATCACCGGAAGCGCTAAAAAAGCGCGCTCCGGGACTATACACGGCCGCAAAGTCTCAGGCAAACCCAGACTTCGTTCCGCCGCCGTTGCAAAAAGGGACTGCCTGTATTCCGGCTTAGTCCCTTATTTTTCTTTCTGTTTATTTATCTCTCTTTCATCCGTGTCCTTTCACAGTTTCCCTGAAAGCTGTCAAGCTGCTTAAAATGTAATCTCTTTTTTATGTTTGAGTAATTTTGCTCCGTTCACGATTGCAAGTATTCCTGTTGCCACTCCGACAACGAGAACGATAATCCCAAGTGTAATGCTGCTTGCACCACTGTTTTTCATTGTAAGATATGCCTTTTCCATAAAGCGCCTCCCCGTTTTATTTTACTCCATATGTTTCATAGTATGTATCGATCGCAGCCTTTAATGTATCGTCGATCACAACTTTTCCGTTATACGGCTTGTTGTACAAGTGTTCCACGACTTCTTCCATCGTCACAATCGCGGCCGTATCGAAACCATACAGATCTTTCACCTCGTCAAGGGCGCATTTTTCTCCCCCTTTTCCGACCTCCATACGATTAAGAGATACGATTAATCCGACAATCTCCACATCAGCGGCCTGCTTTACTTTCGGAACGGTCTCTTCCATCGACTTTCCTGACGTCGTTACATCTTCTATCATGATAACTCGATCGCCGTCTTTAAATTTACTTCCGAGGAAGCTTCCTTTGTCTGCTCCGTGATCTTTCTCTTCTTTTCTGTCCGAGCAGTATCGTACTTCTTTTCCATACAACTCACTGTAAGCGATCGCAGTTACAACCGCAAGAGGAATCCCCTTATAAGCAGGTCCGAACAACACATCAAAATCATCTCCGTATGTGTCATGGATCGCTTTCGCATAATATTCGCCGAGCTTTTTAAGCTGCGAACCTGTCACATATCCGCCTGCATTCATAAAAAACGGAGATTTCCTTCCGCTTTTCAATGTGAATTCTCCAAATTTCAGCACATCGCTGTCCACCATAAACTCAATAAATTCCTGCTTATAACTTTCCATCTTTCTTAAAACCTCCGTATTTACGGGCTTTTCTCGCCCTTACTTTCTATGTTTCATCCCCTGCTACACCATTTTTACACCACTTCATGCTCAACTACACCTTCTCTTAAACTTCTCCGTTTCCAAAAACAGCGTATCCTCTGTTACGTGGCAGTACAAACCCATTGTCATTTGTAATGTGCCATGTCCCAGAAGTTTCTGCAATATTTTGGGGTTCATGCCATATTCGATTGCTCTTGTAGCAAAAGTATGCCGAAGTGTGTGCAATGTAAAGGGGGCAAAATCGGGAAAAAACTATTAAACCTTCTCAATTTTATCATATATTTCCTGTTATTTCAATTAAGGAACTTCCTTAAAAATGTACGAAAAACTGTCAAATAGTCCTTTTCTTACTCTACAATCGTACTAATGATACTTAGTATTGTTGTAACGATTTTGATAGCGTATATAAATCAATCAAAAAAGTAACCGCCCCTCGCCCAAGGAATGCGGTTACTCTTTTGAGTAATTAGATAATTTGGACTAACCAACTATCAATAGTGTCTTTTTTTTATTATTATTTTTCGTAAATTTTATATCTAATTTTTGATTATCCGTATAAACACTATACTTTCAAATATTTTGAAGTATAGAAAAGCACTCATTTTACCACGAATTTACCATAATTAAACGAGCCTTGATATGACTATAAATAACACTAAAAAGACCTCACACCTAAACGGTGTCTTTTTTAAAAGCAGTCAATCATAAGACCAACTGCTTTGTAAATATAGATATTAAATTGTTAAGCTGAGATTTTACTTAGATTTATCTTTCACTGGTTTGCTATTTTCATCATTTTCTCCTTCAAGCCATGCCATTATGCCAAAGTTACAAAATGGATAAATTATTACTTCTTTATAAACTTCTTGCTCACAACGAGGGCAGATGACATATTCTTCACCTTTTACATTTTTTAATTACCGAAATTCCCTTTTTTATTTGCAAATTACATGTCTTATAGCTTACCATGTTTTTCGTATCTTGCGACTCTTGATATTTTGTTATCCTCATCTACAAATACTACTTTAGGTGGATTTTTCTTTACCTCTTCTGGAGTCATCTGTGCATAGCACATTATGATTATCTTATCACCTGTCTGAACACATCTTGCAGCAGCTCCATTGAGACATATCATTCCGCTGCCTCTTTCTCCTGCAATTGTGTATGTCTCAAATCTGTTCCCATTATTTATATCTACGATACTTACCTTTTCATACTCCAAAATTCCAGCACTGTCAAGTAAGTCTTCGTCTACAGTGATGCTTCCTACATAATCAAGTTCTGCTTGAACTACTGTAGCTCTGTGTATCTTCCCCTTTAACATTTCAAATGTCATATTTAACCCCCGTTTAACCTTCGTAAATAAAGTTGTCAATCAATCTGGTTTTGCCGATATAAACTGCCATGGCAACTAGTACTGGTGCTGTCATCTCCTTGACCGGTTTAACTGAAACAGCGTCTACAGCCTGAACATAATCTATTTTCGCCATAGGCTCAGTTTCAATAAGCTTAATCATTTCTGATACAATTTTATCTGTATCTTTTTCTCCTGCTTTTGCCATATCTTCTCCGAGCTTAACTGCTTTGCTTAAAATTAGTGCCGCCTTTCTCTCATCTTTGCTTAGATATGTATTTCTTGAACTCTTTGCAAGACCATCCTCTTCTCTAACTATAGGGCAGCCCACAATTTCGATATCAAAGTTCAAATCTCTAACCATTCTTTTTATAATCGCAAGCTGCTGTGCATCCTTTTGACCAAAGTAAGCTCTGTCGGGATTTACAATATTAAAAAGTTTAGATACTACTGTGCCTACACCCCTGAAATGTATTGGTCGTGATTTTCCACAAAGTTCCTCTGAAAGACTTTCTATGTTTACATATGTTGAAAAATCGTCAAAATACATATTTTCCGGCTCAGGATTAAATATTAAATTAGCACCTGCCTCCTCACATAGCATAGTATCCCTTTCCAAATCCCTCGGATAGCTTTCCAAATCTTCCCCTACTCCAAATTGAGTCGGATTTACAAAATCACTGACAACAACTCTATCGTTTTCTGAAACAGCCCTTGTAATTAAACTCTTATGTCCTTCGTGCAAAAATCCCATAGTAGGAACAAGACCTACTGTAAGACCTTCTTTCTTCCATTCTTTGACTATAACTCTCACTTCATCTACGGTTTTTACTATTTTCATCGTTCTATCTCCTAATATAACTTGTTAATTACATCTTCTGAAATTTTAAATGTGTGTTCAGGTGCTGGAAAGCTTCCCTGTTTAGTTTCTTCTATATATGCAGCAAAGGCTTCTTTCATTACATCTCCTACCTTTGCGAATTGTTTTACGAATTTAGGTGTAAAGTCAGAGACCATTCCAAGCATGTCCTGATAAACGAGAATCTGTCCATCGCAGCCAGATCCTGCACCTATTCCTATTGTAGGAATATTAATGCTTTCAGAAATAATTTCCGCTAATTTTGCAGGTACGCATTCCAAAACAATCGCAAATGCTCCTGCTTCTTCAACAGCTTTTGCCTCTTCAATGAGTTTCTTTGCTCCCTCTTCACTTTTTCCCTGAACTTTAAAGCCTCCAAAAACGTTCACTGACTGAGGTGTAAGTCCAATATGTGCCATAACAGGAATTGAAGCAGCTGTAATAGCTTTAATCTGTGGACAAACAGAGGCTCCACCTTCTAGCTTTACTGCTTGACATCTTCCTTCTTTCATAAGTCTTCCTGCGTTATACATGGCCTCTTCAACTGAAACTTGATATGACATAAACGGCATATCTCCAACTACTAAGGCATCTTTGGCACCTCTTGTAACTGCTCTTGTATGGTGAATCATATCTTCCATTGTTACCGGCAAAGTATTTTCGTATCCGAGCATAACCATGCCAAGAGAATCTCCAACGAGAATACCGTTAATACCTGACTGATCCATCAATTTAGCTGTCGAATAGTCATAGGCTGTCAGCATTGTAATCTTATCGCCCTTAACCTTCTGTTCTTTAAAAGTGGATACTGTGTTTTTCATTTTTAATTACCTCCGTCATCTTCAAATAGTCACTGTCTAAATGTTTTTCCTGTGCAATACTGAGAAGCTTTTCTGAAAGCAAAAGATATATCATCTCATATCCCACCTTTTCCTCAGACTCGTTTATCCATGCTGCCTTAATAGCTTCAATGTGTTTTGTGATAGTCGACAAATCATTTCGCTCAACAGGACCTGTGAGGGCAGCCGCAACTCCTTTTTCTGCCAATGTGTCGGCATTTCCAGTAAACAAAGGCACTAAGGCTTTCTTTGCATCTTTTTTATCAAAGCCGCATTTTACAAGCATTTCAGCCCCCACTTGAAAAAGTCCGTTTACGAGATTGCTTACAACTACTGCACCGCAGTGGTAAAGAGATTTATTTTCCGCTCCCATTGCGATTACCTTATTTCCTGCTCGCTCAAAGATACTCTTAATCTCATCTAGATTCTCTGCCGAACCCTCCACAGTAAAATAAGCCTTATTCAAGTGTTTCCATGATTCGCACTTATCACTTATTGCATATAGGGGATGTACCGAATAGATATTTGCACCGAGGTTTTCACCATCAAAAAAAACGGTTGATGAAATCGAACCGCTGCAATGACAAATATTTTTATTTTTAATATCCAGATTCTTCATATAATCCCATACTTTGCTTATCTGTCCATCAGGCACAGTAATAAACAGGGTATCACTGTCACTTAAGATATCCTCTATACTCTTATATAGTTTTGTGTTAGTAAAATCTGCTGCTGATTTAGCTGATTCCGGTGATTTGCTGAAGTAACCCGTAATCTCTACGCCGTTTTCCTTCAGGTATTTTCCAAGGGAAAATCCTACTTTCCCCGCTCCGATAAATCCTGCTCTCATATCGATCACTCCTTTCTGGGAAGTGACAATCATGAAAATCTGCATGGATGAGGTCTCGTTCAAACTGATATAATCCTCATGGTTTAAAAATAAAAAATATGTGGTATAGTTTCTGTTCGAATACTATCTACCCATTACTATAGCACCTATTTAAGTGATTGTACAGAGAAAAAAATAAGGCACCACTCTAACTAATTTATCATTAAAGTGATGCTAATATAAATCGTGTTATTTAGCTTTTCTGTATTTAATCATTTTCACAATCTGAATTATCAAAGTCGGGATAAAAATATAAAGCATGACAAAACACTTCTTCATTTTTCGCTTGATTACCCACCACAGAAAAGAAAGAACCCTGTAAAGAGCCTTACCACCATTGGTGGTGCTTTGCACTCTTGATTGGGCTTTTTGTTTGCTGTATCTTTCATGCAAGAGGAAAATTAAAGTCCTCTATTCCATTTCTCTTTTAGATAATCTTCATAGTCCGTTTCATTAAAATCTAATTGTGGCGAAGTGTTGGGAATGTTGTTTCTGTTGTCTATATCTGCAAGCTGACGGAATATCCAATCATCATAAGGGTCGTGATATTTATACTCTTTGGGCTGTTCTCTGTATCGGTCTAACCCTCGCATTTCCTTATGTACTTTCATCATGCGTTCCAATTTCTGACGCTGTATCAACTGCTTGATTTCCATAAGTTCTTCCAACTCTACTACCTCACTAGAAAGATAATTGCTAATGTATCTAATCAATGTAGTTTCCATGTAAAATCTACATTCTTTTTCGTCATTGAAAAATTCATTTTCAGACAAATAATCTAAGGAAACATTAAAATCCTGTTCTCGTTTGATAACGTCCATGATATATGGCTCGGTGTGGTCAATATATTTCCATTCCCCCGACAATAATTCATTCGGTGTTACTCCCAGCACGTCCATTATCTTTTCCAATGTATCAAAGGTAGGATAATTCACACCTCGTTCAATCTTGGAAAGGCTCTGCATATTGATACCGATTTTATTGGCAAGTTCCTGTTGTTTCATTCCCCTGTGTTTTCTTATGATTTGTATGTTTTCTCCTAAGAAACTGATTTTCTTTTCATAATACTCCATAACTTAGTATAACCGCTCCTTTCGTTGCTTTTATTGTCATTTATAAGCATATCATACTTAATATATATCGAAAAGTCAATCGAAACTTCTTGACAAGTAATTCTAGTGGCGTTATTATCTTATCAGACAGAGTGATTAAGCACGCTAGGGTCAATCACACACTTGAGTAAGCATATATAAGAGATGTTTTCACTTTGATAGCATGAATGAGCATGGACTATCAGACTAAAAATAGGGTTTCTGACTGGGGCTGTTCCGTTTAGCCACGAGCCTCTCAAGGCTCGTGAGCGTTAAGAACGGAACAGACACAGGAAGAAAGGGAACGCCTTTAGGCGCTCGTAAAGGGCGTATATGTAACACCGCCCTGCGCATACATGTCATAGTACCTAGA
>ERZ1106983.1085-NODE-1085-length-26881-cov-95.346865_pt1 | contig 26881 bp, 13 predicted proteins | sample MGYA00403693_ERZ1106983 | MGnify/ENA primary metagenome ERZ1106983 (study PRJEB35170, sample SAMEA104062420) | human gut metagenome | biome: human gut; feature: human-associated habitat; material: faeces | place: Denmark | collected 2012-07-13 ...
GTTGCTCAGGTACTTAAAAGATTTTATTTGTAATCGTCTTGCGGAATTAAGGATACATATATATTGTGTCCAGTAAGTAGAGCCCGCAGTCGCTGCGGGTGTGCCGTTCCGCTACGGCAACTAATCGTGTTTCATATATTAATGAGGAGAAAAAGGGGAAAGTAACCCCTGTTTTGAGAAAAAAATCAAAAAAAGTTTGTTGAGATTTGGTTATGCGATTTTGTTTTCTACGGTTTTATCTTGAATACCAGCAGTTTAACGGGTCTTTTTCGTAAGTTCTCTTTTTTATTTCGTAGATGCTTTTTTCTGCACTTTTTGTTCGTGAAGCTATCAGTTTAGGTCGTGAGCAAGGGGTGAATAGATGCAAAACGGTGGGAGACGATCCCGACTTCACAGCCGACATTCGTCATCCCACCGATGGAATAAAATTCATAAAGGGAAACAGCTTACGAGATTTTCACAAACCTCAGTAAGCGTAAAAACCCCAAACGAAGTTATACTTCCAAGGTTGTTTCCTTGAAGTCAGAATGATGAGAAACCGATCGTAGCCCCGTTTGGGACAGGGCAAGTCTTTTGATAATACTGGAATCCAAACAACAGGCAACGACGCATGCGCTGTCCATTTCACCTACTTCGCCGACTGCGCTTTGATTTCCAAAGACCTTCCAAAACATCGAGAACTGACTTCTCCGGTTCAACTGGAATTGATAGTATGGTAAACTCTTTTACCATAAGGCTGGCTCTAAAATCAGACCGATAGACCTTTCACCCTCAATGGTTTCGAAAGTCCCCGAACTAATTGTTAGAACCAGCCTTAACAAGCATTGGTTACTTGATATATACTTTCTTGACACTTCCGTCAGCATGACGGATCATATATATGTTGCCCTTGCAAGGAGCCTCGACCTTCTGGCCGCCGAGCGTATAGAACGTTGCACCCTCGCTCATCAGCCTCTGGATGGAACCGATGCTGTTAGCCTCTGCCGCAGCCTTGGCATCAGCGAGCAGCTGCTCGATAGCAGCCTTGATGGTCTCCAGGTCGATGGTGCTATTCTCGTCGAGTTCCACGGCCTCATACTGAGCTTTCAGCTCATCCTTCTTCTTGTTGATGTCATACTGGATACTGGACTCCACACCGACAAACTGTGCGGCTACGATGGCGTAGTCCTTCTCGATAGTGGCCTTCACCTCATCGAGGCGAGTCTGTACAGCGGCAATCTCGTCGCTCAGGCGCACATAGGCAGCCTCGTTGGCTACGAGCTTCGCATCGGCGGCCTTGGCATCAGCGAGAAGCTGCTCGATAGCAGCCTTGATGGTCTCCAGGTCGATGGTGCTATTCTCGTCGAGCTCCACGGCTTCATACTGAGCCTGCAGCTCAGCCTTCTTCTGGTCGATATCACCCTGGATAGCGGCCTCGGCATCAGCAAACTGTGCGGCTACATTGGCATAGTCCGTCTCAATGGTGGCCTTCACCTCGTCAAGGCGAGCCTGCACGGCGGCAATCTCCTCTGTCAAACGCACATAGGCGGCCTCATTGGCTACGAGCTTCGCATTGGCAGCCTTCGCATCGGCGAGGAGCTGCTCGACAGCAGCCTTGATGGCCTCCAAGTCGATGGTGCTATTCTCGCTGAGTTTCACGGCTTTATACTGAGCCTGCAGCTCTGCCTTCTTCTGGTCGATATCACCCTGGATAGCGGCCTCAGTATCAACATACTGTGCGGCTACATTGGCGTAGTCCTTCTCGATGGTGGCCTTCACCTCGTCAAAACGAGTCTGCACGGCAGCAATCTCATCTGTCAAGCGCACATAAGCAGCCTCGTTGGCCAGTTTCTTCAGATGCTCTGCCTGGGCGGCAGCAGCATCCTCCAGATATTTGGCGATGGCCTCATTGACACCCTTCACGGCCTCGGCGTCCAGCGTAGAAGTCTCCGTGAGCGCACAGTCGGCGTTCTTGGCATCAAGGTCTGACTGGATGGCATTGATCAAGCTCTGAATGGTCTCCACCGTCTCAGCGTAGTTCTCGGCCACATCCGGGCACTCCTCGGCCACCTTCGCCTTGGCGTCGTCAAGAGCTTTTTGCAGGGCAGCCACCTCCTCAGCGAGGCGCGCATAGGCAGCATCGTTGATGGGCTTGAGACTCGTCACAGAGACATGGGCGTCCGTGATGTCGAGTGAGTACTCCGTCGTCTCGTTGGCAGCAAGTACATTGGAGAACACGATGGCAGAGTTCTCGTCCGTCGCAAAGTCCGGGTCGGCCACGACATTGAACGAGAATATCACACCGTCGCCATCCTTGTAAGGCTGAATCTTGTCAATGGGCAGAGAGGAGAGCACGACACGCACGATGCCATTCTTCTCTCCGGAAGAGATGGCGAAATTGCTTGACAAGCGCTCACTATACTGGAAATTCATTTTCCCGTTGCTCTTCTTCTCAATATGCAATCCCTCAGGCAGCGTGATGTCGGCCTGAAGACCGCAGAAATAAATATCGTTCTTCAGCACAACGTCCACCTTGTGGGTACCGCCAGGCTTGATAGAGAACGCCTGCTCGCCCGTGCAAAGACTTCCCACCATCGGCGTGATTGCCTGATAGGTGGGGCAGTCGATAAGCACCTTCTTGCCCTGACGGTTGCCTCCACTGCAAGTGGAGAACCCGATCTGTGCATCGTCAGCAGCAGAGAAGGTGGACTTAGCTCGAATCTGGAACGTGCCCAGCGCACCCTCAGAACCCGCGATGGGAGTGAAATCCTTGGTAAGGAGGGCAATCCGCCACTTCGCATCAGGCTGCTGGATCATCGTGGCAATGAAGCATTCACGGTCTATGCGCTCCTCGTTGATTTTGAAGCTACCCGGGACAATCTCGACCTGCGGGGACGTGAAGTCCATATCAAACTGCATTGCATAGATCACCTCGTCATTGACGAGGTTCACAGTGATCTCTTTCGTCTCGCCCGGCTTGATGGCAATGGGACCACCGTCGTTGAGCACAAGTCGGTTGCCAGCAAGGACAGAGAGTGTCCCGCTTATGGCCAAGACCATCATCAAGGCCATTCTTTTGAAACTTGTTGTAATCTTAAACATAACCATTTACGTTTAGAAGATGTATGTTGTCGTTGTTGTTGTCAAAAATAGGCGCGGCTGTCACATACGTGGCAACCACGCCCTCGTAATTGAGAAAAAATTACCGATATATATGATTATTTACCAGTAACCTTCTGGGTCTTGCCGTTGGCGTTGCGGACAATGTTGATGCCCTGCTTCACCTTATCCAGCAACTGACCGCCCACAGTATAGATCTTCTGCTTCAGGCTGCCCTCGGCCTCCATGCCGCTGATGCCGGTCGCATCGCTGCCCGTGATCGTCGTCTCACGGCCATTGGCCTCGGCAAAGATAACCTTGTCGAGCGCCACCTTGTCGATGCTGCCGCCCTGCACGTCGAGGTAGAGGATAGCGGAACCATTGGTGAAGCTGTTGTTCTCTATCGTAGAGATGACCACGCGATGTACGCCGTCGATGTCCTTGGAGTAGAGTGCGTGGCCGTTGGCACGGTTGCCCACGCTCTCACCCACCACCGTCATGCCTGCGGGCAGGATGATGTCCATCTGGCAAGCCACATAGTCCTTGCGGTTTTCGATGTTGATAGCGATACGCTGTACGCCGTTGTTGTCTTCTGCCGAGACGGTGAGGTTTTCGGATCCCACCATCGGAGCGTTCAGAGTGCCACCCAGCGACGGCCAGAGACCATTGGTCACCTTGGCTGCAATGAGGGTCACATCAGCGATGGAGATCTTGCCGTCGCGGTTGACGTCGGCTGCGGCAAACACCTTGCCACCCTCCAGGGTCTCCGGATCGAGCACGGCGTTGAGCACGGTGAGGTAGTCGTCGGTCAGGACAACGCCGTCCTCGGTGACGTCGCCGAGCACATACGTATTCTCCTCGATGGAAGTTCTGAGAGCATTCATCGACTCGACCAAAGACTCAGACGTAGCAGCGACCAACTTCACACCATACTCCTCGTCCTTCGGATAATTGATCGGCTTTACCGCAGCTACGCTACCATCAGGATTCAGCCATGCATTTCCGTTGATGTCCTTCATGGGAAGGATAAGGTCAATTTGGCCCATCTCGCCGAAAGCGAGATAATTGTCGAAGTTTTGCTGAGCGAGCTTCAAGTTATCAAACTGTTCGCGCAGCGCACCGTCCTCGTCATAGATCTTCGTTCCTGACTTATAGAACGACTTCTCCATGTCGTAGAGAGCGCTGAGAACATTGAACTGATACACTTGCTTTGTCTCATACCAAGCTCCTAACACCTCTACCGTTTCAAGCTTTGCATAGGCATCTTTAAGGCTACCGTCCTTGTACGACTCCACCTGGCTGTCGGTCAGAATGGCCGACACAGGGCCTTCCTCCAGCGTCTTGGCAGCCTGCTCAAGGACGCCGCTGACCTCCTCGGCCTTCTCACTGGCCACATTGAAGAACAGCTTCTCGTAGTTCTCCATGTAGGACTTGCCGCGCTCAAACACGAACACCTCATTCCCTACCTGTTTATAAGATGACTCTCCAAGCACTGTGGAGACATGCTGGTAAGACGCTATCAGCTCCTTCACCCTGGTCTGCTCAGCCACCAGAGCGTCATAGGCGTTCTGAAGATCCTTCATTGCCTTGGCGTGGGCAACATAGGGCTTGTTGGCCTCGATGATATCCGTGCGGGTAGCACCCATGCGGTCTATCAACCCGTTGAGGAGGTGGATGACCTTCGTCTTGTAGGTCACAATCTCGTCGCCATAAGAGGTGATGAGGTTTTTCACGCCATCGAGTTCCTCGCGGCAAGCGTCCAATGCAGACTTGTACTCCACCTTCACGGGCGTATATACTCCGTCGTAGGTATTGTTGACAGCACTGTATCCCAACTCGGCCTGCGATACCAGCATCTCCAAACTGCTGGCTACGCCCTCGATCAACTCGGCATTCACGAGCTTGATGAGACCCATGCGAGCCTGCGCCACCTTCTTCTCCAATGCCAGCAAGCCAGCGTCTTTCTTCGCCTCTGCCGGGGTAGCGTTTTCGTCAAACTCCTTGAGCAGATCGTCAAGTTCCTTGGCGAGGTTCTTGCAGTGCTCGTCATAGTATGCCTTGACCTCGTCAGCCGCCGTTCCCGTGAGGTTGTCCAAAGCCTCGCGCTTCTGGGTCTCGATGGCAACAATGTCGGCCTTGATTGCATCGACCTCGGCCTGGTTGGCCGCGTTGTAGATACCATCGATGCTGAGGATCTTGATGCTGTGGTAGTCGTACCACTGCTTGTCCTCGCCGATAGTCAGACCATAGATGCGCTTGCTCATCTCCTGCGAAGCGTTCTGGCGTGTGAGGTCAGCCTGCCAACGCTTCACCTGATTAAATGCTGAAGCGATGTTGGCCTCTATGCGGCTGCTTGCCACATTGAATGCGCCATAATACTCCTGCGCAGCCTTGATGCGCTCCGTGACGGTATTGTAGTCGATGGTCAGCTGGTCGAAGTTCTTGATATTGGCATCGTATGCGTCAGCCTTGGCCTTGGCGCTGGTATAGACAGCACCTGCCTCTGCGTAGAACGCATCGATATAGCGCTGCAGGTCAGCGATCTTGCCCGTGAACGTGCCGTCGGCAGCCTTGGCAGCCAATTCCGTGGCCGGAGTGAGGTATTTGGCAACGCGGTCCTTGTAAGACTTGAGATCGTCATCCTTGCCCTCATAGGCGAAGCCTTCCAGGGCGGCAAGCCACTTCTCGTTGTCGGCCTTGGCACCAGCGTAGCGGTCGTCGCCCTCTGTCAGCGTGCCGTCCACACCGACATAGACACCCTCGTAAAGGGCTTTCCACTCGTTCTGTGCAGCCTGCTCCAGGTCTGCGACGAGCAAGTTGGGCACCATGCCAAAGAAACTCCAGTCGGCATTGAGGTTGCTCACGAGCAACTGCGACTTCTTGTAGTCGTCGGCACTGACTCTGTCGTAGAACTCCTGCACGTTCGCAAAGGCGTTGTCGCGTACGTTCTTGTCGTAGGAAGCCACCTTCTCCTTGGCAGGAGCGAGCTGGTTGTCGTTGAGGTTGGCAAGCATCTCCTCCAACTTGGCTCTCACAGCCGTATTGACTGCCAAGTCAAGATCCTTCTTGTAAGCCTCGATCTGAGCCGTGTACTCCATGGCTTTCGCAGCGTTGGCTTCGTCGATATCCCAAAGAGCGGGCGACGTGGTCTTCGCGTAGGTGGCAGCAGCATCGTCCTTCAAGTTCTTGATGAGGGCGGCATACTTATAAATGTTCTCCTGGGCAGCGATGATGCTCTCCACATTGACCAGTTCCTTGAGCTCCTCCGTAGAAATATTCTGGTAGCCAGCTATCTGGACCGTACCCTCACCATACTTGTTCTCCGTCTCCTGCACCTTGGCACAGAAGGTATTGTAACGGGTGAGGTTGTCTCCAGCGATGACAGCGTTGTATTCGCTATTGCCCTCGATGAAGGCCTTCAAGCCGTCGAGTTCGAGCTTGATGGAACGGTAAGCCTCGCTGACCATCGAGTTGTTGGTGGTGGTCAGACCCTCGGCATAGTACTTTTCCACCAGCGCCTTCTGCTCCTTGATGCGCTTCAGGAGGTCGCCGAGCTTACTGAGATAGGGCTTCAGCGTCTCAGGACGGAGATCGGAAGCGTTGAACAATCCGTTCACCTCATCCCAAAGTTTCTGTTTCTGGTTGCCTTCGTCCACCTGAGTAGAATAGTTGGTGCAGTCGTTATAAGCCTGCTTGGGAAGCATCTTGAGCACGTTGGAAAGATCCGTCATGCGTCTGACAATCCCCGTATTGAGCACCGGCTCATACTTATAGCTATTGTAACTGTACTCCAAAGAACCCGTCCAGGCTTTACCTGCCTTGTAGGCATCCTCGATGGCCTGCTTTATAGCCTCTCGCTCCTTGAAGTGCACGCCGTCGGTATAGGCGAGCAGTCCGAGGTAATAGGCTGCATTGGTACCGTTCGTCTTTTGGTTGATACGCGTCCTCACCGCATTGAAAGCACTGACGAAGCCATAGTGCGTGGAATAGTCATCTCTCGCGTAATAGCCAGATCCATAGGTATAGTTCCAAATATCTATCTTCTGTCCGTCAAAGTTTTCCTTCAGCTTCTGGTAGGCATTATAGTTGGCCGTGGAGTCGGTGGCCATTGCCTTGAGCGCATTGGCCTCCAGCTGCAAGTCGTTGAGACGACTGGTGATGCCCTTGACGACATGACCCTCGGCATCATAGCTATCCCTGCATGATTCCTGGAGGATCTCCTTGGCGCGCGCCGTAGCAGCCTCCGCCTTGAGTGCGTCGAGCTTGGTGGTTGTGGCCTGGATCTGTGGGTCGATGCTCTCGCCAGGTATCTTGAATGCGTCCTTTGCCTCCGTCAGCGTGCGGCTGACCAGCCCAGCACCCGTCGCATAATAATAAGACTGATTTCCGATGAAGTTGGTATATGCTTGCGTCTCCGCATTGACATGTGCTTTTTGGGCGTCCACGCGCATCAGCAACTCGCTCAGTGCGTCGTTGATAGCATCAACGTCACCCTTGATGACGCTCAACAAGGACATAGCCTCTACTGCGTTGGCCTCGGTGATGTCATCCTCGGTGGCTGCAACAGCCTGGATCTTGGCCTTCTGCGTGTTGGTGCTGGCCTCGATATCATTGAGATCCTGGAGCAACTCGTCATACTTCAGTCCGAGGTTGTCCTCCGTCCACGTCACATTGTAATACTCATAGGGCACGCCCTTGTACTTGTCGATGTCGGCCTTGATGGCGTCAACGACTTTGCTGGCAGCATCATACATCGCCTTGGCAGCCTCTATCTTGGCAGTCTTGTCGGAATTGACCTTGTCATTGGCGAAGGCAGCATTGAGGGCCTGGGCGTCGGTGAGGATGGTCTCCTTGAGTTGCACGGCCAGCAAAGCGGCAAGAAGGTCGGCATCGAGCTTCTCCTTGGCAGCACTGAAGTTGCCTGCCACACGGTCGATCTCTGTCTGAAGCTTGGTGATGCGCTCTCCGTAGGTCTTGCCTGTGACCTCCGTGGCCGGAGTGGCAACGACGAGCGTCTTCGGGCCGACGGTCCCACGCAGCGTGGTCAGTGCGGCCTCGTAGTCCTTGATGGCGGTGCTCACCACATCGTAGCGGTCCAGGGCAGCCTTGGCGTCATCCTGATATTTGCCGATGGCCATAGCAGCAGCATCTATCTGCTGCTGGAAGTCCCCGCGCACCGTCTCGGTCAGCATCTTCTCCTGATAGCTCTTCTCTACGGCGGCCTTAATCTCGTCGATGGTCTTCTGCAGGCCGGCAGCCGTCTTCTGGAAGTGGGCAGCCACATCATACGTATCTTTCTCGTCGGCTGGCTTCATCTTGGCCACAGCAGCCGTGGCGTCGTCGAGCTTCTTCTGCAAGCCCGTCTCAGTGCCCAGCGCCTTGAGCAATTTCTGATAGTTTTCGTAGTTCTGGATGATGGCACCAGCATCGCTGCGCAAGCTGCTGATCTTGGCCTGGATGGCATCGCGGTCGGCATCATAGCTGGCCGTGCGGATATTGTGGGGTGCCTTGTAGTCCTTGGCCACCTTGTCCTTGAGGGCATTGATAGCGGTACGGATCTCCTTGACGCGGTTGGCATACTTCTGGTTCACATCGTCGCTCTTCTCCAGATACTGGAAGTCGTCCTCCAGAGCGGAAAGGAGCTGGTCGGCGGCAGCCTTCTTGGCCTCGGCATCGGCATGCTTGGCAAGATACTTGTCCTTCGTGGCATTGATTTCCAACACTTGTGCTTTCTTCAGTGTGCGGAAGTTCTCCTCCAGCTTAGAAGCCTTCGTCTTGTCGGCATCGATAGTCTTGTACAGGTCGCTCACCTTCTTCCACGCTGAGCGCATGGCGTTGAGGGCCTCTGCGTTCCAGTCGGCATAGTTGCCGTCGTCCGGCATCTGGGTGTGTATCTCCTCCTGAGCGGCGTTGAAGACGCGCAGACCGTCCTGATAGACGTCTTTGATATTTCTCCAAGCGTCACCAGAAACACCAATGTTGGTCTCCAACTCATTCAACATGCGGTTGAAGTTTTCCGTAAACTCAGCCGTTTTCAGTTCCTTGGCCGTGCCAGCGTTGTACTTCTGCTGTGCCAGCACTTTAAAGTCGGTGATGCTTTGCTGTATCTTGTTGTAGTCTGCCTGATAGGTAGCTTGGATTTCTTCGGCTGCACCATACCACGAATAGAAATTTCTAAGCCGATATTCAGCAGCCTCGTAGGCGTTCCGTGCACTATGGTAGGCATTCTCGTTGTCGTTGGCAGCCTCTACGACCTTGGCAAGGGCAGCAATACCATCGGTCAGTGCACGAAGCTCGGGACTGTTCTTTCCCTGCCAAAGGTGATTCTTCACATAGACTTCATAATCACCCTTCTCAATGATGTCAAGCTGGCTGGCATAGTCGGCCACCTGCATCTCCAGGCTGGGCTTTCCGTCCTTGCCCTTCGTCCAAGCATCGGTTCTACGGAAGTAGTCGCTGGTACCGCTGACGATTTCGCCGAGCTGCGCACTGAGCTCCTTCACCGGAGCAGCGAAGTCGAAGATCAAGATAAACTTGACACCGGAGAACTTGAATTCGCCCGGGGTCACGGCACGAACCTTGACTTTTACTTTCGCTGGCGCGTCACCATCGATAGTAAAAGCGACGCCGGGGGCATACTCCTTGCCCTTATAGACAGCGACAATCTTGGCATTGTCGGTAAACAACTCGGGGGCATCCTGCAGCTTATACTCGCCAGGAGCCAGTTCTTTCTCGATGGAAACTTCCTTTCCTGTGGAGACGGTCACGGAACCGTCTTCCGATACGGTCAAATCATCTCCTGTCCATGCAGTCTTGTCGATCACAACATCGGCGTCGGCCAATGCTGCAACGGGGGCGCCTGTAATGGCGAGGAGAGAAATCAGTACATCTTTTCTCATAATCTTATTTAATTGTACAAATTAATTATTTTCTTTTCAGCTGTTCTTCCCTAATATATAATAAGGTAAAGAGACGTTGATAGACCACTTTTTGTCAGTGCAATCGTGTACAAAATTATACATAATCCATGGAGTCATGCGAAACCGCAATGGTCCTTTTCGTGAACCATCGTGTTTTTTTCGTGAATGAAAATACGCCACAAAGGGTGTCCCACATCTCACACTATGGGAAATGTCCATTCAATCCACGGATGGGGGGGGGTAAATCCACACCCCTTTCCTTCATCAGGATCGAGGTCAGGGTCGTCGGGCTCATCCGACGGCAGCGTCGCATAAGAGCTACGCGCGTCCTGCATCAAGCTTTTGAGCGCTGGTTTCGATACATTGAGTACGACCACCTGCCCATTGGAGCCGTAGAGCGATACCGTCTGCTTGAGGGCATTCATGTGGAAGACCCGGTTCTTATTGATGATGTATTTCCGGCCCATCCTGACCAAATTGTTGTGGTCTGGAAACCTCGTCCGAATCTCCCGTTCTATCTCCCCGAGGCAGAAAGGCACCATGATCTTGTTGCCATACAGATTGTGTATCTCCGTGTAGTGGTCATCAGCCTCAAACAGCAAAGCGTCATCAAGATTGAGCATATAAATCTCACCACAGAGGATGAGAAACATATTGCTTTTGTGTTCCATTTCGTTTACGTTGTTTATTTGTTAGTATCTACTAGATGGTAGTATCTCCTAGTTGTTAATGTTCGTTTTGGTAAGGAAGTAACTCCGTCCCACTGCAAAAATAGAGAAATTCTTACTGCCAAATCTATCATCCCATTCTGCTTTTCGTGAACCACGCGCTTTCCTTCGTGAACGAACGCATAATAGCTTTCCCTTCGTGAAAACATCTACTCAATTCGTGAATATAGTCCGAGGCTGGTTTGCAAGGATCCAATGGCTGTCGGAATAGGTGGTTATGAGACGCAAGAGGGATTTTATGTGAAAAAGTGCGACGAAAATCGGTGGTTATTTTCCTAAATTGTCCTAAAAGATTGTTTGAGCGTCTGCGCACACAATCTCCCGTTACATGGGGGATTCGAGGCGATTTTGGGGTAGGGTAGCGGTTTTTTGCAGAATGTGAAGAAATATTAACGAGCTGGTTTTCAGCCCTATTTTTTACTACCTTTGCATCACAAACATGAAACGAAGGCGCTGCAGGAGCGGTTTTCCTGGATAGAAACGCGCTATGGTGGACACCCCCTTTTGTCGGGTTTTCGGCCAAGTTTCAAAACCTTATTTTATGAAGCAATACAGAAAAGAGACCAAATTAGAGAGCATTGTCTATCAAGTCATCATCACGCTCGCCCTCATTGCGCTGCCCGTCTTCGGCCATGCTGCCACGACGGAGCAAGCACTACCCGCCGAGGTAACGGAGACAGCAGGCGATGGAGACGGATTTGACTGGAACAAGCTCATCGATGCCATCGCCCATTTCGAGAGCAAGGGCAACGCCCGCGCCGTAAACGGACAGTATGTGGGCCTGCTGCAGATCTCGCCGGTGCTGGTCCGCGAATGCAACAACATCCTCAAGGCGCGCGGAGAAAGCAAACGCTACACCCTCAAGGACCGCTACAACGCGGAGAAGTCGCGCGAGATGTTCGCCATCATCCAGTCGCACCACAACCCGTCCAACTCCATCGAACGCGCCATCCGCATTTGGAAGGGTGGCATCGGATACAGCATCCGCAAAACACAAAACTACGTCAACCGCGTGCTTGAGCACATGGGACTGTAGGCCGCCACTTTTTCTTCGTTGATAGGGTTGAGGGGGGATCGCCTATGATTGTTGCGATCCATCCACGGCAAAGAATAACCGCTAAAAATGTGGCGGATTAGGAGGAACTAGAAGAAAGATGAAGCGTCGGTGTTCATTTTTTACTATTTTTGTTAGGTTTTTGCGCAGAAAATATTACTTTTGCATCCGAAACATGGTCTTTCGGACACGCCTTGCGCACTCGTCGGCCTCCGTTTCGCCCCCAACGGGGGGACAACCCAGTTTGTTATCAATGAAAATTCAAAAAATGATCAACTACCGTATCCGTTCCATACGGATGCTTTTTGTCATACTTATGACCCTCGCTGCGAGTGCCCAGATGGCGCATGCAGCCAAGGGCGGACGCTCCGACTTCTACCAAAAAAATATGTCGCGACCCTCCGAGGAACTGATACGCATCGGTAAGGACTACCGCCTCAGGAAGAACAAGCCCGACTCGGCACTGCTCTTCTTCACCATCGTGGCAGGACGCTACACGCCCAACATGAGTGCAGAGGAGAAGAGAGAGGTGGTGGAGGCACTGAACATGAACTACTTCATCTACAGCTTCACCTACCTCAACTATCCCAAGGCTTACGAGAACCTGCTCCGCGCACACACCATCTCGAAAGAACTGGGCGAAACAAGTGCCGCACTCTACTTCAACCTCGGATCCATGTACCAACTTGTGGCAGGACAGGGACGACAGTGGAAACTCTACAGCAAGGCCCTGGACTGCTACCGGAAGGGTGTGCGCCTGGCCCTGGCGAAGAAGGATATGCCCACCGCCGACATGGCTTTCACCAACATGACGACGCTCGCCGACGTGGTGGGAGAGTTTGCCAACACGAAGAAGGAGTGGGACCTGTATCGCAAGGCACACACGAAGCGCAACACGGAGCACTACAAGTATAACATCACCCTCTACGAGGGCACAAAACTGAAGATAGCAGGACAGCTTCAGAAGGCTGCCGAGGCCTACGGCCGGCTCATCGACATCGTGCCCGATACGGAGCGCAACTGCCGCCGCCGCGCATTGGCATTTGTGGAGGCCGCGGAGGTACAACGACTCTTGCACCACTTCGACCAAGGACTGGCCCTCGTGGCGGAGGCGGAGAAACTCTATGTCAAATACAAGATTGGCGACGGCATGCAGAGCGTCTATCAGACCTACGCCATCTTCTATGAGGACATGGGGCGCAAGGCCGACTACGATCGCAGCATGTACCGATACTACCAGATCAACGACTCGCTGAAGGCATACTCGCTGCCATCCAACGTATTTAATATGGGTCTCAACGAGAAGGTGATCGAGCTCAACCAGGAGATGGACGGTATGAAAGAGCGTCAGACGCAGCACCGCATCTGGCTCATCGTGGCCGTACTGATTACGCTTTTCTTCGTCATCATCCTGCTCGTCGTGATGCGCGAGAACCGGGAGTTGCGCCGCCGCAACCTCGCTCTCTACCACCGAAGCTTGGAGGTGCTGAAGAGCGATGAAATGGCAGGAAAACAGCGAAAGACAGTCTCTGCACCCGCCGTGGAGGAGAACAGTGCGGCTACGGCTTCTTCCAAATACCACCACAGTACGCTCTCCGATGCGGACAAAGACCGTATCGCACAACTCGTGCAGCAGGTCATGGAACAGACCGAGGTCATCATACAGCCCGACTTCACGGTCGAAAAACTGGCGCAAAACATCAGTACGGGACAAAAGTATGTGTCGCAGGTCATCAACGAGACCTTTGAGTGCAACTTTAACACGCTGCTCGGACGCTACCGCATCCGTGAGGCTTGCCGCCGCTTCAACGATCCGCAACGCTATGGAAGCTATACCATCGAGAGCATCGCAAGGGATCTCGGGTTTAAGTCGCGATCTATTTTTGCCACCACTTTCAAGAAGCATACGGGTCTGAATCCGTCGGAATACCTGCGCCTGGCAAAGGAGGAAAACGGACTTTAATCCAGGATTTCATCTACCTCTGCTGCCTCTTGCTATTTACGGTTATTTTTGCCCGAAAAAAGTATGTTGACTTCATTAGCTGATGAATATAACTTCAGAGGCCTACGAAGTTAACTTCATCGGCTTATGAAGTTATATTCATCGGCCTCTGAAGTTAATATGCTAAAAAGGGGTGAAAAACTGCGTCTTTTGACCCATGCAAATAGCTCGGTCGGAGGACTTGTATTTCTACCCTGCAATCGCGATTATGATAAATAACAAAACCAAGTGAACACCCATTGTACCACAAATCGAGGCTTTCCACCATTTGCACACCAAATGCACACGACGGAATGATGGGAAAATGAGATATTTATCGTACATTTGCAGATGTAAATCAGTAATTATTCATTTTCAACCTTTTTACAACAATGATGAACAACGAATTGATCCCCACTCCGATGATGTCTTTCGGAGAGTCTGTCAAGACATGTTTCCAGAAGTATGTCACCTTCAAAGGTCGCGCGCGCCGATCCGAATACTGGTGGTTCTGGCTTCTCAACTTAATTGTCAGTATAGTAACCCTCGTACTCGACTATAAACTGGATATGATCAACTTCGAATTTGGCATCGGCGCACTCTCAGGCCTTTATACGCTGATAGTCTTCCTGCCCAGTCTTGCGGTATCCGTACGCCGCCTTCACGACACAGGACACAGCGGTTGGTACTACCTCCTCACCTTCATCCCCATCTTAGGCGCGCTGTTCTTGCTCTACTTCTTTGCCAGCGACTCTGCTCCCGAGGAGAACCGATACGGCAAGAGCCCGAAGTACGCACAGGAGACATTCTAACCTCTAATGACCGTTTTGGGTTACAGCCCAAAACGGTCGAATCGACGCTACGGAGAGTAGTTGCCCCACCCCCTGAGAATAAATCAAAAGACATTGCCATGAACAAGAAAGACCTATTCATTTACTTACGCGGCCTGCTAACGTTTGTCATTTTCGCATCCGCCATCACCTGGTTTTATTTCCATGCAGACCAACTACTATCACCGAGGATGTCGTATATCGTCCATCTAAGCCTATCCATCGGCATTACCATTCTCCTCACAATATCTTTTCTCACTCTTTGCTGGTATCTGCTTGTTACAGTATTCAATAAAGGCCGAAAGTTGACGATGAAAACGCGACTTTTAGTGGCCAGCCTCTGCCTTGTAGGCATATTGCTCCTTCAAGACGCATTTGGCATTCCTCTCGGACTGCCCGAACGAATCAGTAGAATAATAAACACCATCTTCGGCAACGGAGTATGACCCCCATCGGATTTCCTTCACCTTTCAAGACATGTATTGGACAAGTATCACAAGACTACTACATCATCTGCGGACCGAGAAGGCGCGGCTGACGATTTGGCTATTCACCAGCGGTATCACCTTTCTGCTGCTCTACTTCTTTTGGGAACCGAAGGTGAGGAGTTTTCCCAAGGAGTTGGTGCGCATTGAGCGAATGGCCGACACCCGCCCTGCTGCGGCACTGCAGGAACTAGAGCGCTACGACACCACGAAATGTATGCCCGGTGCCATCACATACTACCATTTCATCGCATTGAAGACGCGCTACCAGCTGCAACCTGCCTACCGTATCACCCCCTCCGAACTCACCAAACTCGTCATCGACTTGGAATACCTGGACCCCACGCCGGCACAACAGGCCGACCTCTACTACTATGCGGGTAATATGGCGCTCCGAGGTAATGACATAACACAGTCGCAGGGCTATCTCTTCAAGGCATTGGCGCTCTACGAGCGGAACGGCAACACAAAGATGGTGGAGCGGTGCTACCAACAGATGGAGCGCATCTGGAAAAACGAAAGACCATCAAGGCCACTGAACGGACGATGGACGACGCCAACAGCTATAACTTTGTAGGCGAAGAACAGCGGTTGCGAAAGGAAAAAACACGGCAGGAGTTGATCACGGGCTTTGTCACACTGCTTCTCGTAGCCCTTATTGTCGGATTCGGAAGGATGACAAGGCGATGGAACCGCAGAAAGCGGGCGGAAATGAGGAAATACGCCCGCGTAGTGGTGTCGCTCAGAAGGACAGAGGAGGAGCGGGTGCTGCTGAAACAACAACTGGTAGAGCGCGAGGCACAGTTGCGGGAGATAAACGCCCAGAGCCTAATGGAGGATAAGAAACTTGGCCACATCAGGCGTTCTGACGTTTATGGGCGGTTTCATCGTGTGGCGACGAATGGGGCGACGCCAGCCTCGCTGACAACAGACGACTGGCAAAATCTGGCCGATACCATCCACGAGGAATTTCCCCGACTGAACGATGTGCTACGGTCCATCCCCCACCTGAGCGAGATGAACCACCAAATGTGCCTCCTCGTCAAGGCAGACTTCAAACCTGTGGAGATAGCCCGCATCCTTTGTCGCGACAAGAGCACCATCAACTCGGCACGCCGCCGTCTCTATGAGCGCGTCTTCGACGAGAAAGGAAGTCCCAGCCAGTGGGACGAATTCATCCGCAATATATAGGGGTCCTCAGCCATAATACCCTCCTACCCTGTCGGGACAACTCCACCAGTCCATGGATCGGATGGACAAAAAAAGGGAACGGAATCATGCGTCACGCACCATTCCGTCCCCCACCCAAATGGGTTATCAATTAAATCAAACTATTTCAAACTTAAATTACTTCACCACTACCTTGCGGCCGCCAATCATATAGACGCCCTTGGGAAGTCCCTCCAGCGAGGTGGCGTTGCGGCGGGCAATACGACCGTCGATCGTCCACACATCCTGTGCGCCCTCCTTGAGGAGCTCGGCAGAAGAAATGCCAGCCTCGGGATCGGAAGCGTCGTAGATGTCGATCTGGTCGAGCATGAGGTAAGTGTAGTTGGCGTGAGCCGTACCACGGAACTTCACGATGACGTAGCGCTCGTTGGTGTAAGGCGTGAGATCGACGGTGAGGGTCTCCCATCCCGAAGTCTTCTTCTCGCTGAGCTTGAACGTCTTGACGTCGTGGTTCACACCGTCAGGTGTCTGGACGACGACCGTCAGGTCAGACTGCTCGCCATTCTCAGAATAGAGGTTGAAGCGCACCACCGGCTGGTCCACACCATTGAGTGCCACCTTCGGGAGGTTGAAGCTCGTCTCGTCGCCGGCCTCCACATTGTAGTACTCGGGGAACTCGGGATCGGGAATGGTGTAGGGAGACCAAACGACACCGCCACCATCGTCGTTGGACGAGGCCTTGCCGCTGATCATCCAGGGAGAAGAGTTGCGGCGCGAAGCGTGCTGCTCGTTGCTCTCCGTCCATGCGAAGTTGTTCTGTACAACTCCACCCTCGAAGGTCTCCTTGTAGGGCTGGTTGATGGGCTTTCCTACCACGATGGCGCGGGAAGCCTCCAGTGCGCCATTGCCACCATCGGAACGGGTGAGGGCTGCCACCTGGAAGAGGCCCTGTGAGACACCGTCGTCGGCTACCGACTTGTCAGGATGCCATCCGACCAGGACGTCCGTGGCACCAGGCTGGCTCGTCGTCATGCTGTCGCCGAGGATCGGGCCATCGGGAGTCTCGAGGATCTCGTAGATGGAGACGGAAACATGGTCCGGATCGACGTAGCCGTTGTTGGCACCTACGTTGCTGACCTTGTTCCAAGAAGCCTTGATATCATTGACTGCATCGGTGAGATTCACGACCGGCGTCTTGGCCACATCGGCGCCGACGAAGACGCGCATTCTGGCCACACGGCCCGGCTCGTTGCCGTCCTCGGAGTAGGCGATGACCTCATACTCGTGCCATCCAGACTTGTCGATGCTCTTATCGGTCCAGGTGTATTCCTTGCCTGGTTCGCCAAATTTCGTATTGGCATTGCCAATCCACATCACCGACTTGCCGTCGCGCTTGATGACGAAGTAGCCGATGCGTGAGAGCGGCGTACCATTGATGGCCTTGGTCGGCGCAGTGAAGGCGAGGTCGGCAGAGAGCTTGCCCAAACCTGCCGGCGTCACAGTGAAGTTGGAGACGGAATCGGGGGCATCCAGGGCCGCACCATTGTCGATACCGACGAAGTCGATGACGATACGTCCGCTACCAGCTTTCTCAGTATTGTCGTGGAATCCGATGTAGAAGTTGCCTTCCTTGTCCGGGTTGATCTCCATGTTATAGACACGGTCTGGATCGTTGGCGATCACGTTGCTCTCCATGAGCGTACCGGTCATACCCTCGGGAGAGGCCGTCTGGCCATACTTCACCTCGAAGGTGTTGAGATATTCAGGAGCAAGGTAGTTGCGAGCCTTCATTCTGACGTTATAGACACGGCCCGGCTTGAGATGGACGGGCGGCGTGAAGAGCCAGTCGTCGTTGCCACTCTCGTTGTTGTACGGGCCAATGACCATACGGATGCCACCAGCATTGAAGTAGCCCCAGGTCACACCGTCGCCATTGACGTCGTTGGCAGAGAAGATGTCAAACTCACTGCGCGTGTAGAAATCCGTCTCCCAGTTGGGCTCAATGGCGTCGCCAATGATGACAGCCTTGGCGTCGGCCGACTGACTTCTCATACCCTTGGCCACGGCGCGAACGGAATAGACATAGCTATGGAGCGTACCAGCACCGAGGTCGTCGGTGTAGTTGGTAGCGGTCAAACCAGTTGCCACGACGGTAGTGTCGTGTCCGACGATGCGCTCCAGATCGTAGGTCAGATCGCCCATCGGACCAGCATGGAGGGTCGTCGTCGGTGCGGTCCATGAGACCTTGGCCTTGTAGCCATCAGCGACAGCCTTGACATTGGTCGGTGCGAGCGGAATGTCCCAACCCATCCAGTGGGAGACATTCTCCTTGGGAGAATCGCCATCGGCATTGCTGAGCACGACGCTGAAGGTATAGAGCTCGTTCTCCGTGGTCTTCACCTTGACGGAAACATCCTGACCCGGACGTGAGGTGCCCTCGGCAGACGGCGTGAAGGTAGCCGTCGGGCGGTTGCTCATCACCTTGTAGCGGACATCACCATGGAGGATATCGCCAGCATAGGTGGTATTAGGAATGGTGAAGGAGATGGTGGCTGTGGCACCGTCGGCCGACGGGTCGCAGGTGACACCCTCCACGGCCAAGTTGTCAGCACGCTCCGGTGCGCCGTCGTTGGCCTCGGGCTGTGCCATCACCATACCCTGCACCTGTGCGAGGGTTCCATCGAGGAGCGTGGCCTTACCCGTATTGAGGTCCACGGTGTAAAGACCACCCTGGGCCTGGTTGTCGATGCAGTACCAGTAGAAGGTATCATCGCGCTGGTCGATCTCACCCGACTGGCCGTAGTACTGACCCATGAGATTGGTCAGCGTGAGGCCCGTGGCACCCACGAGCGTCTCTTCGCCAGTAGATTTGTTGACCTTGTAAAGCTTGCCGTCCATACCGATAGCATAGAGCTGGCCTGCCTTGGTGATACCAATGGCGACGAAAGCCTGGGAGGCCGGACCAATCGTGGTGCGCTGGCAGGTCTCGTAATCGACCGTACCCCACTCCAAGGAGTTGCCGTCGGCAGAGTAGAACACACCATAGACCGTGCCGTCGGCAGCCTGGGCTGTCTCCGTGGCGGCGAGGTAGAGGTAGTCCATGCCAGCATCGAAGCTGCTGGTCTCGCCCGTAGAGAGGTCGGTGTTGCTCAGATAGAGGAACACATAGCCCTCATCAATATACTGCATATTGAGGTATGCGCCGTAGAGGTGGCCGTTCTTGGCCTGCACACCGTTGGTAGCGACATTGATGGTCTCGCCCGTAGAGGCAAGGACGCTGAAAGCGACAGGCTTCTGTGCCGTCATCGTATAGTAGCCATAGGGACCGTAGGTGGTCTCATTCCAGCCTGCCTTGTAGATCAGGTTGCACCAGAACTGGGCAGCCTTGCCTGCCTTCAACGGATCGGTGACCTCGGGAGCCTTGGCGATGAAACGCGAGGCGCTGGGCAGCTGCGGCGTGCGAACCTTCAGACGCAGCTGCTGTGAGAGCAGCGGATAGACGAGGCGCGCCTCTGCCGGAGTGCGAACTACGCCCTTGGTGTCCTGTGCCAGCACGGCCGATGGAACGAGCAGTGCGGCAAGGGCTATGGGGATGAATTTCTTTTTCATATCGATAGATATTGTTGATTCTTGACTGAGTTGTGGAACGACTGCTGAAAGACGAGAAAGGAGATGGGCGGGACGGGCGGACCACTGTCCTTCCGTCCCGCGTCAGGTCCCAAACTTATCTATATAACATCTGCTTATGAAGTCATGTTGGTCTTTCTACGCGCGTTCCTTTTATATATAAGGATCGTATTAGCGAATAATGCGCTTGCTCACCTTGCCACCCTGGCGGACGATGGTCACGCCACCCTTGACGGGCTGGCTGAGACGACGGCCCTGCAGGTCGAAGTACTCGGCGGACTCGCAGTTCTCGGTGACACCTGCCGACTCGATGCCTACGATGTCGGTAGCCTTGATCCAGACGATGTCGGATCCGTGCTCCACGTCACCGCCGTAATAGACGCTCTGGAGACCGAGACGGTCATACTGTTGCTCGTCGAAGTAGTAGAAGAACGCCTTCGTGTCGTTGTTGGAGAAGAAGTAGTAGCCATCAGAGAAACTGTAGGGCACCTCCTTCATATCCTTCTCCAGGCCCTCATAGACGACCGGGGAGAACGTGTAGATGGTGTTCTCGTCGTTGAGATACAGACGGTAGAAGAGTTTGTTGCTGTTGAGCGACTCGTTCTGCATTCCCTTCGGGATGAGGTCGAACTGCACCAGACCTGATCCGCCATTTTCCTCAATACCCCACCAGTCGCGGAGGACGGGAGGAATCGGTGTTGACTCCTGCTCCACGAAACGCTTATAGACGGGGTCGTCATAGTTGTGGAGGAAGAAAATCTCGTTGGGACGCACGCTGAGGAGCATGGAAGTGCCCTCGTCGCTGGTCAGCGTCATATTGGTGGGGTCATAGGCGAAGCTCATCTCGCTCTGCTCCTCGTAGGAGCGGTTGAAGAACGTCACACCCGAATACTCCGAGGTCTCGGTGACGATGGAGTAGCTGGCCGGCTTCATCCAGAAGTGGTAGCACTGAAGCTCGTCGGCACCGGCATACTGCGGCTGGAAGACCACCTTGCCGTCCTTGATCTCACCCTTCATCCAAGAAGTGGTATCGCCCGGGTTCTGGACATAGAAGTCGTTGCCCACGGCTGCAGCGAGCGTCATCTGACGCACGGTGCTGATCTCCTGCGTCACGGAGTTCATCTTAGAGGTCTCCAGGGAGAAGACCTGGGGCTCCACGCCATCGGGCAGCTGAGCCGCCTTCTCGTTGAACGGCTCCATGCGGGTGAAACCGTCGCTGTAGCCGACCCACTCGCCAAGACCGTTGGTCAAGCAGAGCATGTGTGCCGGATAGCGCGTATCCTCGAAGTGCTCCTCTTCCTCCATGGCGAGAACGCCGTTCTCGAGCGTGAAATATATATCGCCGTCGGGCTGGCCATTGACCGAGTCGGAAATCCATCCGTAGGTGCTTTCGTCCAGGCGCGCCATCTTGTACCATGACGCATAATAGACCTGTCCGTTGTTCTCATAGATCGGCTGCGGCGTGTGGGCCACATAGTATCCGTCCGAAACCTTGTCGAGCTTGAGCCACGACAGGGTGGAAAGGGTGTTGAACGGCTCGTAGATGTAGATGCAACCGTCGTCGCCCTCAACATAGCGGCCCACGGCATACTCGTAGGTGTCAGCCTGCACACCCGACTGCGTGTTGCGGAAGGCGAAGCCATTGCGGAGCAAACGGTTGTGATCGACACCAGCAGGCTGCTCGTAGCGGATGTAGTCCTGCAGGCCACCGCCCTTGAGCGGCATGTTGGCAGGTGTTGAGCGGAACGTACCCTGGTCTGCGGGCTGCAAGACGGCGGTCTGGGCGTTGTCGCGAACTGGTGCACTTTGGGTGGTCACGGTCTGGGCGAAGAGCGGAGCCGCGGCCAAAAGTGATATGAAGGTGAAAAGTTTTCTCATAGCGAAATTGTTGAAAAGAATCTGTTTAGATATCGGTGAATGTTTCCTTGTACGAGCCCGCTCCCATTGGTATCGGGAAGAAGCTCTTTGGAAGGAAGGCGGGCGGCGGATTGTCTCCGCCCGCCTTGTCCCCTTTCGGGGTGATGTATTGTTTGCGTCGTGCTGCCTTCCCTCCCGCTGGGGCGGACTGCTTGGTCCGCCCCGTTGGTGTGGAAGGGCGCGCCCATCATCATTAGGCAATCATCGGAATGGGCGCGTCCGTGCTGCAGCTACGCTGTGATAGATTTCATGCTTACTTGCGCACTACCTTGTGGCCGTTCTCGATGACGATGCCCTTGTAGTTCTTGCCGACACGCTGACCAGCGAGGTTGTAGCGCGTGAGGTTGGCGTCCTCACCATTGACCGTGGCAGCGTCGATGCCGTCATCGGTGGTCTTGGTGAACGTCTTCTCGGCAATGTCAGACACTCCGTCGTAGCGGTAAGCGATGGCGCGAACTACAGTTGTCCGGCTGATCGTGATCGGGCTGACGTAGTAGAGCGTCTCCTCGGCGTCCTTGTCAGGATCGGAACCGTCGAGCGTGTAGTAGATCTCGTCGGCCTCATTGTCCGGAACAATGCTCACCTTGGTGCTGTTGACAAAAATCTCGTCGCCCTGGATCTCCGGCGTGCCTACTGAGAGGCGCAGTTTGGCCACAAACATGTCTTTCTCGCCTCTGTACCAACCACCAACGTCGTGGTACTCCTTCGGATCCTCTTTCCAGTAGTAGGCGAAGCCCTTAGAGTTGTCGAGCGCGATGCGGTTGTCGCCCTCACCGGCGTAGAAGTATGCGATGCCGTCCTCGTCCGTCTCCTTGACAACCTTCACACGCTTGAGCATGATGAAGTCGCCCTTGTGCTCACCATTCTCGATCTCGTCCCAGTAGGCGGTCGTGAAGTGATAGTCGAAGTCACCGAAGTGGTTGATCACAGTGATGTCGTCCATGTTGGTCTCGCCCTCGATGTCGTAGGCCTGGAGGAAACCGTTGTTGTAGTCGATCTTCACGCGAACCGTACCGTAGTACTCATAGTTCATGGCAAGCGACTGCTTCGTGGTCCAGTGGAGAGCGCTCTCGCCGTCGCGGATGATCCAGCTCTTGCCGTAGTTGGCAGTGAAGGGAGCAATGGCGCGGTTGAGCTTCAGGATAGCATAGGGGATGTCCTTCTTGCCTGCGATGGCCTCCTCGATGGTCGTCTCCTGCCATTCGACGGCGGGACGCTTCGTGAAGGTCTTCTCTACCATCACGCTGGCGAGCTCATCGCGCTCGGCGAGGGCCTTGACCGTCGTGGTCTCGGTGATGATGAACGGCTTGGTGTAGAGCGGAGACAGCGTGGTCGGGTTGCTACCGTCGAGCGTGTAGTGGATGGTCGTGCCCGGCTCAGAGCTCATCTTGATGGTGGTGTAGTCGGTGAAGTACTCGTCACCCTCGATCGTGGGAGCTGCGGGAGCAGCATAGTGGATGAGTGCCTCGGTGACACGGGTGGTGGCGGCGCAGCCATTGGCACCCGGAGCGTAGTACCAGAGGTTCATGTCGTACTCCTGTCCGTGCTTCAGACCGAAGTCGGCACCATTGGTGATCTCGAAGGTATAGTTGACCTGTCCGTCCTTGACCACGGCCTTATAGACACCGTTGGCAACGCTGGCGGTAAGGTTCTCGATGCGTACGAGGTCGCCAGGATAGTCGGCGATCAGAGAAGGCTGGATGGTGATGGGGCGCTGCTCGTAGCTACCGTCGTGGTTGCTGCTGAAATCGCCCTCGTTGACGGCCACGTTGACGAAGCCACCGTTGTAGTTGACGTCACCCTTGATGGTGCCGTTGAGCGTGGCGCCGATCTTGAAGCTGACGTCGGCGTTGTTGGAAGTTACGTTGATGGCCTTGTTGCCCTCGCGGATGATATAGGTGAGTGCGCCATTGACGGTCTCGCCATAGGCTACCAGTGCGTCAGTCAGGCGGATGGTGGCACCCGTCAGGCTCTGCTTACCCTCATGGATCTGTGCGATGGTCGTCTCGCCCTCGGTCTGCTTGACGAAGGTCTTCTCGGCCACGTCGCTGCTGATGCCGTTGCGGACACCAATAGCCTTGACGACGGTGGTCTGAACGACAGAGAACGGCTTCGTGTACTGCGGAGAATCCAGACCCGGCGTGGTGCCGTCGGTGGTGTAGCGAACCTCGTCGTCCTCCTGCTCGGGCATGATGATGACCTGAGAGCGGTCGGTGAACGGCGTGGTACCCGTGATCGTCGGAGCAGCGGGCTTGTTGATGTCGGCCTTGGTGAAGGTTACCTCGGCGATCTCGCTCGGAGCGCCATTGCGCACATACATAGCCTTAACGGTCGTCGTCTCAGTGATGTTGAACGGACCTGTGTATTCGATAGACTCCGGCGTGGGGTTGGTGCCGTCAAGCGTGTAGAAGATCTGGTCGGTCAAACCCTCGGAAGTGATGGTCACCGAGGTGAAATCCAGGAACGGATTGTCGCCGTCGATGTTCGGGGCCTTCATCGTATAGCTGCGCTTCGTGATGGTCTTTGAGGTCACAGTGCTGCTCACACCGTCCTTGACGGCGACGGCCTGCACGCGGGTCGTCTCGGTAATGGTGAACGGACCCGTATATTTGGGAGAAGCGTCCGTCGGGATACTCCAGTCGGTCGTATAGTAGATGTCAGCACCCTCCTCGGCCGTGATGCTCACGGTCGTCTGGTCGTCGAAGAAAGACTCAGAGTCGATGGTCGGCGGAGTGACGCTCACGCCACCAGCACCTGTGGTATAGACCTCGAGGGTCTTCATGCGGCAGTCGGTCTGAATGGTAAGTGTGACGCTGGGATGGGCCGCTTCGGTCTGCGCCTGCCAGTTCCAGTTGTTCTTGAAACCGCCAATAAAATCCTGTCCAGGAACATCGATGGGGGTGAAAGGCTCGGGGTCTCCCCACTGAACACCCGTGAACATCATAGGGATGTACACAATGTCAGAACCCGTAATCGTGATGGTTGTACCGGGTTCAAATTCCCAACATGTTGCGACGGCACCATCAGGGGTTATTGCCTCCCAGGTACCCTTAGAGCGCGTGAGCGTAATGCCACCTTTGGTCAGCACATTGGTCTCACTCGCATCAGTGGTAGCAGCAAAGGAAACCTTTGAGTACGCACTGTCCTTGTTCCAATCATACTTCTCTGCCCATATCGCCGAACAGACGAATGTGAGCAGGAGCATCCACATGAAGCGTAGCTTTTTGTTCATAATAGTTGTTGTTACTTGGTTACAGACTTAGGCTTCTCGTCCTGATTGCTGGAACGGTCGGCCCGGCCCTTATTTAATAATGTATAGGTCACTATCTTGAGGTAGGTCACACGGACTGAACTTTTTCGGGGGCTGGCGGAGGCGCGATGCTGATTCATCGCGCCTCGGTTCGCCACCCATTCAAGTAGTCTTCTAATTCATTCGTCTGTGTTTCCTATAATATTTCTCTTCGATTTTCTGTTGCAAATGTACGATATAATTTTGAATCGGCCCTCCAGAAAAAGGTCTGCTGTTGCTCTAATTCCCGAAAATAGACCCTAAAACATGCGAAAATGCCCATTTCATCGTGTTTGCCCCTTGTTTCTATTGCCACAATACGAACAACCACCATCACCACGGAGCGAACAGCGACAAATGACTCGTACGTCGAAACATGGAACTACCGACAGTAGAAATCACCCCTCCAGACCACCTCACCCACACTCTTTAGCACATGGCAAGCTCGCAAAGACACACGATAATCCATACTGCTGCACAAAGAAAGCAAATGAAAAACTTGTCTGTTCGCAATTTAAATCCTATATTTGCAGCAGAAAGAGAAAGGACATGAGAACTCGTCATGATTATATCACACTCCTACGCCAGTATGCCAAGGCCAAAGCCGAGGTATACGGTATCATGAAAATTGGCATCTTCGGATCTGTGGCACGCAACGAACAGACTGAGGATAGCGATGTGGATATTTGTGTAGAAATATCAAAGCCAGACCTTTTCACGATGGTCCACATTAAGGATGAGCTACAAGAGTTGTTTGAACGGCCAGTGGACATCGTGAGACTTAGAAGCAACATGAACCCCATACTCTTCCAACAAATCCAAAGAGACGGAATCTATGTATGACATCGAACTACTTTATCACGCGTTAAACCGTATTGCAGGAGCCATTGAGCGCATCATCAACAATTCAAAGGATATTGACGACCCACAATATTACCTGCTTTCACCTGCAGGAATGGAACGGCTCGAAAGTACCTGCATGCTGCTACTTGCCATCGGAGAAAGCATTAAAGGAATCGACAAGATGACCCAAAAGACTTTTCTCCCCACCTATCCCGATGTGGACTGGAAAGGAGCTATGGGCATCCGTGACATTATCGCACACCACTATTTTGACATTGACGAAGCCATTGTCTTTGATGTTGTCAAAAACAAACTTCCTAATATGCTGAAGACCATACGGCAGATGATAGAAGAACTATAGATCCACCCCTGTAGAATGAGGAATAAAAACGCGGGGCGTTTTTCAGAGAATTATCTGAAGAACGCCCCGCACTTGTTTTCATAATGTTTTAGCGTACCACTACCTTGGAGGTCTCAGATCCCACACGGACGAGGTACATGCCCGCAGGAAGGGCGACGCGGGTCGTCCCGGCAGGACAAAGGCGGGTAAGAACCGTCTGACCCGACAGGGTGAGGACGGTGGCCTCGGCCTCACAGGGAGCGGTGAGGACAACACCACCTGCTACGGGCAAGACCGAGACCTCTGATCCGAGGACCGGACGGACGCAGGTGATCGGACCACGAACCACCATCAGGTCGGAGGGTGCGGAGGCGACAATGTCCTTCAGGTCGCCATGGCGGTAGCGGAGACCCGTCACGCGGTAGGCCACCTCGTGGCCCTCGCCGAAGTTGGGGTTGTTCATCACCACCGACTGGGTCTCGGCGTCGGGCGTATGGAGCGATGCGGTGACGACGCTCACGGTCTCGCCTGCCTTCAGATCCTGCGTGATGCGGATGTAGTCGATAAGGAAGGGATAGTAGTTGTTGCTATAGAACGTAAGCGACTCCTTCTTGGAGCA
>ERZ1106983.1092-NODE-1092-length-26779-cov-5.154019_pt1 | contig 26779 bp, 39 predicted proteins | sample MGYA00403693_ERZ1106983 | MGnify/ENA primary metagenome ERZ1106983 (study PRJEB35170, sample SAMEA104062420) | human gut metagenome | biome: human gut; feature: human-associated habitat; material: faeces | place: Denmark | collected 2012-07-13 ...
TTGCAGGTTAAGGGGTGGGACAGGCAGAACCTTTCAAACCGCAGCGGCTTACGCCGGTCACGGCGCCCGTCGGCATTCTCTCCCTGTCTGGCCTCAGCTGGCGCCTCCATGCCGCGATGCGGCATCAGTGAGTTCTGCAGGTCAGCGTGCCCTTTTTTGTTGTCAAAACTCGTTTCGGGAATATGCTTTCAGAAACAGATAAGCGAGGCGATAAAATGGACACGTTGCTTTTACCCGGCCAGAATCCCCGTGCCTGGGCCGAAACCATGATCAACCTTGAGGCCCGGAAACTCGTGAATACGGCCAACACGGTGGCGGCTATGCATCTCCAGGATGGTTTTATCCGGATTCAGTTTGTGGATGAGATCAGGGCATTCATCATGGCCCAGTTTGAGGCCGCGCGCCGGGCGAAAACGGATGATGACTGTATGGCCTGTCTGCGGGCCTTACGGGCTGAAAATACCAGCCTGCTGGAGCAGTCCCGATCGCTCAAAACCGGCTATGCAAAACTCTATGCTGAGGTGAAGGTTGTCCGGGACGAGAACAAAATTGTGGGCTACATCATTTCAGCGGTCGACGTCGTGGTGGCCGGTGCGGCCATCTTTGGGGGGATCGTCATGATGTCCTCGATGACGCCGGTGGGCGTGGTGGCCGGCGCGGTGATTGTGGTGAATGGCTTCAATACGATTTCACGGGAAGCCGCGCACAGTCTTCTCGGTGACAAGCAGACGGAGGGAATTTTCGCTGACGGCTCGATGGAGATCGCTGAATTTCTGGGTTTCAGCCGGCAGCAGGGTCTGGGAACCTATAAGGCGGTCACACTTTTCAGTGAAGTCTACGGTGCGTATGGGCTGAGGTTGAAACCCGAAGCACAACGGCTGTGGTACTGGACCAGGCCCGATTTCTTCAGGAAAGTATCCGGTACGCCACGTCCCGCAATGGCGCTTAAAATTGCGGGATGGGGGGTTAAAGCCAAAGTGGCGCTTGATTTACTGACTATTGAGCCTTCCGGGAAATAGTCTTATGCAGGCGGAATGCTTTCCAGCCCAGCGCAGGTGGAAAGGTCACCCAGGCAATGATCAGGACAACAAGGGAACTCATGCCCCCGGAAAGAATGTGTGTCCGGCTGCCGGCGATGAGGGTGACCAGCATAACCAGAACCAGCGCGACCGTGATCCATGCCGACACCCGGAAGCGCCGTGAGAGCGCTTCGATGAGATGCTGCATGGTACCTCCGTCTGCTGCAAGCCGGCCCTGTAAGTTGTCCACTTCGCTCTTGCTGAAACCTGCCTCAAGCAGGTCTTTCTCACTGATAGCCATTACGTCCTCCCTAATCAGGCGAAAGTATACTGTATCAGACCAATAATCCCCAGGTGGCCAGCGTAAGCATAGTAAAAGAAATTACGCGGCATGAAACGCTGGCGGCCTTCCGGACAGATTTCCCTGCAGAAAGAAACCACCACCGGGGGGAATACCAGAGTAGGCAGCGTGGCCAGTAATAATGTTTCTGCGGGCATATCCAGTAGATGCGATAACCCGTTTAAACAAATCAGTGACAGCACGGCAGTGATGGCTGCCAGCCGCTGCACTCCGGGTATGCCGCTGCCTGATAAGGTTGCCATACTGATGGCCAGCGTAATTCCTGCCAGCCCGTAGCTTGCCGGCTCCAGTGGCCAAATCATTAGGGCCAGAATCAGATATCCGGCGAGCATTCCTTTCCGGCCGTGCCGGTACTGCAGGGCAAGCAGCTGCGTGACGCCGGCAAATACGAACAGAATGTTCAGGGCCCACCAGGGCTGGTGATGCAGGAAGGCCAGGCTGAACACCGGCTGCGTAATGATTGCCCAGATCCACAACCGATTGGCTCTCTTCTGCAGTCGTTCCGGGGTGCGCTGTACGTTCATCGCCCATATAAGCGTGAACAGGGGGAAGGCCATCCGGCCAAGCGCATACATCACCGGCCAGGCTGGCGACAGAAACACTGTATTGGTGTGGTCGATAATCATGGCCAGAAGTGCGAGGAGCTTGACCATATCGAGAGCAGCGGGACTGAGCTGGCTGGCGTTCCGGATTTTGGGAAGAACGTCGGGTACTGAATGATTCATGCTGTATATTCCCCTGGCGACACGCGGTTAACAGCCAGCCCTAAACATAATGCCAGAATGCCCTGCCGGTTTGCGTTGTGACCCTGACCTTAAGTTTCTCCAGAATCTTGCGCACCGCAAATTCTGATTTATCACGCAGCACACGCATTGCGCCCGCCACATCCTTATTCTGAATACAAATACTTAAAATATGAAAATCGTTCACACCGCCCCCTTTCTTACTCTCTTATTATCGGCCGTGTGAATATTATATTTAGTGTAGAAGGAAGATTCCTAATATATTTTTTATGTTAGCACCATAAGTAATGTCACATTATTGACAATTTTAAATAACTCACGATAGTTTATTAACTATTTGCATTATTCGCTGATGCCTTTTCCTTGACCAGAGCAAAATCTTCACGAATAGATTTTGCGGCTGGCTTCCACCCTTTAGCCCATTCCTCGTTCATACGGCCTTCACTGACAATCTTCAGGGTGATGGCATAAGGGGTGCGCTGAAGCTTCTTCGACAGCCAAAGGATATGATCATCGATTCTGTCATCCGGAATATCAGCAATAATCGAGTGAATAAGGTCCAGGTCCTCCGGTGCCCACGGTTTTCCGGAACGAGGAAAAACTTCATCCGGAAGGCGTGTTTTTTTTTCCTTTTCTTCTTTTACCTGCTTTTTAGCTTCCTTTTCCGCAGTGATGAGGCGCTGCCGTTCCGTTAAGCCTCCCAGAGTTGCAACCGTCCTGACCATATTTTCGCGCTGCTCACGTGTAATATTAACTTCACCGCATATAATGGCATTTAACGTATCGACAAGAATTTCCAGTTTGCTTTCGGTTAATTTTAAAGTCATACAATAATCTCCTTAATTTTTATTCGTTTTTCGCACTTCCTGATGCAGACTACGCCAGCGCCAGGGCTCTGTCTGACCCGGTTCTGACCAGAGTCCGACTGACTGACGGCGGGCTTCGGCCTCCAGAACAGCGTAGTCTGACCGGGCGGGTTTTCCGTGGTACCGGTATGCCCAGGCCAGGCCTTTGCGTATCTGTTCGGCATTCACATCCGTCGCGCCAAGCCACACGGTACCGAGCAGACGTCCATAGCGATCCGTATCACTTCCGGTGACGGTTACATGCCGCTGAACCACCATCGATGAGAGTTCCTGACGGGAACGCTGGCCGAAGGGCTGACTCTTTTCCGGCGCATCGATACCGGCCAGGCGAACGCGCGTCAGTCGGTTTCCTGGATCAAGTATCTCAACGGTATCCCCGTCCAGCACGCGCACAATCCGGCCGCTGATATCTGCACTGGCCGAAAACGCCACAACGAACAGGACCAGTGAGCAGAACTTCCGTTTCATTATTTATTATCCCCGGTTGCATACCCTGCGGGTATTAATCTCGTAAATTTCAACTCGGCTTATCCTCCAACGAGGCTTTTTAAAGGAATGCCAAACATTGAATGTAATTTCCTGATCATGGGCAGCGTCAGATTACGTTTGCGGTTAAGCACTTCATAGACCCGGTTAGATTTTCCAATTGCCGGCTCAAGATCTTTTACCGTCAGCCCCTGCTGTTCCATCCTGAATTTAATAGCTTCAATCGGGTCCGGGGCTTCGATAGGAAAGTGTTTGTTTTCGTATTCATTAATCAGCACACACATGATTTCGAAAAAGTCTCCCTCCGGGGTATCGGCAGGAGGTTCGTTATCAAACATAGGCTCTACGGCGCGTAACGCGGCTTCATAGTCCTGTTCAGTTTTAATTGGTTTAATCTGCATAGGGTTTACTCCAGGCTGACAGTTTCAGCATCTATTTTGTCATATTCTTTATGCGTACCAATGAATTTGATAAACATCCATCCTCGCTGGTATGCAATCGCAACAATTAACCGATAGTCATTTCCCTTAATATTAAAAACCACTCGCCTGTTTTTCAGAATACTGGCACTGCGGTATTGTTCTTTGATTTCTGCCGGGGTTTTCCATTCAGCTTTAGTGGCTTCATCTACCCAGGCTTTTAGCGGCTGCTCTGCATCGGGATTCGCCGTCCAGAAATCCCTCAGTGTCTTGATAGCGATTATCTTCATGTCATGATGATAGTCCCACTTTAGGACTGCATCAAGTTTTTTGTCCCGTTATGGGACTTGAATTTATCTGAAGATACAAGGGGCAGTTTGGAGACCGGAATTTTTTTTACGTTAAACGTATTATTTAACCGTTCGCGAGGCGTAACGGAATGATTTTGCGTCAGAGGCTATTGCTTTTAAGTTAACGCCCTTGCGATATCGCAGTTGCGGTCCAGTTCTGCTGGCTGTACGGGATATGACCTGGTATATTGAGACAACAGCAGGGATAAAACGATGGAAATCAAGGCTCAACAGTTTGTCACATCAACGGGACGACAGGTGCTTACCGACAACGGCCAGCAAGGTATGGGTGGCGTGGCGGGTATCGGCTCAACAACTGAAAAGTGTCAGGGACGCGTAGCTGAAGCGATTTTTGCGAACTGCGCGGAACTGGATAACGACCAGCTTAACGAGATCATCGATTGGATTAGGCTCTATCAGCGCTGAATACCACCATCAGGTATGTAACAGTTAAGTGATATACGAAGTGTAGGGATATTTTATGATTGGTGAATTAAAATCTCAGAGACAAACCATTGTGTATGGGAGGTCGCAATGAAAAACTGGACCAGAAACTTTATTGATGACATGAAGCATATCTGGCGGGAATTCAGGCGGGATATTGCTGAAACTAATGCTAAAAATAACCTCAATGATGATGATGTGGCTGGCGTTAGCTATTCCGTTGACTGGAATAATGTACCTGATTTAGATCCGCGAAAGGCGGTTAACAACCTCGATAACTTCTACTCACGACAGTTAAGGGGAACGGATAATCCAGGTACGCGATATCAGCACAGGAACTAAATGTTTTGCGCATGCGCAAAATGCAGCTGAGTCTGCATTTTTTTGACTAAAAGCAATGTTCGAATGTTTTTGTTACCTCGTTTGCTGATGCCCAGCAATGTTGTAAACCTGGGGCCAACAGGCATTACGGTTATATTTTCGAAGAGCCAGTAGATGAAATATCTGGTGATATCCTTATCGATTTAGAAAATCTACCGCCAGAGATGAAGCAGACTATTCTTTTGCTCGTTAAAAATGCAGCTGACCGTGATGCGGCGCAGAAGGCGCTTTCCGGAAATAGCGGGTCAAGATCACTGCTGAATTGGCAGCATATCTTTTTAAACCCTACCCTTTGAAAATAACTTTCTGACTCACCATGTACGTCCCTCGGTTATACCATGCAGTTTGATACGAAAACAGATCAGTAAGTAGATTGCTATACGCCGGAGAGAAGTCAATTTTTCATGCACCGAACCTGTTTGGCCTGCAATGGAAGCAGGTATAATAATCACATACTAAGGAGGGCATTATGAATACATTTTTATACGTGCTTTTGGCCTGGATTGTTGTGCTTTTTATCGCCAACAAACTGCTCGCAAGACGTAAGCCCAAGACGGTTAAAATCCTGGTACAGCGCAACGGGAAAGACGCAGAGGTTGATGCTGTAGTGGTCCAGGGTTCAAAGAGAGCTAACAACGGTTCTGTAGCGGACAGCGACGCGGTAGATAGTTATTTTGAAATGAATCCTTACTCCCGCGAAAACCAGGCGAATGGTTGGGCTATGTTGGCCAGAGACGATGACCAGCTTAAATAATCAGTTGAGTGTGTTGTGTAAAGCAGCTAAAGATGAGATGGACGTCAGGTCGCGAAATATAACAGACAGGCATTATTTTTAAGCTGGTTTACGAAGCTTCTGAAGGAGCAAAATTTCCTTGTCATTCAGCTCCTCCCCATTCTTCAGCTTTTTAAATATTATCTTGTATCTCTTCGCTGTTCTCCATGTGTGAATACTGACCAGCACTGCGGTTGATGCAATGATCATGGCGATAATTGAAATGTAAATCGATGTATTTTCGGTCAATTTTCTATTCCTCATGCGGACGAGGGAATGAAGACGTACCGGCCCCTGCTCCGGCGTCGTTCCACACAATCACCGTGGCCAGATGTTCCGCCACCTCCTGTCCCGTGTAGCCAGCCAGGATCGCCAGCGCCCGGGCACCTGCGTCACGGGACAGCGGACTGCAGAACCCGAATGCGTCCGTCATCAGGAGCCACTGAAGACGTTCCGTCCAGCGCTCGCCGGGTCTGCGGACCGGCGAAAACACAATCTCCGTCAGTTGTTCGCGGTTGCAGTACAGCTGTCGCCGTTCCAGCTCATCCAGCAGGCTGTTCAGTTCGCGCCGGTCAGCGTCTTCCTGACTCATCTGAGCCCCGCGGATGCGGTGCAGCCGCAGCTCCTGTGCCTGTCCCGACGTGAATCCGGCCCTGGCCAGCAGGGTGTCCAGAGCGGCGCCGGAATCTTCTTCATACCCGGCAGCCGTGAGCGGGAACGCCTCCGGGCTTTCGCGCAGAACGTGCAGCAGCCGCGCCGGTGCCGGCAGCGACCGGAGGGCTTCCTCAGGGCTCACCACGGCAAGGCGAATATCCTCAGTCAGACCGGTGATCCCCTGTGCCTGAAGCGCGACGTCCAGCTGGCGGTACCAGGTGCCGGTCAGGTCTTCCGGCTCGGTACCGTTCAGCGTGCCCGCCTCCGGCGTGGTGCTCTCATTGATCTGCATCCGGACCGCAATACCCGCCCCGTGGCAGGCCTGGAGCCACTGCGCCACCTGAAGGGGATCGCCCGTCATACGCGTCACCTGCCCGGCCGTGTTCCACAGCTGGAGACAGGTGGTCCCGTCGAGGCGGATGACGTAGTCGCCCCGGCACGCCAGGTGCCAGATGCCGTCCAGCTCCACCGGCCGGTCGTGAGCCTCGTCTGCCTGGCCGGGCGGGATCAGGGGCAGAACCCGGACCGTTGTCGCGCGCTGCTCCGCCAGGACGCGCGCCTGTTCGTCAGCGAGAAGCGGGGCGGCCAGCGCACGGCCGGCGTCCGTCAGCTCGACGGCCAGCTGCAGGTTCGGGGCTCGCAGGGTGCGCAGCCAGCCCGCAGCTTCCATGCGCCGGCAGGAGGCGCGGAGATTCGGCCCGTACACCGGGGCGTCCCCGCCCTGCTCCAGCACCCGCTCAATATCCCGCGTGGCCACCGGTCCCGGACGTTTCGCACCGAGGGCGGCCAGCACAATCAGCACCCGCCGCTGTAGCGGCGATGGGCGGCGGTGTTTCTCAGCGGCCATCGGCAGGCGGCTCCTGGTTTTCGAGGATCAGTCCGGCCAGAAGCCGAAGCTGTCTGCGATCCTCCTCACAGTCGCGCCCCGGCGCCCTCATTGATAATGCCAGTGAATACCAGAGCGCAATGGCGCCGCTGCAACTCCCCCTGTCAAAGGCAGCCGTGGTGGAAGAGTCATCCCGGGAAGAACTGCTGTGCCGGCTGAGCACGCGAAGGATGCTTTTGATTTCGTCAAGCAATTCGTCATAGGTGAGATTCAGTGTCGGCCCGGTACTGGACATGCTGCGCTCCTGGAATAATGAGTAACAGATTGCGATAAAATCATATCATGTATGATTCATTTAATATTAAGTTAATATCATATCAGATGTGATTTTATGAATAATGATAAATATCACACTTAGTATGATTTTATGTGAGTGATTCAATTATCATATCCTTTGCGTGTTTCCCGCCGCGCAGATCCGGTTTCTGGCTTAACCGGAGATTTAAATTTCATCGGTACTGACTGGGGGTTAAACACAGGTATTATCGAACGGTTCTGTTTTCTAATGTAATGCCGCAAACCCGCTGCCCATGCCGTCAATACAGATGCACCGGTGCGCCTGCGTGGCTTTTCAGGGAGATAAAGTTATGGCCGATCCAGTCAATCTGCAGACCGATGTGGTCAGGCAGCATACGGTTCCCCGTTTTTTACTGAAGCATTTCAGTACGCCGGGAAAGGGTAAGCGGCAGCGTTTATACGCCTTTGACAAGGCTGCCGGGCGCGCCTATGCCACCACGCCGGATGATGCGACCGTCCGCAACACGTTCTACAACCTCGATAACCACCCGGACCGCCTGAGTCTTGAACCATTGCTGGGGATTTACGAGCACCATGCGGCACCGGTAATTGCAGATCTGCTGGCGCACAGGGATATTCGCAGGCTGACAGATGACGAACGCTACAGGCTGGCCGTGTTTGTTGCCGTGCAGCGCGCACGAACCTTCGGCGAACTGGAGCGTATCTCAGGCATGATTTCGGTGCTCACCGATAAGATGGAGGCAATCGGCTCGACTAAAGAGCAGGCCTTGAAAACCCTGGGCCTGTCGTCCGGGGGCGATACCAGGGATATTTTTCTGCGGCAGCTCGTCCAGCAGATATCACATATTGATCACCTGCTGAAAAAGGACTGGTATCTCCTGGAAACCAGGCCAGAACATCCGTTCTATGCGTCAGATAATCCGGTGGTACTGGAGAACCGTAATGACTTCGGTCCGTACGGTAATCTCGGTCTGGCCGTTCGCGGAATACAAATCTACCTTCCCCTGTCATCGACGCTGATGCTGGCCATATATTGCCCCTCCATCCGTGAAAAGATGGTTCGTCAAAAGCAGCATCTTCATCATCTGCTTGCTAAAGCACCACAACTGCTCCCACGCCAAATGCGCCCGTTTGAAATGCTCAGTCATCTCAACAGATTTACAGACTATCTTCTTATGCCGCTTACCCCGGAGCATGTCACGCACTACAACGCGCTGCAGGTGGAGTACGCAGAGCAGTACGTGTTCTGCGGTGAAAACGATTTTTCTCTGGTTGAGAGAATGCTGGCTGCTGATGATCGTTACCGGACAGGCCCGCGGTTTACGTTGTAGGGTTACGCCAGGCGTTTGCTATCGTGTTCCACGCGCAAGAAAAGCAGGCAGGCGAAAGCGGCAGTGGCCACAGGGACCACCGCCGTAAGGAGATGGTGAATATCTGTTGACATTCACCATCTGTTTGTGTAGCTTACTGCTCTTACTTAGATAGAGTAAACTTTCGGCAGATGGTTGCAGCCATTTTACCGATACCCCTGAGCAACAAACTCTTTACTGGCGTGAACCAGAATGGCGAAAGAGCATATTTCGCCATGAAAAAGGCCTTAAGCCAGGGCACTACAGCCCAGACCACCGCAGCACAGAGTCCCACGTAAGCCACAAGAAGCAAAATACAGAGACAGGCGCTCCAGTATTGCTTCTGTCCGATGTGCCCACAGGCACTGACGGAAAGGGTTTTAGCTGTGGTGTAAATCGTCCAGATAAAATGGATTTCAGTCTGGAATGGGAATAGAACCGTTCCCTCGGTGTCGAACAAATTTTTCATAAAGCCCTCCTGGGCAGGTTGTTGTTAACACTGATGTGTTAATCTTGATCATTTTCTTGACCTCTTTTTTCAGATAAAAGGCACCCGGCGCCTCACACACGTGAACGCTGTTGATACCGTACAGAATGTTTTCTCTTTCAGCTCTGCTATGATGTGTTCATTCGTATCCTCCTGTTTGTCATACCAATTTTAAGCTCGCCCCGGGTGCTCCCCGGAAAAAAATCCATAAAAAATCCGGGCCGGAATGGTGATAACCAGTCTGGCGGGAAATAAAAGGATTGATTGGAATGGTGCGGGACGGAACGATACTATGGGGTTAGTTTACAGGAAAAACGGCGTTTGTCAAGCGCTATAATGTCCCATTGTAGACTATACAATGTATGGGTTCTCCGCGTTTAGCAAAAAGTGCTATTCATTCCGTCCTCTGTTCATTCATTTTCACCCGGAGCGGGGCAGCCAGGCGAATACCTTTTTCAGGTTTTTGCCCCATGCCCCCTCAGAGTACCGACACGAACAGATGGGTGGCCACGCCCTGCCGGCGCCCGCTGAACGGCCCTTCAGTTGTTCCGGCTGACAGCCGGCATTTTCGTCCGCAACGGCAGAAGGCCGACTTGAGGGATTTGGACACCTCCCGCAGCGCGTCTTCCAGATCGGTGTTCAGGCTGAGTATCACCACTGTCCCGGCCGGGCGACGGGCGATCTCCGCGAAACTCTCCCCACTGGTAACATAGCGGCTCTGTCGTCCTTTCATTGCACCCTCCTGATGATGCAGTTGTGCCCGCAGAGGCGGGTTCGTTACAGCAGGTTATATTCCACCACGTTGATCAACGCCTGAGCGACATCCGGTAGCGGGGTGGGATTCTGGTCTTCTTCCACGCCGTTGGTGTAAAGATGAAGCTCACAAGTCCCGTCCACGAAACGGAATGCCTGATCCCATTTGTCGGGTCCGGCGCTGATCAGGGCACTGTAGCCCGGATCGGCGGAAAAGCGGCGGCCTTCCAGCGCCGGGAACGGGATGTTCCACATCTGGATGGCGTAATTTTCGGGGAGGGTTATCGCAACACGCCATGCGCCATAGGCGTAGTCTTCAGGGCGGTAGATACGCACGGTGATGTCATCCTTCATCCAGCGGTAGCCGGAGAGGACAGGAAGCTTTTTCAGGGCGCGGATGGCCTCGATATCCTGGTAAAAGCGGTGTTTTTTCTCCGGCAGCTGCGAGTAGAAAATCCTGTTCCAGGCCCGGTCGATGGTTTCTTTGTCCCGGCCTGCAATCTCTGCAAACAGGGAAAAGGTCAGGGAGATCCCGCGCGGAATGCGTGACCAGCCTTTCAGCACCTGGGCGGCACGGACCTGGAGGTAGGGCGTGTTGTTCAGCACCACCCGGCGGAGCTCATCTTCACTCGAGATCCCGAGCAGCTTCTGGTATTCCTGGTTCCAGCGGGTAATATAGTGGCTCTGGAAGCGCTTCTCCATGACCTCGGCGCCCAGGTAACAGGCCAGCTCCTCATCCAGGGAGGCGATGAGCGGGTTCTTGAGGGAAAAACTGTCGATCACGTCGCGGAAGCTGTCTTCCAGGAACTCACGCAGAAACGTCGCCTTTGGCTTACGGGCGTGAGTTGCCAGGTCGGTGATCACCCGGTCGATGTCGGCGGGAATGTTCCGCAGGGTGTACGTTACGCTCTCTCCACCGTCGTTTGTCATGTCATGTTCTTTTTCACTCATCCTGCGTACCTTTTCATGTGAGGGCAGCGTTACTGCAATGCTCATACACTACCCTGGATTTGAGAGTATTTAAATACTGCGAAGCATACGTTTTTAAAATTCGTATGCTACACTGTGTATTCCCTGTTCACCCCCTTATCTGAGATCCGAAAACTCCCGGTTCCGGATCTTCAGAAATCACCCCCGAAAATTTTTGTGAAACGAACCGGATGTGCACCCTATACTCCAGGTATGACGGGGTCCAGACGGGATACTTTACACAGGATGACGACGCTGTCCGCGCGAGAGGAATAGCCGCTTTGCTTATTCCGTGTTCGTGGTACACTTCCGGAAAGTTGTTATATGCCAGAAAATCGGATCTCGTCGGAACGGCTATCCGGTAATTTAATGGCGAGTCTATATGCCTGCTTATTATAACCCTGCCAATGATAACGGTATGGGAAAATCATCATGGTGACAGACTCAGGCGTGTGATCAGCTGATTATGCTGCGCGTCATAATTACTCTGAGTGACTATTTAACCAGATACTATTTTTGAGGCGAGGTATGGGGAAACCAACTTTTAGATCATTTTACGATGTGGTCCGGGAGCTTGAGGATGTATATGGCCATCAAGAGCTGTGGCTCTATTCAGGAATGACAGATGCAACGGTAGATGATGTGATTAACGCCAAACATTACTGGAAATCACCAAAAATCCTGAAACGTAACGGAAGCATTGTTGCAGAACAAATGGAAAACTCGGACTCATGGCAGCTTGTTGGTGACTACAAAAAACCGCTGTCCCAGCACTGTGCTCTGCCCTGGCAATCCTGTCAGATAGATGACTATTTTAAGGGGGCCTACATTCTCATTGAAGGAACGTGTAAATAATGGGAGGCGGGATTTCTCAGTAGAGGAAGGATTATGTGCGATTTATGCAGGGCGGACGGGAATTACTTCCATACGCCGGAATGTGTGTATGACCAGCTGGTCAGTGAGTACCCCGTAATGTGGCTGCGTGATTCGACCCGGATCGGCGCCTGCTACACGCTGCGTGAACTGCTGTCGCCGGAAGGGATGGTGCTGGCCATACAGAACGCACCTCCCGTGACGGGATGGCGGCTGCGTATGCGGTATAACGAGGCCATAGATGAAGAGATCGACCCGCAGCGCGGGGACTGTACCGAGCTGCCCTCCAGGGCGGACGCCCTGCTGGCCTTTGAGCCGTTCCGTGGAGGCGCTGCGTCAGTATGACCGGCGGGATTTTTCAATAAGGGATCAAATATGGCTGACTGGTTTGTTGCGACCGAAGGCGTAAAGGTGGTGAAGGACAGCACCAGCCTGTGGCCGCAGATCATTACGGCGATTTCATCTGCAGGTGCGGCATTCGGTGGTGTGTGGTATGGGCAGTGGCGAATAACCCAGCGGGAGAAAGAAGCAGCAGCGGCTAAGCGAGAATCGGAAATTTATTTTATTTCCACTCAGCTGGTATTTCGCCTCGAACGATTTGCTCAGGGATGCGCAGAGGTGGTTAATGATGAAGGATTTGAAGATGATAAAGGGTACACGCGTACAGGTGTTAGCGCAGAGCTATTCTCAACAGAGGATATCGACGGTGACTGGCGGGTACTACCCAGCAGGATTCTTTACCGTATTCGTGAACTGTCAGTGCTGATCCCAGAAGCTAATCGCTATATCAGTATTGTCAGTGACTACGATAATCCTCCCGACTGGCAGATTACCTTTAGAGAACGTCGCTATCAGTATTCGCGCCTGGGTCTGCGTGCCCTGATACAGGCCAGGCGACTGAGGCGACTTAATGCCATGCCTTCCTCACATCTTGATAATAACAGCCCATGGTCAGTACAGAACGTCTTATGGGATGAGTGGCGAAAACAACGAAAGTCCAGGGCACGACTAGCTCGTGAGATTCCTAATAATGATTTTTAGAGAGTTTAGGGTGATACCACAATCCATGAACGACCCGCATCTGTCCACTAAGGACAACGAACAATGATGCCGGCAATCCCAGGCCAGGGCGTTTCCTTTTCGGCCACGCAGCTGCCGGTGGCCATCGACTACCCTGCAGCACTGGCCCTGCGCCAGATGGCTCTGGTTCAGGACGAGCTGCCAAAATACCTGCTGGCCCCGGAAGTGAGTGCCCTGCTCCACTATGTACCCGATCTCCACCGCAAGATGTTGCTGGCCACCCTCTGGAACACCGGCGCGCGCATTAACGAGGCGCTGGCGCTGACCCGGAGTGATTTTTCCCTGGCGCCGCCCTACCCGTTCGTGCAGCTGGCCACGCTCAAACAGCGGGCGGAGAAAGCGGCCCGAACGGCCGGCCGCTCGCCTGTAGGCAGTCAGTCACATCGTCTGGTTCCGCTTTCCGATGCGAACTATGTCAGCCAGCTGGAGATGATGGTGGCCACGCTGAAAATACCTCTTGAAAGACGTAACAAGCTTACTGGCAGAACCGAAAAAGCACGCCTCTGGGAGATCACCGACCGGACCGTCCGCACCTGGCTCAGCGAAGCGGTTGAAGCGGCAGCGGCCGACGGGGTGACGTTCTCCGTACCGGTGACACCACACACGTTCCGCCATTCCTACGCCATGCATATGCTGTATAACGGAATTCCGCTGAAAGTGCTGCAAAGCCTGATGGGACACAAGTCGATCAGCTCTACCGAGGTCTATACGAAGGTGTTTGCGCTCGATGTCGCGGCACGGCATCGGGTAAAGTTCCAGATGCCGGAAAGCGAAGCGGTTGCAATGTTGAAAGGGAATTACCAGTAAATCATTATTTAATTATATCATGATATAATGATTTCATTTTCTTTGGCAAAAGCGATTCGATACTGTCTACAGATGTTCGAGTTGCATCCCATGATAACCAACCAGTTTCGCCATAATTTGCGTTGTACCATCTTTCCTTTACCATCCGATGCTCTTGATAATCAGGAGTATTCATCCCCCATATTTCCACAGGGATAGGTAAATGGTTATCTGTAGAAACATCAGTGAGACAAAAATCGGCGAGATATTCATGAGTGGATGAATCATAACGTAGGGGTTTGTAAAACGATCGCTCCAGCTCGAATAGCTTTTGTTCAAACGCCCCTTCATTCAATGAATCAAGTGGGATGTAGCGATCACTTACCATCATCAGGGCCAGCTGTCTCACCTGGGCTGATTTTGCACCAGGAACATCTGTAACAGCGATTACAAATACCTTCATCCCTTTCATCCAGCCATTCACAGCAATTGGGAATCTGCTTAACGCAGACTTCCATCTGGCATCATCAAGCCCTAGAAAAGGCATGCCAGAAAAGTCACGTACAGGAAGTCGATTTAATCCATCCATGTAACTTTCAGAGAACTTAGCAAGCTCAGCAATAACTACAAGACGTTGTTTATTAACTTTCGCTCGTTCGACAGTCATGCTGTTTCTTCTGCTATCGCTGGAGTTCGTGTAGGCCGGAGTGAGCAGAACATCAGATAACTTTGTTTTGCCTGCTTCTATCTTTTCAGCTTGCTTAAACAAGTGATAACCCAGTTTGGTGGATGAACGCATACCGTCCATTTTAGGTACCCACGTGTTATAGCTGGTTGTCTCCCATAGAAAATGCAGAAGACCAAGAATAGAAACTGTATCGCGTTTATTGTTCCGTGAAGCATCACCAGAACGCAGAGAACTATCTATAGGAACTGACGGACCGGTGACCTGCAATGGATAATCAAGCTTAATATTGATTGTTCCATCCGGCTTCTCTTTCAATGCATCCTGTGTATAACACCCCTGCGGCCCTTCAGGACTGAGGCTACTATAGAATCTGCAGTCCTCTCTGTGTTTTATGCCCGTGAGTGGGAATCGAGCTAAATGATGTTTCTCCACTCTGAGCCTCACAGAGAGTGGCAATTCTTTACCCGTACATAAGCAAGCGGCATATGAATTACAGTCTCGCGACTTTTTAAGCGCCACCTGGAACGGTGTCGCATTCGATGAATCATCCTGCCTGTCGCCACCAAAATAAGCAGGCTCAGATTTATCTCCAAAGTAGATTTTCAATGTGTACTGTTTCATAAACCATCCTCGCGCGCTTAATCATGAAATCATTACATCATGCTTCTATTGCTTAGTAATGTATTACTATCAGTAAGTTATGTTAATCATGCTATAATTATATCATTAAATCATGATTTCATCTTGTTAAGTTGTTCGATTTTGGGCAATATGAGAAGTGGGATGTATGTGTTTAATGAAATCATGATTTAATGAAGGTGATGAATATGGGAAAAGTTATATCGATCGTTGGTCAGAAAGGCGGAGGTTCAAAAAGTACCAAAGCCAGAACACTTGCTGTTGGGTTTACTGAAGCTGGATGGAAGACGCATCTGGCGGACATAGACACGAAGCAACAAACCTCTCTGAAGTGGACAGAACGACGCGAGAACAATGGTCTAAGCCAAATTGACTGCGCTCTTTACCGCCGGGTAGATACAGCTGTCAAAATGAAAAATAGCTGCCATTTGCTTATCATTGATGGTCGTCCTGCAGCAGAGACAACATCACTGGATGTGGCTGATGAATCTGATCTCGTTATCATAACCACTGGGACCACAATTGATGATCTGGAACCTTCTCTGGAACTTGCCCGCGAATTGATTAAAAAGGGCATTGAGAAAAACAAAATCGTATTCATTGTCGCTAAGTCACCATCTCAGTCGCAGGGCGAAAAAGCTCAGGAGACTATCAAAGCGTGGGGCTTCAAAGTTCTAAATACAATCATTCCATTCAAAACCAGTTACGGTGAGGCTCTGGATGCGGGGCGTGCCCTCCATGAAACTCCTTTCAAATCCTTAAACGAAACGGCAAAACAAATGATTGAAGAGATTCATGATATCATTAACTCATGATAGCATGATTTAATAATTTCATTATTTTGGACATGAGGAGTTCTATGAAAGCCCCAGGAAAATCAATAAAACTTGCACCTCCTAAGGAGGATGAGCCAACTCTGGATGTTACCGGAAAGGGAGCTGCGCCGGATTCGTCGGTTAAACCTATCCAAATCAAAGTGCCGGTATCTAAGCATAAAGAGATGAAAGCTTACGCGGCAGAACAGGGAATATCGATGACAGATATGCTCCTTGCAGGGTATGAAATGTATCGCAATAAAATGAAATGATGAAATCATGATTTCATTTCCAGATTAAGCCCTCAGATCCCCATTATTCATGAAAGGATGAAATCATGATTTCATCCTTCCCTCTAAGTATATACGTTCTAATCGCCTGTCTCCTTGGTCACTAAGGAGCACAAAGCTATTTCATGCTTACATGAAATCATGACTTCATGCTTTGTTAGGGCGGCTCCAGATTAATTATCTAGTCATATCTATTTGGCGCACAGCTGCGACTCAAGATTAATCTTTGCGGACTCCGGCCTCAGAGCATACTGCCCATAGCATCGGTGTACTATGGGAAACAGGCCAACTTTGTAGACCGCTCGGAATATGGGAAATAGGTCAAGTTTGTAGACCGGCCGAATTATGGGAAAGAGGTCAACTTTGCAGACTGTCTGAACTGTGGGAAACAGGTCAACTTCGCTGACGGCCCAGACTGTGGGAAACAGGTCAACTTTGCAAACTGCCTGAACTGTGGGAAGCAGGTCAACTTCGCTGACGGCCCAGACTGTGGGAAACAGGTCAACTTTGCAGACTGCCTGAACTGTGGGAAGCAGGTCAACTTCGCTGACGGCCCGGACAGTGGGAAACAGGTTAACTTTGCAGATAGCCTGAACTGTGGGAAACACGTCACTTCGCGGCCGGCCGGGACTGTAGGAAAGAGAACAACTTCACAGACATTCCGGACTGTGGGAAACACGTCAACTTTATGGCCAACTGGGAGTGTGGGAAACACGTCAACTTCGCGGACAGTCATGACTGTGGGAAAGAGGTCAACTTTATGGCCAGCTGGGAGTGTGGGAAACAGGTCAAGTTCGGCATGTAATGTGGGAAATACAGCAAGTTTAGTATCCCCCAAAATGTAAGAAACAGACCAAGGGGGATATAGGATAAACTTCAGGTTATTGTTTTTTATCAAGAAAATTAAACAGTAAGCGACCATCTTCTTCGGTTGTATAACTTACCTTTAAGGGCGTCTTCTCATTAATTTTCTTCAGCGCAGGTTCCAGGAAGGTACGCTTCATTTCCGCAATATTGTTCTTCTGCGAGGTTGGAAGCATAAACCGTTCACATAACCAGTCATGTGTGGTGATCCAGACACCTGTGCTCCGGAACTGACACAGGCTTTCATAAAGCCGGATGACACGAACACTATTGAGCTGGCCGCAGTCATACAGAGAATAGGTAGTGAACTGGGAGGTTAAGCCAACAAGGAATGGCATGACCTTGTAGTTAAACTCAATCTGCCAGGAACCCCGGCCTCTCTTCATTCCTGCTTCAGCAAGCCAAGGACGTTTAACTTCTTCAAACTCACCTTCTTTTGGATAGAAGGTAACCGTTGATTCGCCCAAAGCATTTACCCCAGCCTTTACATCACGACTGGCGACAGACGTAGCGACATTGAAGTATTTGACGTAATCGGAAACGCTAATTTTGAAGAGAGGTAATACGTCAGAATCATCATCCTGACTGTCGTTGAAATAGGCCTGCATAAGGCATAACCACAGCACACGTTTTGCCTGAAGAGGCAAGTAATATGCGGCTTCGGTCAATTCGTTAGATTGCTTTATACTGGCGCGTTTTTTAAACGTTTTAGTAGCTGGCAAGAGTGCTTGAGTATCCATTCCAAGGCCTATGGGTAAATTCTTATTCACCCATAATGACAGTGAAAACAAAAATTGCAAGCTATCGCGTTACATATCCACCGGGAAAATATGCAATTTATCCACAAGTGGATAATTGAGATCTAAACTTGACCTGTTTCCCATAGCTTGTTGATGCGTATCCCATAGCTTGTTGCTATGGAACCCACAGATACGTGATTAATTACCCATAATATGTTAACCAGTTGCCCATAATGAACTCCTATCAGGGCGCGCTACACGCGGCTTTCAGGCTCCCTAAAAGGGGTAAAATAAAGAAAAAAGAATTAAAAAAGACTGTATAAAAATATGCCCGTGGATAAGTGGATAAAGCAGAGTGGGGTATCCATTTAACACCGAGCGTCAGCAGAATTTGTCCGTGCAGTTCCCTGGTGCTTCCTCGCTCACTCGCGGGCTTCGCCCTGTCGTTCGGCTGCGGCGAGCACTACGGGCTCTCTCTGAAAAGCGAAATTTAACTGATCCTCGCTATGGGGATATCTTTCCAGCGGGTGGTGTACGCAGGGGAGAGCATGTCGCGTTTCATCTGCCAGGATGGCGCAATCCCTCGTCCGGCAAACCAGACCTGTCCCAGTCCGGAATGATTAATGCCATCAAGAACCTTCATCAGCTCAGCGCTGTGAGGGCGTGGAGGACGTTCGTCGAACAGCTGCAGCTGCGAAACGCCGGAGCCGGTGAAGTCATTCAGCATCACACCGGCTTTGGCATACCGGTGCCCATCCTTCCAGATACGCTCCAGCGCCGTTGTGGCGGCCGCAATGATGTCACGTGTGTCCTGAGTGGGGGTAAGCAGTTTCTCCGTGGCCACGTTGCCGTAGTAAGGTTCTTTAACGGCGAACGGAGACGTTTTGATGAAAACGGAAATATGGCGGCAATACTGGTGTTCTTTACGCAGCTTTTCGGAGGCCCGCTCTGCGTACTGACAGACAGCCTGGCGGAGCGAATCGTACTCCGTGATTTTCTCTCCAAAACTGCGGCTGCAGACAATCTGCTGTTTCACTGGCGGGGCTTCCTCAAGCGACATGCAGCTTTCCCCGTTCAGCTCCCGGACCGTTCGCTCAAGGACCACGGAGAAATTTTTGCGGATAAAGGCCGGGTTCGTCAGGGCCAGATCGAGCGCTGTCCTGATGCCCAGTACATTGAGCTTGCGTGCAATGCGGTTTCCCACGCCCCAGATCTCTTCGACCGGCTGGAGTGAAAGCAGTTTCCGCGTTCGCTGAGGATTCCCCCGGGTCAGGGCGAGCACGCCACGAAACTGTTTCCACTCCTTTGAGGCCCACTGGGCTGATTTTGCCAGCGTTTTCGTTGGTCCGGCACCCACACCGATGGTCAGCCGGGTACAGTCATACACGTGCTGGCGCAGCTGCCGACCGAAGTCCTCAAGATCCATGCAGTGCTCCACGCCGGTCAGGTCAAGGAACATCTCGTCAATCGAATACTGTTCCACCCTGGGGGCCAACTCCTCCAGGCAGCTCATCACGCGCGCCGACATCGAGGCATAAAGTTCATAGTTGCTTGAGAACGCGTATATTTTTTCCGGGTAGCTCTCGTTTTTCATCTGAAACCACGGCGTGCCCATTTTTATCCAGGGCTTTGCCTCGGCACTTCTTGCGATGACGCAGCCATCGTTATTACTGAGCACCACAACCGGCTTTCCTTTCAAATCCGGGCGGAAAACACGTTCACAGCTTGCATAAAAGCTGTTCACATCTGCCAGGGCAAACATCAGTACATCTCCCTCGGTCGGTGGATGATGTGCGTGACGACACCAAAAATATCCAGATCGTCCGGGTCGGGATAAATCGGCGACCAGGCTGTGTTCATGGGCTGCAGCGTCAGTCGTGGCGTCAGCAGGAGCCGTTTAACCGTAAACTCCCCCTGCACGCTGGCCACAACAATATCGCCGTGCCGGGGTTTCTCTGCACTGTCCACAACCAGCAGATCACCATTGTAAAGGCTGCCGTCGGACATGCTGTCACCGCTGGCACGCAGATAGTAAGTCGCGCTCGGATGCCGTATGCAGTAATCATGGAGATCCAGGTCGGACTCGACATAGTCAGCGGCAGGGCTGGGAAAACCGCAGCTGGCCAGGTCTGCAAACAACGGATGGGCCTGTGGCGGGAGTTCTTTCCCGGTGCTGAAAAGCAGCAGTTTCATCTTTCCTCCTGACGTCTAAATATACTGGTTATGTATACAGTATATTTAACAGCGTGAGGATAATCCAGATCACCTGCTCCATGAACAGGGTGAATAACCGGAGTTACTCAAAATGCTCTTAAATATCATTTTGATTCTTTCATAATTCTCATAATGAGAAAAAATGCTTTTGTTTTTCCATTTTGCTCTTATAATATGTATCAAATTGAGTTTAATTGACGGAGCATAATGATGAATATTTACTGCGATGATGGTTCAACTAATGTTAAGCTGGCATGGTTTGAAGGAAACGAACTGCAGACCCGGGTTTCTGCCAACTCCTTCCGGCATGGCTGGAAAGTGGCGGAATTCAGTGCCGCAACGTTCAACTATCAGGTGGGCACGCTGAAATACACCTGGGACAGCGTCAGCCGGGATGCCATCCCGACAACAAACGTGGAATATCAGTACGGTGATCTCAACCTGCTGGCCGTGCATCATGCGCTGCTGAACAGCGGACTTGAACCGCAGCCGGTGAGCCTGACCGTGACGCTGCCCCTGAGCGAGTATTATGACGGGGACTGCCAGCGGAACGAGGAGAACATACGACGCAAACGGGAAAACCTGATGCGTGAGCTGGTTCTGAATAAGGGCAGGGCATTTACCGTAACGGATGTGAAGGTGATGCCGGAATCACTGCCGGCGGCGTTCTCCCGTCTCGCGGAGCTGAAGCCCGGACCCGCAGAGACCACCCTGATCATCGATCTCGGCGGAACCACGCTCGATGCCGGCGTGATTGTCGGACAGTTTGATGATATCAGTGCGGTACACGGCAATCCGTCTGTCGGCGTGTCACAGGTCACCCGCGCAGCCGCAGGCGCACTGCGGGCGGCAGACAGCGAAACCAGTGCGCTCATTGCTGACACGGTCATCCGTAACCGCAATGATCGCCAGTATCTACAGCGTGTGGTCAACGATGCCGGAAAAATCGACGATGTACTGAACAAAATTACAGAGGCCATCACTTCCCTGGGCGCGCGTGTCACCAGTGAGCTGACGGCCTTCAGGAACGTTAACCGGGTATTCCTGGTCGGGGGAGGGGCATCCCTCATTGAAGAGGCTGTCCGTCAGGCCTGGCCTCTGGCTCCTGACCGTATCGAGGTTATAGGCGATCCGCAGCTGGCGCTGGCCAGAGAGATTGCCCTTTACAATAAAGAGGACTAAACGTGCCGGACGGCCAGTATTCTTTCTATCTGCACAGCGACGATCGCACCGACATCGCGGCGATGGCGACCATCAGCACCATCTCACAGCCCCTTCGCGGTGACTTCATCCGGACCGCCGCCACCGCCGGGGCGGTGATGTACCAGACGGATGCCCGTTTACCGGTGCTGATCCCGGTGTTCTTTGACGGGCATCTGAGCGCCATCCGGCTTTGTGCCGTGATGGCGCTGGTATCCGGCACCTGGTCTTCACTCTCAGGACTTCCTGATGAGCCTGATGGTGGCGTGGCAGCTCTGGCCATGTCACCGGAGACGGAATACCAGCGCCGGCGTTACACCCTGACGCTTCAGGATGACCGGAGCAGTGAACGGGTTGAGCGTGTGCTGACGGGCGTGTCATCCCGCCTGCGCGGAGAGCTGCTGAGAAACCTGATTATCACCGGTCTGGCCCTGCATACGACCGCACCGGAGCTGCCGCGTCTGCTGGCCAGTATGCCGGTACCGCCCGGCACGGTCAGCGAGCTGCACGTGGTGGTTCAGCAGATGGCCGGTATGGCTGGCGTGAGTAACGCAGCAATGCCGGAGAAACCAGCAGAGTCTGCCGCGCAGGTTTCCGGTGAAGCGACCAGAATAAAGAAAAATATGCGACGGGCATTCGGAGACTAAAACATGTCAGTGATTAAACAAAAGGCAGAACAGTGCATTCATACCTTTCTGCGCGCCCGGAACGTGCCCGAATCCCAGTGGCCGGAACGGGTCAAAAAGACCGGCAGGGGAATGATACTGGCAGGCGTGGCCGTCGTGGTTCCCGGCGTTCTGGTTGATAACATTTCCCTGCCGGTGACAATCGCGATGCAGGTCTGCTACGCCTCGCTGATCGGCATCGGGGTTCTCCTGGCGTTTGACGAGAAAAAACCTGAGGGGCGGGGATGAGTATGAACATTAAACTGAAGGAAACTGTATGCAGCTTGAAGAACTGACAGGAGAAGAACGCACGCTGGTAGTTGTGGCATTGCAGGCGCTGCACCGTGAGAGATTAACCGCATCAAATGCCGTCTTTACGGCCTGTAGTCTGGCCGGAAAAGAGCAGCCGCCGGAAGAGATTTTTGGGCTGCGTGAAGTTCAGGATGCGCTGAGACGTATGGGTGCTGCACCTGCGCGTTAAATCCGGCCCCGTACATTTCAGGGCAAAAAAACGGCAGGGTGACATCTCTCCCTGCCGGTGACAATTGCGATGCAGGTCTGCTATGCCTCGCTGATCGGCATCGGGGATCTCCTGGCTTTTGACGATAAAAAGCCGAAGAGCCGATCCTGAGCAAGAACATCATTCAGAGTGGTAACCAGACAGCCAGGGAGAGACTGATGCAAAAGGTTAAGAGAGCGGGGCTGACGCTGGCGGCGGCCAGCGAGCTGTTGAACTGTCAGAAAATAAAGGAAATGAACACAATGAGGAGGACAAATGAAGTGTAATACTGCAATTTTGTTTGTGGCGCTCACACTGGCAATGCCTGGTGCGGTGAATGCCGCAGCCACAGTGGCGGTTCTTAACCAGATGGCCGCGCAAAAGCAAAAGGAACGTGAAGACCAGCTCGAAGCCGTGGAACGTGATGCTTTGGCTCAGCCTGATGCATGGAAAGCGTATCTACAGGTGTCTGACGCAGTGCCTGCTGATGCTCCCATCATGCTGCAAAACCGCTACCGCAGCCTCGCCATTTCACTGGCACTGAAGGCTGCAATGGCCTGTTCCCCAGACGCCCTCAAGCTCCTCGGGCGTAACGACGTAATTGAGTTTCGCGTACTCCGAACATCGTTAGTCTCAGCCTGCAGAACAGCTAAATAAGTTTCGTGCCAGCTGCCCACTTCCAGATTCCAATCTTCAGCTGGCATTGTCTCATTTTCTCAATCCTGTAACCCTCTGTCCTGCATTGTTCTCTTCAGGACTAAAAAAAACGGCAGGGTGACATTTCATTCCTGCCGTCAAATAAAAGGATGTCGGTTCCCTCCTCTTTAATGGCCGCCAGTCGGCGGCGTGTTCAACGCCGTGCCTTCACGCTAACCCGGCCGCTGCGGTCACAAGGGTTCACGTTGTCTCCGTCCTCACCCGTTCGCACCTTTCACGGTGCATTCAGCCCGTGAAAGGCTTGCGCTGCGGCTTGCGGCGTCGCCCCTGCGCCCTCCGCTTTCCGCCGGGTTTTTGTGGCGGCACGGCGCAACAGGGTGCCGCATATCAGAGAGGAGTATGTCTATGTCCCGTTTTATTCTGGGTGACTGCGTGCAGGTGATGTCCCGTTTTCCGGCGCGTGCCGTCGATTTTATTCTTACCGATCCGCCTTATCTGGTTGGCTATAAGGACCGTACCGGCCGCACCCTGGCCGGGGACAACTCTGCCGAATGGCTCCAGCCCGCATGTCATGAAATGTACCGCGTGCTGAAAAACGACAGCCTTATGGTGAGCTTCTATGCCTGGAACCGCGCGGATCTGTTTCTGAATGCGTGGAAAGCGGCTGGCTTCCGGGTGGTTGGCCATATCGTCTTTGCCAAGAGCTACGCCTCAAAATCGACGTTCGTGGGTTACACCCATGAGAGCGCCTACCTGCTGGCGAAGGGGAGGCCGCAAACCCCGGACCGTCCCATCCCGGACGTGATCCCCTGGAAATACACGGGCAACCGACACCATCCGACGGAGAAGCCGGTGCAGAGCCTGCGGCCACTGATTGAATCGTTCACGCGTCCGGGGGCCATTGTCCTTGACCCGTTCGCCGGCAGCGGCTCCACCTGCGTGGCCGCCGCCGAAGCCAGCCGCCGCTATATCGGGATCGAGATGCTTGAGCAGTACCACGCCGCCGGCGTCCGCCGTCTGGCACAGGTTGAACGGGCGAGAAGGATGCCGGCGGCCAATGACGGCGCGTTTTACCCTGACTGGCCGGAGGCCGCATGAATTACCCGGGCCTTGAACACCTGCGCGCGGACGTGGCCGCGCTCAGCAATGCCATGTGTGATGTGCGGATGCTGCTGAACCGCCTCGAATCGCAGCACCGGCACGACGCGGCAACGCTTACTGAACGTATGGCAGCGCAGACCCTGCGCCGGATCAACACCCTGCTTCTGGAAGCCTACCGCGAAGCCCTGGTGCTGGACGAGACTTTTCAGGACTGACTGACCCTGCCGGGCTGAGGCCCGGCCTGTAACCCCTTACAAGAGAGAAAAAACAATGTACGGAACCCGTGAAGAACTTTGTGAAGATCTTGAAAACATGTTCACGTCTGACGAACTCCTGGTCCTGCTGGTCTGGACGGAAGAGGGGATTAGCGTGGCCTGCCGTGAAGCCCAGCCAGAACCGGACGGGGCTGAAATCCGGGAAGTGATGAAGGCGCTCGGCGAAATGAAAATGACGCAATACCGTCAGGAGGGGGTAAATAATCTGACTATCAGCGATCTTCTGACCCGTCAGCGCGAAGCGGCAAACCGTCAGGTGAGCGTTCCGGCGGTACTCCTGTCCCGCGTCCTGCGTAACTATGAATGCGAGCTGGAAAACCGGATCGGTATGGCCTGGGAAGCCGGGCGGCAGGAGCCGGAATCTGTCAGGGATGAGCTGAATAACGTTCGCGCCTTACAGGAGGCGCTGGCCGCCTGAGAGAACGCCGGGGTAACGCCCCGGCAACCGGTGGCTATCCACTGCGAAAAGGATGTCAGTGTCTTCCGCTTTTATCCGCCGCCGCCCTCCGGGCCACGTCGGGACAATGAAACTCCCCTGAAGCTCCGTGCGGTGACGGCATGCGCCGTGACTTCACTGTAGCCCGGCCGCATCGGCCAAAAGGGTTCGCTGACGCCTCCGTCCTCACCCGTTCGCACCCTTCACGGTGCATTCAGCCCGTGAAGGCTTTGCGCTGCGGCTTGCGGCGTCGCCCCTGTGTCCTCCGCTTTTCGCCGGTCTGTCGTGTCGTCACGGCGATGCCGGAACCGAGAATATGTTAACCGTGGAGGATCTATGAACCAGACCGTGACCTGTGATGCTGTTCGTCTTGAGGGTGCGCAGCGCCTGACTTTCCTGCCTGATTTGTTTGGCGGCGATTTTATGACGTCCGAGGCGTCCGTGTACGCCTACGCCCAGCGCTACTGCCCCGAGTATCAGGGAGGATTCTGGCAGTTTTACCGGCTGCCGGACGGGGGCGGATTTATGGCTCCGGATGTGGAGAGCCTGACCCTGTGCAATCCGGATAACTGGTTTGAGCAGACTGTCAGCGGGGAAGTAGCGGGGATCATCCTCACGGCACTGGTACTGAATCACCGTAGCTGGCACCACAGCAACCATGACCATGAAGAACTGTGCCGCCACTTCTGCCGCCGTTATGAGCAGCTTATGGCATTTGCCGACACCCATCCGGAAAGCGCCACCATCTGGCGTGCCCTTGACTGACTGACTACGGGCGGCGATGCCGCCCGATAAAAGGAGAAAAAATGATTGGTACAGCAAGAGAAATTGCCCTTGAAATGTTCAGACATTCCGACCTCGATGGCGAGAAATACGTTTTCGCCTGCTGGAATCGAAATGACATTCGTTGCGTCTGCCTTGACTGGGATTTAACCGATGAGGAACTGGATGAAGTCTTGCGTCGGCTAAGTTCCTGCCTTGAAAGTGGCGCGGATATCGGCCAGATACGGGCGATAGTCGAAACCATGCTCGATGAGCGACGCGAGAAGCGAACCGTGACTATTCCCGCGAAATCGCTGGCCTTAGTCATGCAGCTTGCAGGACGGGAGATGCAGCGTATCGCCGTATGCGCGGAGGATGGCGGCGGATCAGCAGAAGAAACCCTGAAAGAAGAAAACGACGTCATGATGAGCCTGCGCGCTGCGCTTGAGGCCTGACAGAGAAGCCGGAGGCGTTGCCTCCGGAAACTGAAAAAAGGAGAACACCATGCAACTGTCACCGGAAACCCGCAGTATCCTGCACCAGTATAAAACGCTCATCAACGAGCGACGTCGCGAATCCGGACTCAGCCCTGTAACCACAGCGAAAGTGCTGGATGAGATCTGCGAATCTGCTACCCGCCAGTGCGCCGTCTATCTTTGCGGCCACTTCATTCTCCAGGGCGGTGAGGGCGACGGACAATAAATAATCCGGGCGGGGCATATGCGCCGCCTGTTCGCGCGCGAAAACCCTGTCATCCCTTCGGGCTGACGGGGCGGCAAGGCCAGCGCCTGCGGCGCTGCCCCCTCCCGCCCTGATGTTAGCCCGGGGCGATGCAGATGAAAGCCATTGTGAGGGCAAATTGTCACGGATACGGTCCTGTGTGGTGTGGTGTGGCGTGGCGTGGCGTGGTCGCCAGCTCTGAAACCCGATCAGCAAATCCTCTGAAAACACCTGAATCCCTCTTCTGGCCCCCTTCGGCTCCCGGCCAGCGTTGCTGT
>ERZ1106983.1103-NODE-1103-length-26565-cov-3.149642_pt1 | contig 26565 bp, 27 predicted proteins | sample MGYA00403693_ERZ1106983 | MGnify/ENA primary metagenome ERZ1106983 (study PRJEB35170, sample SAMEA104062420) | human gut metagenome | biome: human gut; feature: human-associated habitat; material: faeces | place: Denmark | collected 2012-07-13 ...
ATACTCAATTCTGTTATCACCAAACGCAGTTTCATAGTCCTTGACCGTAACCCTTTTTGTCCTCTTTTCACTGCCATCTGACATTAAGATTGTTGTTGAGCAGCTTATGGTATCCTCACTATTGTTAATATATAGAAATATAATCTCTTCCTCACCAGTAAGGGAATATGTATCATCCGCTGCTTCCGGAAGGCGGACAAAAACCCTTACTTCTGCCTCCATATCCTGACCATCAAATTCCGGATAGAACTCATATAACGGTTCCTCCCCGTCAAAGAAAAACTGATAGTACTTTTCTGCTTTTCCATTGGTAAAATCCAGCTCCTCTTGTTTTAATGGCTCTGCTCCTGAATGAATCATGTCTTCAATAGCAGCAACAAAATCCGTTCCTGATACCATGAAGTCCACACTGTTTCCGCTGGCTGCATACGCAACAGTCGGGGAATGGCCAATATTTGTAAATACCATTGCTGCTGATAGTACAATGGCCAAAGTTCTTTTCACTAATTTATTCTTATTCACGAATGATTTCCTCCAATTTACAATTCTGTACTACACATATGTACGATTATACACTTAAACGGTTACATCTTGGTTACATATTCAAATTCTGTTAAAATTCATAAGCCAGACTTTATTATGCAAAAGAAAAAGCCCAGAAACCTTATAAAATAAGATTCCTCGACTCTCTTCGGGTTGGGCTATTCGTTAAAATAGTCAGCAGGGGAAGAGGGGCTCGAACCCCCATCTACGGTTTTGGAGACCGCTGCTCTACCATTGAACTATTCCCCTTTTTGTTTGGCGCATTTCTGAACCTCAATTAGAATACCACAGGTTTGAGAAAGTGTCAACTGTTTTTTCAAAAAAGTATTTTTCCTGTCCTAATGGTCCGGGTCGGGAGGTAACTCCTCTTTACAGACATCGGACCCTCCCTTCCCATCCCAATTCCCATCCCAACCCAGGCTCTTTTACATGATTCCAATAGCCTCCCGCACATTGGACACCCCAATCAAACGTATGCCCTCCACAGGCTTCATCTTATCCGCGCATACGCTCGGCAGCACACAGGCGGTAAAGCCCAGCTTGGCAGCCTCATTCACACGCTGGCTGGCCTGGGATACGGCCCTGACCTCTCCTGACAGGCCCACCTCCCCGAATATGAGCATTTTCGGATCCACGGGCCGGTCCTTGTAGCTGGACATAAGGGCCATGATAATGGCCAGATCCAGGGCTGGCTCGTTCATCTTCATGCCTCCCGCTATATTCACATAGGCATCCAGCCGCGACATCTCATAACGGCAGCGCTTCTCCAGAACTGCCATCAGCAGGTTCACACGGTTGTAATCCGTACCGGCCGCCGTCCGCCTGGGCATACCGAAATTCGTTTCCGTCACCAGGGCCTGTACCTCTAAAAGGATGGGCCTGGTGCCCTCAAAGGAACAGGATACCACTGCGCCCGAGGCTTCCTCCGGCCGGCCGTCCAGCATGTATTCAGAGGGATTCTCCACCTCTGCCAGCCCCTGTTCCTGCATCTCAAATACACCTATCTCATTGGTAGATCCAAACCTGTTTTTCACACTGCGCAGAATGCGGTAGGACGCATTCCTGTCTCCCTCAAAATAGAGTACCGTATCCACCATATGTTCCAGTACCCTGGGGCCTGCCACCACGCCTTCCTTTGTCACATGCCCCACCACAAAAATGGCGATTCCCCGGCTCTTTGCTATCTGCATCAGGATTCCTGTGGACTCCCTTACCTGGCTGACGCTTCCGGGAGCAGAGGATATCTCCTCCCTGTACATGGTCTGTATGGAGTCAATGACTGCAATCTGGGGATTCTCAGCGTCAATGGCCCTCTCAATATGCTCCAGGCTTGTCTCACACAGGAATTTCAGCTCTCCGGTCACAGGACCGATGCGGTTTGCCCTCATCTTAATCTGTTTTAAGGATTCCTCTCCGGATATATACAAAACACGGCGGCCTGCGGCCGCCAGATTCCGGCATACCTGTAAAAGCAAAGTGGATTTTCCAATACCGGGATCGCCTCCACCTAAAACCAGGGCGCCGGACACAATGCCGCTCCCCAGTACGCGATCCAGCTCCTGATATCCGGTTGGAATCCGATCCTGCTCTTCTAAGGAAACCTGGTCAAGACGCACAGGCGTTGGCTGTTCCCCAACGCCCCGTCGGACAGCCATGGCGCTTCCAAAAGCCCGCCCCGGCGCTGTTTCCCGTTTGGCCACCGGCTCCTCTACCATAGTATTCCACTGTCTGCAAGCCGGACACTGCCCCATCCATTTGCTGGATTCATAACCGCACTCTTTACAGAAAAATGCAGTTGATTTTGCCTTCGCCATATGTATTCCTCTACCGCTTTACAACCTTTACCCGGCAGGCAGCGCCTTCATTTAGCTCAACGCTTACAACCAGCTTACCGCTCATATTGGTTTTCATTCCGCCTACTGCCACATCATCTACATAAACCTCATATTCTGTGTCATCCTCCAGCTGAATAGTAATCTGGGCATCTCTGTCACCCTCTACAGAAAATTCTACTCCATCTGGATTTGCAGAAAAATGGTTTGCTGCGGTTCCGGGAACGGACTCATAGACAAACAGTCCGTTCCTTTCCAGTTTCGTGATTTCATGAAATGTCTTAATCTTATATAAATCTCCTGCATGCTCAAAATCCTGCAGCTTGGATTTTGTCTCCAGTTTGTAGTTTCCAAAGCTGATGGTTCCGTCCGCCTCAGAGCGGATTAAAGAATCAATTACCGGCATAAATTTGCCCTCCTGTATTTTAATTTCTTATTGTATTGTACTGCTTGTGATTACCTGTTTAGTATAACTCACTCCGCGTGAAAAGACCAGTCATTTTCCTGCTTCTGAGGCAAAAAACTTAAGTCCATCCTCTCCCCGTTCTACGCGAACCTGGTCTCCGGCTGCAACTGTTCCGTCGAGAACCGCTTCTGCCAGCTTATCCTCCAGATAATTCTGAATTGCCCTGCGCAGAGGTCTTGCGCCGTACTTCTCATCGTATCCCTTTTCCACAAGAAATGCCTTTGCCTCCTCGCTGACAGAAAGACTCAGATTCATCTGGCGTTCTGTTCTCTTTCCAATTCCGGCCAGCATAATGTTCACAATCTCTTTCATATGCTCCTGATTCAGCTGGTGGAATACAATAATCTCATCAATTCGGTTGAGGAATTCCGGCTTGAACATCCGTTTTACTTCCTCCATAACCCGATCCTTCATGAATTTATACCGTTCTCCCGCATCATCGTTGGATGCAAAGCCCAGCCGTTTCGGAGACACAATATTTTCTGCCCCTGCATTGGATGTCATAATAATTACAGTATTTTTAAAATCAATCTTTCTGCCCTGGGCATCCGTAATGTGTCCGTCATCCAGAACCTGAAGAAGAATGTTAAATACATCAGGATGCGCCTTCTCCACCTCATCAAACAGGATAACAGAATAAGGATTGCGGCGAACCTTTTCGCTGAGCTGTCCGCCCTCCTCATAGCCCACATATCCTGGCGGAGAACCAATCATCTTGGAAACGCTGTGCTTCTCCATATATTCGGACATATCTACCCGAATCAGAGCATTCTCTGTTCCAAACATGGCCTCTGCCAAAGCCTTGCAAAGCTCTGTCTTTCCAACTCCGGTTGGTCCAAGGAATAAGAAGGAACCAATGGGACGCTTCGGATCCTTTAAGCCTACCCGGCCTCTGCGGATTGCGCGGGAGACAGCGGTCACCGCCTCCTCCTGGCCTACTACCCTTCCGTGAAGAATTGACTCCAGCATTTTCAGCCGCTCAGATTCCTCCTGCTCCAGCTTGCGCACAGGAATTCTCGTCCATCCGGAAACCACATCTGCAATTTCTCCCTCATCAACAATCAGCTTGCGGGAAGCCTTTTCCTTCTGCCATTTTGTCCGGATCCGATCAATCTTTTCCCTTTTCTTTTCCTGCTTTTTTTTCAGCTCACCGGCCTTTTCGTAGGCCTCTGTCTTAATCGCCTCTTCCTTCTGCTGCTCCAGCTTCTGAATATCCTGCTCCAGTGTTTTAATCTCCGCAGGCTCCACATAAGCAGTCAGACGCACTCTGGAGGATGCCTCGTCAATCAGATCAATGGCTTTATCTGGAAGAAAACGATCATTAATATAGCGTGCAGACAGCCTTACTGCTGCAGTCAGAGCCTGATCGGTAATCGTTACCTTGTGATGCTCCTCATACCGCGGCCTCAGCCCCTTTAAAATCTGAATGGACTGCTCCTCTCCCGGCTCCTCCACCATAACAGGCTGGAACCGGCGCTCCAGAGCCGCGTCCTTTTCGATATATTTCCGGTATTCCTCAATGGTTGTTGCGCCAATCAGCTGGATCTCTCCCCGTGCCAAGGACGGCTTTAAAATATTGGACGCATCAATGGCTCCTTCTGCACCTCCTGCGCCGATGATTGTGTGAATCTCGTCAATGAATAAAAGCACCTCTCCGTCCTGAGTCACTTCGGAAATCACCTTTTTAATCCGCTCTTCAAATTCGCCCCGGTACTTGGAGCCTGCTACCATTCCCGACAGATCCAGGGTCAAAACTCGTTTTTCTGCAATAATTTCCGGCACATTTCCCCCTGCAATCAGCTGGGCCAGACCTTCCACTACTGCTGTTTTTCCCACTCCTGGCTCACCAATCAGACAGGGATTATTTTTCGTGCGACGGCTTAAAATCTGGATGAGCCTCTGAATTTCCTGTTCTCTTCCAATCACCGGATCCAGCCGGTTTTCTCTGGCAAGCGCTGTCAAATCACGGCTGTAGCTGTCCAAAGTCGGCGTTGCTGTTCTTCCGGAGGTTTTTCCTCCCTGCAGCTCTTCCTTTTCTGCCGGAGCGTCCTCTCCCATAGCAGAAAGCAGATCCAGGTAGATTTTCTGGATACTGATTCCCATGGTATTCAGAAGGCGGACTGCCACACAGTCGCTTTCCCGAATCATGGAGATCAAAAGATGCTCGGTTCCGATTAACGGCGCTTTAAACCGCACTGCTTCACGGTAGCTGTTTTCCAGTACCCGGGTAGCGCTGGGCGTGTAGGTGCTGCGCTCTGCCATGCCAACCGACTGATTGGGGGCAATCAGCTGATTGATCAGCTCCGTCACTTTTTCTACCCGCACCCCACAGTCTTCCAGCACACGGGCTGCCACGCCGCTTTTTTCCCGCAGCAGGCCAATCAGCAGATGCTCGGTTCCCACATAACTGTGACCCAGCTCTTCTGCCGCTTCAACAGCCATGCCTATGGCCTCCCTTGCCTGCTCTGTAAATCGATCTATCATGCAAATAAGTCCTCCTTGTTGTCAAAAATATACTCTACCTCAGCTCCGGCAGTTCCCGGCGCAGATATGCTGCCCGGGCCATATCCAGCTCATTCTTTCCCAGAGGCCGGTCAGAAAGCTTCTGAAGACTGGCCGGCTGAATACCCAGCATCAGCCTGTATACCGCGCAGGGCTCTCTCGTTTCCAGAATTCCGTCGTCCAGACCGGACATAAGCTGAGAAAGAAATGTCATGGCATCTTTATAGGAAAGCCGTCTTGCATATTTCAAAACACCATAGGATTTATATGCTTCATCCGCGCATTCCAGACCATGTTTTTCCATGGCCATCTTTCTTACCTGCGCCTCCTGGGCGCTTAACTGCAGAGCAACCCTGGTTACCAGATCCAGGATCTCCTTTTCGCTGATTCCCAGAGTTTTCTGATTGCTGACCTCATAGAGAGCTCCGTAATTTTCATTTTCATCACCGTATACACTCCGGACAGCTGCTCCAAACCTGCTCATTTCCGAGGTAAGGCCATGAAACTTTTTGCCCATGGAAAGAGAAGGCAGATGAAGAACCACCGAAGCCCGCAGTCCTGTTCCCATATTGGTGGGAAACGAGGTCAGATAACCATATTTTTCATCAAATGCATATTCAAATTTTTCATTAATAAAATCATCAATCCGATCAGCCTGCTTCCAAAGCTCCTCCAGATGCATTCCTGCTGAAAGAAGCTGGATCCGGATGTGATCTGTGCCGTTTAACACAATTCCTGCATCCTCCTCCTCAGACAGAATCAGTCCCGCCGGCGTTTTTTTTGCGGCAATAGTAGAGTTAATCACTCTTCTCTCTCGCAGGGCCTTTTTATCCAGCTCACTTAATTTCTGCAGATCCTCATATTCATAATCTCTGCCGTCTGCTGTTCCCAGCTCCCGCAGTCCGTATTTCAGCTGACGGATCATCTCTTCTCCTGCGTCCGGAGTCAGGCGTGACGGAAAGACATATTGATTCCAGTTGCGGACCAGCCGGATCCTGCTGCTGATAACAGCAGGCCTCTCTTGATCCACCCGTTCATACCACTTCATCATTCTCCGTTTTCCTCTCTCAATGCTTTGATCTTGTCACGGCAAAGGGCGGCTGTCTCATAATCCTCTCTCCGCACAGCCTCCTGCCTTCTTGCCTCCAGAATACGAATCTGTTCCTGAACTGTATCCGCTTCCTGAAAAACAGTTCCCGGCTGGGCGGCAGCTTCGCCTCCAAACTCTCCGGAAGTTTCCGACTCCTGCCTGTGGTATTTGGGATGTTTTCCCTTATGGGCATCACTTCCCTGAAGCTGCTTAATATTATCACTGATCAGCAAATCAAACACACCATAACAGTCCGGACATCCGAACCGGCTGTTTTTTACAAAATCTTCATAGCTGAGTCCGCAGGTAGGACATGCTACCTGACAGGAACTGGTTTCCTGCTCCCCTTCATTCAGACCCAGAAGCCCTGACAGCAGCTTGCCCAGAGGGAAGTCACTGTCAAAGATTGCGGAATAGGGACCAAAATCCAGTTCCCGGGCACACTGGGCGCAGAAATTGTGTTCTTTTCTGACACCGTTTACAATCTCGGTATATTGGATATTAGCCTCTCTGATTTTACAGCGTTCACATAACATGGCAATCCTCCATCCGTTTTCTTCTATTCTTCGCATTTTCTGGTATAGTAATCATAAATATCATCTACCATCTGATGCACTTCCCCGCGGCTGATATTCTTGCACAGACTTCTGGCCAGAATCACTGCCAGCTCTCTCTGCAGCGCCTCAAGGGCCTCCAGCTTATTCACATCCAGAGCAATGACTGCTCCTTTTCTGCGATCCAGCTTAATAAATCCCTCCTGACGCAGCACCGAATAGGCCTTATTTACTGTATGCATATTAATCCCGATGTTGTCAGCGAGCTGACGGACAGACGGGAGCGAATCCCCCTCCCGAATCCGGTCTGTGGCAATCCCGAGAATAATCTGATTCTTCAGCTGAACATAGATGGCTTCCTCGCTTTCAAAATCAATTTTTATGACCATACCTTCACCGTCTTTCCTCTTCATTGTTATACAAATGCTATAACAACATTATAACAAAAACAGAGAGGAAGTCAATACTGCACTTCCTCTGTCCTGCCGGCCATTACTGCATCGCTCTGTTCAGATGCCGCATGGGTGCCATGCAGCTGAGTTCTTTTCCATCCACATCCCGCAGCTGTCCGTCCTGAATAAAATTGTAAACCTGAATATTGTCCAGATAAACCTCTCCGTCTGCCTCAAATTCCACAGAATAATATCCGTCTCTTCCAAATTCCAGCGTGAATTGTTGTTCCCCATCCACCGAAACCTGCTGCTTCTGTGTTCCCAGAGACACGGTCACTGTCACAGGGCCGTCACTGTCTGCCGTAAACCGCACATAATTGTCATGGGTATTCCGTCCTCCAATCCTGTGTCCGATTTTCTGACTGATTTTCCCTCCTGGCAAAATCATCATCTGACTGCTGCCGTTTCTTGTCTGAACCGCTGCCTCCGACACCTCCCAGCCCCGGCTTCCCAAAGCGAACTGACTGTTATAAACCGGATTATTGGTATAATTCCGGTAAGTCCATATGCCATAGCCATTGGTATACTGATGCAGCAGTTCCGGAAGCCCCATCAAAAATAATCCCCTGTGAGATTCCAGAAGTCTGGCATTTGATTGAAAGTCCTCCGTCTCATCCATATAAAGAAGCTGATCAATCATAATCGGCTTTCCGCCGTTATGGGCCTTTACCTGTGCCAGCTGCTCTCCCATTGTTCGAAATGCCTCATGAACCAGAACGGTCTGTCCTGCCGCCCGCCCCATAGAAACGCTGTACATCAGAGCGGTATAATCTGCATCTCCACAGTCAAAGGTGTCAAAATGACTGACCCTTGTCATCTCTTCTCCACCCGCACCGGGAACCGAATCTGCATCCAGCCGTACCTCCATGGAAAGACCGGGAAAACATTTCTGGGTATCTACAAGAAGTTCCTCCAGATAAGCATCATAGAATTCATAAAACAGCCGATAAGCGTGATCACTGCGCCCTGGAATATACACATCTGAATAAGACGAAAAGGGAACTGCAGGCTGATAGATTTCATTCAGCTGGCTCAGAGTATAGTGCTTTTTCAGATAATCCTGAAATCCGATCTGCTTTGCTTCCTTTCTGCTGTTATCCCTTCTTCCAAAATTTCCCGCATCCTCTGCATAATTCCAGAAGTCCTCCCAGGTCATAAATCCTCCGCAGAAATTAGAATAACGGCTTCCGGTTTCATAAATCCTTCCTGCATAAGCCAGCCAGCCGTTTCTCACAGCCTCGCTTCTTAAAAGCTCCCGAAAACGATATACCGAGCTCTCATCCCCATAATAATCCCAGGTATAACCAACTCGAAACATAACAGAAAGCCCCTGTTTTTCTGCTGCCTCCATAACCTGATCCAGTTTTTCAAAGGCATAAGGATTATAGGTAAGGGGCATGACTGACGGCTGAAATTCCCTCCATGGGATTACCAGAATAATCGTATTAAATCCGTCTGCTGCAATCTGCGCCAGCTCCTCCTCCATATGATCGCTTTCTGTATTCCAGAAATTAGATACCCAGGCATCTGATGTATAGGTTGCCGCCCGGATATATCCCGCTTCCTCTGCCCGGACGCTCAGCGGCGGCGCTGCCGCTATCAGACATCCTGCCAAAGCTCCGCACAAGCCTCTGTAGTATTTTCGCATTTTCATCTCCTGTATCCCCAATTATGTATTTTTCTTTTCTCCGTTCCCCTGTTCCTTCAGCTCCGGCATTACCGTGGCCAGCATCGTAAGAAAGCAGGCAAGGCCTCCAATGAGATTGGAAATCGGCTCTGCCGCAAACACGCCCTTCGTTCCCAGACCTGCAATCTGAGGAAGCAGCCAGGTCAAAGGAGCAACAATAATCACCTTCCGGAAAATTGAGAAAAAGACCGCACGTTTTGCTTTTCCAAGAGCCACAAACACCGCCTGACCAGAAAACTGAAGCGACATCAGGAAAAATCCAAAATAATAAATCTGCATGGCCGGAATCCCCGCTGCCACCAGATCCGCATCCTGGTTAAAAATACGGATAAAGAACTCCGGAAATCCATGAACCAGAATCCACACTGCCGTAGTGTATACAATGGCTGAAATCGATGTAAACCAGATAGCCTTCCTCACACGCCCGTATTCTCCGGCCCCATAATTGTATCCCATAACCGGCTGAGCGCTGTGAGTAATTCCCTGCACCGGCATACTGACAACCTCCCGGACAGAATTGATGACTGTCATTACTCCCACATACAGATCTCCTCCGTAGATCTGCAGCGTAGCGTTGCACATAATCTGAACCAGACTGTTAGTAATTGCCATAGTAAAACCGGAAAGTCCCAATGCCACAATATTTCTCACCCGCGGCCATTCCAGCCTCATACAGCTGACCTTTAGCTTCAGAATCGTCTTTTCCCCTGTCAAAAACCGGAGGATCCACGCCGCGCTGAGTCCCTGAGAAATCACTGTGGCAAGGGCCGCCCCCTGTACCCCCATATCCAGCACAAAAATAAAGATAGGATCCAGTATAATATTTGCCACTGCGCCGAGAAGGACTGTCATCATTCCGATCTTTCCAAAGCCCTGGCTGTTAATAAAGGAATTCATTCCCAGCCCCACCATGACAAATACGCTTCCAAGAAGATAAATGCTCAGATAGCTGTCTGCATAAGGAAATGTCTGATCACTGGCTCCAAACAAATAAAGCATGGGACGTTTCAGCAAAAGCCCCAATATCGTCAGAACCACTCCACATCCCACCATCATACAGAAAGAATTTCCCATAATCCGCTCTGCCTCTTCCTCATTTCCCCTCCCCCGTTCAATCGAGCAGAGAGGCGAGCCTCCCATACCAAAAAGATTAGCAAATGCAATCACCATGGAAATAACCGGAAGGCAAAGTCCCAATCCTGTCAGCGAAAGCGTCGCATGATCTGGTATTCGTCCAATATAAATTCTGTCTACAATATTATACAATACATTGATCAGCTGAGCCAGTGTCATGGGAATCGCCAGATTCACAATGTTTCCCACAATGCTTCCCTTTGAAAAGTCATTTTTCTCCCCTGCCATTTCTACCGCCCCCTTTGCAATTACGTTTATTTTAACGCGGCGAATGCACATTTGCAAGACTGAACCTGACTGCTTGAAACGCACTTTTCTCAATGTGACAATATCACAGAACTTTTTCTTTTCCTGTAGTATAGTATCATCAACAGGCAGGAAAAACTACCTGCCACTCAGGAAAGGAAGCTGTCATGAATCAGAACATCAGAAAGAAAAAGAAAGCCTTCGTAGACGAAGCCCACTGTGTTGCCTGCGGCTCCTGCGTAAAAGTGTGTCCCACATCTGCCATTCAGATATGGCAGGGAATTGCCGCCAGGGTTGCTGAAACAGTTTGTGTAGGATGCGGAAAATGCGCCCGGGAATGTCCGGCATCCGTTATCCGCATTCAGGAGGAGAATCCATGAAGCAGAAAAAACACTGGTACGACTATCTCTGGATTGCATCCCTCACCTATCTGGTTCTGGGATTCTTCAATATCCTGTTTGCCTGGCTGGGCCTGCTTTGCTTTTTTATTCCTCTGATTATTTCTCTGGTCAAGGGAAACAAGGGCTACTGCAACCGCTACTGCGGAAGAGGACAGCTGTTTGGACTGCTGGGCGGACAATTCGGTCTGTCGCGAAAGCGTGACATTCCCGCCTGGATGAAAAGCAGAGGATTCCGATATGGTTTCCTGATATTCTTCCTGGTCATGTTCCTGCAGATGCTCTGGAACACCTGGCTGGTGTTCTCCGGCGCAAGAGAGCTGAGACAGGCTGTGACGCTTCTGTGGACCTTCCGGGTTCCCTGGCACTGGGCCTACCATCAGACCGGGCTGCCGCCGGCTGCTGCCCAGTTTGCCTTTGGCTTCTACAGCGTCATGCTGACCTCCACCATTCTGGGGATTGTCACTATGGTACTGTTTAAGCCCCGCTCCTGGTGTGTCTACTGTCCCATGGGCACCATGACTCAGCTTATCTGCAAAGCAAAAAACAGATAGATTTCAATCATTTCCATAAAACATAATCATTACGAAAAAGGAGGATTCCCCTATGTCAGCATTAACCATTAAAAAAGAAAATTTTCAGAAAGAAATCCTGAATTCCGATAAACCTGTCCTTCTGGACTTCTGGGCCAGCTGGTGCGGCCCATGCCGGATGGTTTCTCCCCTTGTAGATGAAATCGCAGAGGAGCACCCGGAATTCACCGTAGGAAAAGTAAACGTGGATGAACAGCCGGAACTGGCAGCTCAGTTTCATGTCATGAGTATTCCCTCTCTGTTTGTACTGAAAAACGGAAAAATCGTCAATCAGGCTATGGGCGCAAGACCCAAACAGCAAATTCTTGCCATGATGAACAAATAACAGCTCTTTAAGAGTCCAGAAAATCAAACAGACTCATCTGCCGTGTCTGAGGGCTTTCCCGCACAAGGGTCTGTTCCCTCTGCACCAGATGCTCTGGAAGCTCTGATAAAAACTCTGACGGTTCTCCGCAGGTAACAAAAATCAATTCTTCTCTGGCTCTTGTCATACCTACATAGAAAAGGCGGCGTTCCTCCTGGATATCCACAGGTACTCCGTCTTTTCTTTTAATCGGAAGAGGAAATGCCCCTTTCTCCATTCCTGGAATAATAACAGCAGGAAACTCCAGTCCCTTTGCCCCATGAAGCGTCATCAGGGAAACTGCATCCGCTGTATAATGTCTGCCTCCGCAGCGCTTCAAATCTCCCTCTCTTCCCAGAAGGAGATTTTCTAAAAGATCCTTCATGGTCTTGTGAAAAAGCGCCATGGACATGAGCCTGGAAAGAGGCTCATCCTGGGAAAGCCCCCGATCCTCCATCCACATTTTTATCAGATCTGCCGGCTTTTTCTTTGATAAAAGGGGCCTGTATTTCTCCTGCAAAGCCTGAGAATCAATCTCCTCCAATTCTTTCCTGAAACGTCCAGTTTTCTGATCTGCCTCTTTTTCCTGGCTGTACAGAGCACGGAAAAATGCCACAGCTTCCCGAACAGTCCCTTCCTCCAGAAAGCTTCCTCTTCCTGTAATTGTATAGGGAATACCTTCCTTTTTCAGATATTCCTCCATCGCCTCTGCCTGACGGTTTGTTCTGCATAAAATGGCAATATCTGAAAAGCTTCTTATCGTTTTTTCTTCCACTCCCTGTTCCTGGGCATCCAGCATATCAATTCCGCCTACCATACGGTTAATTTCCCTGGCTGTAAAAATTCCCTCCGAACGTTTTCCAGATGCCTTTACAACACGAAGCCTGCTGCCAGGCCCAGCCATAGAAACGAGACTTCTCTTTTCGCCCGGATTGTTGGAAATCACAGCAGCAGCGCTTTCTGTAATTGTACCTGAGGAACGGTAGTTTTTATGAAGAGAAATCACCTCTGCCTCCGGCGCATCCTCCAGAAAACGGGAAAAGCAGGCAGAATCCGATCCACGAAATCCATAAATGGACTGATCTGGATCTCCGATCACAAAGAGTTCTTTTCCATAGCGGTTCCACTGGCATATAAGCTCATACTGCAAAGGACTGATATCCTGAAATTCATCTACCAGAAGATAGGAAAACCGGCTGCAAAAGTTTCTCGCTTCCTCATTATCCTCCAGAAGAAGGCAAAGAGCTTCTATCAAAAGATCATCAAAATCAAACAGCCCCTGCTCCTTCAGACGCTCCTCATATCTGGAAACTGCATTCCAGAGTTCTGTTCCCGGCAGCAGCTGCGAGTTATCTTCTGCCTTCTTCTGAAACTCCCTTCCAAAAACAAGCACCCTCTTTATTTTTTCCCTGGAAATCACGTTCTGAAGCTCTGTGACAGAGAGCTTTAATTTCAGCTCCTCTAAAATCTCCTTTGCCAGCTCTTCAAGCTCCATCGGGTCAGCCAGAGTGTAGGAAACTCCTGCGCTTTTCAGCAGCTCTCCGCAGATCGAATGAAAGGTACCTGTCTGAATCCGGGCAAAGGCCCGCCGATGAGGCATTTCCCTTTGCAGACGTTCTCTTAACTCTCTGGCTGCCTGATTGGTAAAAGTTACAGCGGTAATTTCTGAGGCCTTCACTCTCCGTTTTTCAATCAGACACTGAATCCTGGCTGTCAGCGTTTTCGTCTTTCCTGTTCCAGGTCCTGCAATAACCGCGAGTCTGCGGCAGGGAAGCTCTGCCGCCTTCTTCTGTTCCTCATTAAGGCAAAAGCTTTCTGCTTCTTTTTTACAATTCCTGTTCTTTTCTTCTGTCTGTGCAGACCTTTTTCCTGTTTTCCCTGCTGCTTTTTCTTGTTTTATCTCTGGTTCCTCTGCCATATATTTTCCAGAATCCGTTTGTTCTCCAGCTGCTTTTGAGGCTTCGAGAATCCCGCTCAGGCTCATCTGCCCCTCTGGATTTTGTATTTCGTCCGGTTCAAAAAGACGGATGATCCCATATTCTCCGTCAAAGCCCGGAAGCCTTGTCACTCTGCCCTCTCTCAGTCTCCGGATTCCCTCTGCAATCAAATATCCGGAATGGCCTCTAATATCTTCAATGGGAACTTCCCGAAGGATTGCAAATTCCGTTCCCAGTTTATCCAGCATGCTCTGGTATTCCTCCTGCACCCTTTTTCCTGCTGCAGAACGCCCGGTTGACGCAGCAATCACCTCTGGAAGCGGCACAAGGCTTTCAAAGGGTTTTCCATCGGAAAGGACAAAGCCCTCCTCTCGATCTGCCAGCTGATCAATCCGGTGAGAAACGCCAATGGTCATTTTCCTTTTGCACACCGGACAGATCCCATCGTTTCTGTCTGCCTCAGCAGGACTCATGCAAATATGGCATTTTCTATGTCCGTCAAAATGATATTTGCCCTCCTCCGGAAAAAATTCAATGGTCCCGGCAAGTCCTTCTCCTGTCTCGATCGCCTTCTTCATCCCCTCATAAGAGAGACTGCCTGACAGCAGATTGGCTTCCCTCCCCAGCTTTGCCGGAGAATGGGCGTCGGAATTGGAAATCAGCTGGAACCGATCCAGGGCAGAAAGCCGCCAGTTCATAGGCGGATCTGAGGACAGCCCGGTTTCCACCGCATGTATATAAGGCGTCAGCTCCCCAAAGCAGTCCTCTACTCTGTCAAATCCGGAAAATGCCCCGAACATGGAAAAATGCGGAGTCCAGATATGCGCTGGAACAAAGATTCCCTCCGGACAAATATCCAGCATAATTTCCAGAAGATCGTGACAGGAAAGCCCCAGGATCGGGCGGCCGTCAGAATGAATATTTCCAATGGTTTCCAGCTTTGCCGACAGTCTTTCTGCCTCCTCGAGACCTGGAAGAATCAAAAGGCTGTGTACTTTTCTCACCTTTCCGTCCTGCTTATAAATCGAGCTGATTTCTCCAGTAATCACAAATCTGGTTCTGTCCTCCTCTGCTCCCTTTTCCGGATCCCGTACATACTCCGTCTTCAGACGGTACAGACCGTCTTCTTCCAGAACCAGCTTCTCTTTCAGTTCCTGTCTCCATGCAGGGTGGGTAAAATCTCCTGTCCCCAGCACCCGGATCCCTTTCCTTCGTGCCTGAAAATCCAGATTCTCCGGCGTCAAATCGCGGCTGGTTGCCCGTGAATATCTGGAGTGAATATGCAGATCTGCAATATACATAACAATCTCCTCGTACTTTTTTGTCTTTTTTCTTGTTCTGTCTAATTTTCCTGTTTTCTGCCGTCTTCCGTTTCGGCATTTCCAATCACGGAGCTTTTAAGAGACGACTTCCCAGGCATTTCCTTTTTAATTCCGCTCTTTTCCGTTTTCAGTTCTCCCCGTTCTTCTCTGGTTCCAGGGGACAAGCTCTTCTTTTTCGATTCTTCTGTCTCTCATCTCCGTCCCTTCGGATTCCCCCAACCAGTCTCCAAAACAGCATTCCCAGAAGCACTCCGAAGCACACTCCTGCGCTATCCAGCAGAACATCCGATATCTGCCCGCTTCGTCCGGGAACAAACAGCTGGTGAAATTCATCCGATGCCGCATACAAAGCGCCCGTAAGTCCGGGCTGCAAAAAGGATTTCCATCCGTTTCCAAGAGAAGCTGCTCCTGTCAGCAAAAAACCAAGAATAGCATATTCTGCAAAATGAACTGTTTTTCGCACAGCATGGTCAATCCCCTCTGCATATCGATCCTGCTCCGCCTTCGGCCACGCTTCATAATCGGAAACCAGAATTTTTCCAACCAGATGGCCCATCCGACTGCTGTCCTGAGAGGAGAGCTCTGCGGGACGGACTGAAAAAAGAAATATCAGAATCATCCAACCCACTGTCAAAATAAAAAAAATCGCTCTCCTGACGGAAACTCCGCAAATTGTTCGTTCTGTCAATGGTTCTTCCTGCCTCTCTTTTGAAATCTTCTTCTGGATTATAGCACAAAAGGCTGTGAAAAATCCACACAGCCTTTTGATTGTTTCTTTTTCTGTTTTCTTTATTTCATTTTGGGTTTAAAAACAAGAGCTCCCAAATATCCAAATACCAGAGCGCCGGTGATCCCTGCAGAGGCTGCAGTCAGACCTCCCCGGAAAATTCCCAGAAAGCCGTCCTCTGCCATACTTTCTGCCACACCCTTCCACAGCGTATTTCCAAAGCCAAGAAGGGGAACTGATGCCCCGGCTCCGGCCCATTCCGCAAAAGGCTCATAAAGTCCCAGCCAGCCCAATATTCCGCCCGACACTACAAGCATAACCATCACCCGGCCAGGCATCAGCTTCGTCCGATCCAGCAAAATCTGTACCAGACTGCAGATCAGCCCGCCTGTCAGAAATGCCTTAATGATATCTGTCATCCCTTCGCCCTCCTCTCTTTAATCCTTCGATTTTCTGACCATATTCTCATCATCATTTTCCAAATCACAGCTTTCCAGTATCACCCCATGGGCAATGCCCGGAATACTCTGTCCTTCGTTGTAGCTGACCGTAGAAAGCAGCGCCCCTGTAGGAACAAAAAGAACACGCTTCCAGCTTCCAGAAAACAGCATCGGAAGTATATGAGCACACAGAGTCACTGCAGAACAGCCGCAGCCGCTTCCTCCCGAATGCGTATCCTGGCTCTGGCAGTCATAGATTTCCAGGCCGCAGTCCATAGAAATTCCTGACAGATCATGTCCCTCCTGCTTCATCAGATCCAAAAGCACCTTCTGCCCTACATTTCCCAGATCACCGGTAATAATCCGGTCATACCAGCCTTCCTCTACCTCCAGATCCCGAAAATTCTGCATAATCGTATCCCAGGCCGCAGGCGCCATGGCCGCTCCCATATTCATCGAATCTCGGATCCCCAGATCTACCGGCTTTCCTGTTGTAATTCCTGCAATCCGCACCTGGCGCTGTCTGGTTGTTTTCCCATCAGCCTCTGCTGTTTTTCTTGCCAGGATCTGTCCTGGATGCTTTGACAAAACAACCGCTCCACATCCAGTTACTGTCCAGGTCGCACTCTGAGGCCTTTGATTTCCGTAGGACAGAGGAAACCGGAACTGTTTTTCCGCCGTAGCATAATGGCTGGAAGCCAGAGCCAGCACCTGATCCCCGTGTCCTCCAGCTACGCACATTGCACCCAGACTCAAAGCCTCCCCCATAGTAGAGCAGGCTCCGTACAGACCAAACAGGGGAATCTCCAAATCAACGCTTCCAAATGAGGTAGCAATCAGCTGACCCAGCAGATCTCCAGCAAACAGATACCGGACATCTCCTCTGTGGATACCGCCTTTTTCCAGAGCCAGATCCGCCGCCTGCTTCTGCATGGCGCTTTCTGCCTTTTCCCAGTTATCTGCTCCAAACATGGGATCTGCTTCCACAACATCGATCTGCTTTCCCAGGGGTCCTTCTCCTTCTTTTTTCCCGGCCACCGAGGCCATTCCTGCCACATATACCGGATTTTCAAATAATAAACTAGCTTTTCCCTTCTGCATGTGCTTCCCTCCTTACAAGGCCCCGATCCAGGCAATCAGCCCCAGGATCCAGCTGGCAAATATCCCATACAAAATCACCGGCCCTGCAATGGTAAAAATCTTGCAGCCAATACCAAATACATGGCCTTCTGCCCTGTATTCTATGGCTGGAGCCACAACAGAATTGGCAAAGCCTGTAATCGGTACCAGGGCCCCTGCGCCGCCCCATTTTGCCGCCTTGGGATACAGATTCAGACCTGTCAGAAGAATGCTGAGAAAAATCAGCGCCAGCTGAGTCCACGTCTGAGCCGTTTCCTTTTCCAGTCCTCCCAGTGACATCAGGCCCATTATCATAGCCTGCCCCAGACTGCAGATGGCTCCGCCTGTCAGAAAGGCCCTGGCCATATCTGCCGGAAGGGAATTCTTCGGTGTAATCTTCTCCACATATTCCCCGTACTCTTTTTTCTTTAATTCCATCGTGTTCCTCCTTTTCTCCTGTTTTCTTCTGTTTTCCCAATTTTCTGCTTCTGCTTTTCTATGACAGAAAATAGATGAGCGCGCCTGCCAGCTTTCCAGCGGCAATTGACAGAATCAGATAGGGAAAGCCCACAGCCAGGTGAATCCTCCTGACAATCACCGGAACCGTTTTCAGAGTTTCTGCCAGAGACATGACAAGACATCCCACAAAGACGCCTACGGAAAATCCAAAAACTCCCAAAAACAGTTTTCCTCCCATAAGAACAGGGATTTCATAGAGATCCACCGCATTCCCCAGAATTCCTCCTAAAATAATCATAGTATCAAAAAGGAGAATATGCTTTCGGGTTTTCGTTTTTCCAATCAGACGGGGGAATATTCCAATCATTACCAGAAATGCAAATATTCCGGCTGCAATTACCCCTCCTGCGCTCAGTCCTGCAAATGCCAGAATCACCTGGCGGATTGCCAGAGGCAGATTACGAAACATCGACTTCCTGCTCCTTTCTGCTGTCATTCTGAATCAGGGTTTTTCCTATATTTTCTTCATAAAGCCGCATTTCCACTTCCAGAGGTGTAGGATCTGTATTCAGCTTCCAGCCTGCAAAGTGATTGAAAAACAGAAGAATTCCTCCGGCAAGCCCTACCGAATAGGACAGCTCCAGAATCGTAAAGCCCTGAGGCTTCTCTCCTGTTATCAAACGGTATACTTTTTGAAACACATCCGTCACATTGACATCATTATTAAAGGTCATAATCGCAAAGGCTGCCCCGCAAAAACCGATTATGCAGACAAAAACCGTTTTCGCCCACTGCCATCCAGGAATTGGTTTTTTCGGCGGATGATAGTCAATAATATACTCCACCTTCCCCACATTATTAACCTGAATGGAAGGATCCAGCTGTTCCAGACCAGCAATCACATCCAGTGCGCTTTCGATATAACAATGCTGGCCGTCCTCCCGAATGGATTTGATTTTCATCGCCCGGCATTTGTTCTGAATCACCGGGTTGCTGCAGTACACACTGCCTACATCCTTTACATAAACATCCTTTCGGTGTACCTGAGTCATTTCCCGCAGATTCAAATATACCGTATTTGAGGCGCTCATAGCTTATCCTCCAAAATCTCCAGCTTTACCAGAGTTCCCTCTGGTTCCGGTTCGGGTTTTTCCCAAAAAACCATCCACAGCACTGCCGCCAGGAGAATCAGGCACAATACTGCCGCTGCTGTTTTCTTTGATTTCCAGAATTCCATCATCTCTCACATCCTTTTCCAGCCTGGTATATCCGGCTTCTGCGCTTAGTATGGCTCATTCTAAGGTGAGATATTCCCGAAGCTGGCGAAGAATCTTTTTTTCCAGTCTGGAAACCTGAACCTGGGAAATCTTCAGATCCACAGCAATCCTGCTTTGTGTCTGATTATCAAAATACCTTCTGACAATAATATCCCTTTCCTTTTCATCCAGTCTTTTTAAAAGCTGGCAGAGCACCAGCTGATTCATCATCTGCTCCTGCTCCTCCCTCTCATCCCGGATCCGATCCATCAGACAGAGATTGGGATCATCTCCGTTTCCAATGGTTTTGTAAAGAGACTCCACCTCTGCTCCTGCCTCTAAGGATGCGGCGATTTCCTCCCTGCTGACTCCCATACGTGAAGAAATTTCCTCCAGCCCCGGCTCCCGCCCCAGTTCCAGAGTCATGGCTTCCCGAACAGCCCGCACACGATTTCCCAGCTCTTTTACAGACCGGCTCACCTTCAGCATTCCGTCATCTCTCAGAAAACGCTTGATTTCACCTGTAATCATAGGCACTGCGTAGGTAGAAAATTTTACATCAAATTCCAGATTAAATTTATCTATTGCCTTCAGCAGCCCAATACATCCAATCTGAAACAGATCCTCTGGATCGCAGCCGCGGTTTCCAAAATGGCGAACCGTACTCCAGACAAGTCCCACATTATCAAGAACAAGCTTGTCTCTGGCCTGCTGATCACCCTCATGGGCCTTTCTGATTAAATTTGTCAATTCTTCCATGGCCTCACCTGCCGATTTTCTTTTTCATTACTACCAGCGTTCCGGTTCCCACCTCTGACTCCACAAAAACATGATCCATAAATGCCTCCATAAAAGAAAATCCCATTCCGGAGCGTTCTCCTGTCTGATCCGTGGTATACATGGGTTCCCGCGCCTTTTCTATATCTGCAATTCCCATTCCTCTGTCACGAACTCTTACTGTGAGCTCCTGTCCGTCAATTTCTGCCTCCAGGAGAATTATTCCCTCCCCTCCTTTGTAACCGTGAATCACTGCATTGGTTACCGCCTCAGAAACAGCCGTTTTGACATCGTCAACCTCTTCGAGAGTAGGATTCAGCCGACTCATAAAAACAGCCACAACCACTCTTGCAAATTCTTCATTCTGTGACAGGCTTTCCAGTTCCATTCGAAAGCGTTCCATATTCGTATCCTCCCTTTCTATCCGGCAATTGCCGCTTCTTTTGAATCAAAATTCTCCATCAGACGGTGGATTCCCCCAATTGCCAGAATCCGTCCTATCTGAGCATTCACTCCATACAGAGTTACCTTTCCTCCGCTGCCTGCCATCTGTTTATACCTGTTTAGCAAAATTCCGATTCCCGAAGAATCCATAAACTCCGTTCTGGAAAAATCAAATACCACCTTGCTGATATAGTTTTCTGAAAAAAGAAGATCCGTCTCATATTTCAGATTCCTGCAGTTGTGGTGATCTAACTCCCTGGGAAGATGAATAATCAGAATCTGTCCCCTTGTCTCGTAAGTGAATGTCTGCCCTTCTGCCATCATAAAATCCTCCTTTTTGATTTTTGAAACATTCCTGCAAAATGAAAAAGAATGTGCCAAGGCCCACCCTCGCAAAGCTTTCTCTGCCATAAAAAGAATAGTCCTATGACAGAACAGCAAAAAAAGACACGACAGAATCATTTTATTTTTTCTGTCGTGTCTTTTTATTTTTCCTTCTTCTGTACTTCCGGATTAATATCCTCTGCGCACTTTGGAATCCTCCGCAAACTCGCTGTCCGGATAATTCATAATAATTTCTCCGAAATATTCATTAGCCTTGTCCTTATCTCCAGCCGCCTCATAGGCCAGTCCCAGCTTGTAAATAACTTCTGCATTGCCGGGACGTATCTGCAGGCTTCTGTTATAATAATCAATTGCCTGGGAAGCTCCGGCACCGGACTCCTGGCTCATGGCCTCATCTCCCATAGAAAGAAGCGTCTTCCAGCCATTTTCACTCATATCCTGCTGAATCCAGGCCACGGTCTGGTTCAAAACCCCATCTGTCAGAACACTCATATCCATACTGGTATAAAGCACAGCTGCGGTTTTTGCATCCTCTGCCCGATAAGCCTCCAAAAGCTTTACCATATTCTGATACTGGCTGATCACGCCTCCGCTGTCTGCCTCCATCGCCTCCAGGCTGCCCTCTGCAGCTTCCTGAGCCTTCTTTGCGTCCTCAAGCTGCTGCATCAGCGAATCGATTTCCAGGCTTTTTTGATTGATTTGCTACAGATTCGCCAGCTGCTCCTTGTTATGCAAGGCATTCATTGCCTCCTGCTTTGCCGGCATAATCAGGAAATACACCACTGCCACACCCAGAATCAGTCCCACAAGAATGTTCATCACAGACTGCCATCCTGTATTTTCCTTATAACTGGGCGGGATAATAATATCATCGTCCTGCATCTGCCTGTGGGAAAATGCATTTTTCAGCTTTCGCTTTTCTACCTCAGCCTTACCCGTATTATGCTTGGCAACTGCCATATATCTCTGAGCCGTAGGATTGTAGCAATCCACCTTCAGAACCTGATACAGACATCGCCCTGCCTTAATATAGTCCTCATGGCGGATATATAACAGAGCAAGAAGCTCCTGAGCCTTTACATAATTGGGAAAATCATCCAGCATTCGCATCAGAAGCAGAACTGCCAGATCCTCATTTTCATTCTGCGCATATACTAACGCCTGGTTGTACTTTTTTGCCGCCTGATCTGCTGTTTCCAGATAGCCTCCGGCTCCCTGAACCCGCTGCAGATATTCTTCTGCCAGATTATCCTGCTCCTGCAAATTCAGACTGATAACCCACTGGCACAGGGCTGAGCCGGCTTCTCCAATCTCCAGATAAATCAGTCCCAGAAGATTGCGGGCATCGGTCTGAAATTTATCAAATCTAAGGCTTTTTTTCAGGGCGGCTGCCGCGCCAGTCAGATCTCTCTGCCGTGCCAGAGCCAACCCCTGGTTGTAGTAGGCATTGGCTATCCGGCGGTTTTTCCATTCTCTGTTCATTCTTTTCCGCTCTGCTCCGTGCCGTTTTTCAAAAATTCCACCATTAAATCCGTCATATCCGTCAGATCCTCCCGGACAATGGCTTCCTCAACCTCTCCGACCTCCATGCTTGGCTTAAAACGGGTAATCTCTTCTTCAAAATCCAGCATCGCATCTTCCTCCTTATGAGTTTCTGCAGGAAAGCGCTGCCTCAATCTCCCCAATCAAATAGAGGGAACCAACGGCAAACAGCCTGTCCTGCTCTCCTTTGTGCCGCAAAGCCGCATCCAGCGCCTCACGGACGTTCTCATACGTCTCTACCTGACTGCAGCCGTTCTTATAAAATAATTCTTTAAGAATAGCTGGTTCAAGCCCCCGGTCACTGTTTAAGTGTACCACAGTTACCCGGTCGATGGGAAGCCCTCTGCACAGCATTTCAATCATCTGTCCGTAATCCTTGTCCGAAACTGCTGCAAACAGAAGCTGCAGACCGCCCTGTCCCGTGGTGTCTGTTCCGGAAATCTTCCTTACTGCCTCAATAAACGCCTGAATCCCCCCTGGATTGTGAGCTCCATCCAGCCAGATTCCCGGTCCTATCTTCTGCATTCTGCCCTTCCAGCAGACAGAGGAGAGGCCTCTCTGGATGACCTGATCATCCACCCCCGGGATTTCCAGAACCTGAAGAAGCTTCACTGCCAGAGCTGCATTCATAGCCTGGTAGGGCGCGGCAAAATCCACCTGTCCGTAGGAATCCTCCCTGTCCAATCCATAAGCCTTAGAAGCCATCTCCTCTGCCCGTTTACAGATTACCGCAGAAGCCTCCGGCTGATTGGCATCATAGACCACAGGAATTCCTTTTTTAATGATTCCTGCCTTCTCTGATGCAATTTTTTCAATGGAATCGCCCAGGTACTGGGTATGCTCCAGACTGATTGAGGTAATGACGCAGCCCAGGGGGCGGCGAATTACATTCGTAGTATCCAGTCGTCCGCCCAGTCCCGTTTCCAGAATCACGTAATCCGGCTTCTGTTCCTGAAAAATAACCATAGCCATCAGAAACACAAATTCAAAAAAAGTCGGATGACAGTATCCCCGGCTGGTCATCATCTGAACAGCAGAAAGTACCTTCTGAAAGCTTCGTTCAAAAACCTCCTCTGACACCGGTATTCCGTCCAGCAAAAAACGCTCCCTTATGTCCACCAGGTGAGGAGAGACAAAGGTACCTACATGGTACCCTGCCTCTCTTAAAACAGATGTCAAATCAGCGCACACAGAGCCTTTTCCGTTCGTTCCTGCTACATGAATGATCTGCAGCTCCTCATCCGGATTTCCCAGCTCCTCCAGAAATGCCCTTACCTGTTCCAGTGTATTTTTCTTTTTTGTCCAAAAGGGAATATCTAGAAGATATTCCCGCGCATGTATTTCCATCATTTTATTTTATGCAAACCTGTCCCGGTTTATGACTGAAGCTGAGACAGCCGTTCTTCCACCTGACTCATCATCTGTGTGTACTTCTCAAGCTTTGCCTTTTCCTCATTGATCTTTGCCTCCGGAGCCTTGCTTACAAATTTTTCATTGTTCAGCATACCATTTACACGGGCCAGCTCCTTCACCAGACGCTCTTTTTCCTTGGTCAGACGATCCAGCTCTTTCGCTACATCCACCAGCTCTGCGAAAGGCATATAAATAGCTGCCTGCGGAATCACTGCAGATACTGCATCTTCTCCGATACCATTTTTATCCTTCTGGAGAATTACCTCGCTGGCGTATCCCAGGGTTGCAAAGAACACCCGGCTGTTTTCAAAAATATCAAGCAGCTGATCATTCTCAGAAACTACATATACCTTGGCCTTTTTGCTGGGCGGAACATTCATAGAGGTACGTACGTTTCGGATAGCACGAACTGCCTCCTTTATAGTTTCTACTGCATTTTCCTCAGAAGCAAAGTTCCATGCTTCCTGATATTCCGGCCATGCAGAAATCATAATAGACGGTTCCTCTTCCTGCAGGTTACAGAAAATCTCCTCTGTAATAAACGGCATATAGGGATGCAGAAGCTTCAGAGAACGAATCAGCACAGTCTTTAAGGTCCATACGGCTGCTGTATGAGTCTCATCCTCATCATTCCACAGGCGGGGCTTCACCATCTCAATGTACCAGTCGCAGAATTCCTCCCAGATAAAGTCATAAACCTTCTGAAGGGCAATTCCCAGCTCATACTTGTCCAGATTTTCTGTTACATCCTTAGCCAGAGTATTCACCTTGGAAAGAATCCACTTGTCAGCCATGGTTAAGGGAGCTGCATCCTTGCTTCCGTCTGCGCCCCATGCCAGATCATAGGCCTTCATTTTCTCCGGATCTGCCTTCTCCATATTCATCATAATGAAACGGGAAGCATTCCATACCTTATTTGCAAAGTTCCGGCTGTTCTCAACTCTCTCCCAGTAGAACCGCATATCATTGCCAGGTGCATTTCCCGTAATCAGTGTCATACGAAGAGCATCTGCGCCGTATTTATCAATTACCTCCAGAGGATCAATACCGTTGCCCAGAGATTTGCTCATCTTCCGTCCCTGGCTGTCACGCACCAGTCCGTGAATCAGAACGGTGTGGAACGGACATTTTCCTGTCTGCTCAATTCCAGAGAATACCATACGGATAACCCAGAAGAAAATAATATCATAACCGGTTACCAGTACATCTGTGGGATAGAAGTATTCCAGCTCCTGCGTTTTTTCCGGCCATCCCAGAGTAGAGAAAGGCCACAAAGCAGAGGAGAACCAGGTATCCAGAGTATCCTCATCCTGTTTAAAATGTGTGCAGCCGCATTGCGGACATTTTTCCGGCATGGACTTGGCTACTACAATTTCGCCGCATTCCTGACAGTAATAAGCCGGAATCCGGTGTCCCCACCACAGCTGACGGGAAATACACCAGTCGCGGATTCCCTCCAGCCAGTGAAGATACGTTTTCCCAAAGCTTTCCGGAACAAACTTCAGCTCACCGCTCTTTAATGCCGCAATCGCCGGCTTTGCCATCTCCTCCATCCGTACAAACCACTGCTGCTTCACCATAGGCTCAACTGTGGTCTTACAGCGATCATGAGTTCCCACGTTGTGAGAATGAGGAACTACCTTAACTAACAGGCCCTGCTCCTTTAAATCCTCCACCATGGCTTTTCTGGCCTCATACCGATCCATTCCGTCATACTTACTGCCCGGACAGCGAATAGTTGCATCATCATTCATAATGCAGATCTCCGGAAGATTGTGGCGGCGTCCCACCTCAAAGTCATTGGGGTCATGCGCCGGAGTAATCTTTACACATCCGGTTCCAAACTCCTTATCTACATAAGCATCTGCAACAACCGGAATCTGACGATCTGTCAGCGGCAGCTTTAACATTTTTCCAACCAGATCCTGGTAACGCTCATCCTCCGGATTTACAGCAACCGCCGTGTCTCCCAGCAGAGTCTCTGGACGGGTGGTAGCAATCTCTACAAAACGTCCCTCCTCTCCTGCAATGGGATAATTAATATGCCAGAAAAAGCCGTCCTGCTCCTGATGCTCAACCTCTGCATCAGAAATAGAAGTCTGGCACACGGGACACCAGTTAATAATCCGGGAACCCTTATAAATGTATCCCTTCTCATACAGCTTGCAGAATACCTCTAAAACAGCGTCGGAACAGCCCTCATCCATCGTAAATCTCTCTCTGTCCCAATCCGCAGAGGAGCCCAGCTTGTGCAGCTGATTAATAATCCGGGTACCGTACTCTTTTCTCCAGTCCCAGCATTTTTCCAGGAAGCCTTCCCGTCCCAGATCCTGCTTGTCAATGCCTTCATTTTTTAATTTGTCAATGACCTTTACCTCAGTTGCAATGGCTGCGTGGTCGGTACCAGGCTGCCACAGCGCCTCATAGCCCTGCATTCTCTTATACCGGGTCAGAATATCCTGCATGGTATTGTCCAGAGCGTGACCCATATGAAGCTGTCCGGTAATATTGGGCGGAGGCATAACAATCGTAAAGGGTTTCTTTCCTTCACGTTTTCCCCGCTCTGCATCTGCATGAAAATATTTGTTGTCCAGCCATTTCTGATAAAGCTTTTCCTCGATCGCCGAGGGATTGTAGGTTTTTTCCAGTTCCTTCATGGTCTTTTCCTTTCTTTCTGTGTTTACTTCAAAATCCTGAGCGATTTTCATCTCAGAGGAAAACAGTTCTCCTCTCAAGACTGTAAAAAGGGCTTTTCTGCATTTCCTGTAAATTTCCTATGAAATCAAAAAAGCCCTCTATGCAGAATTCTGCATAAAGGGCGGAGCTTCATTTTCCGCGGTACCACCTTTATTTATCACTTAAATCACCTTAACGCGGTTTCTACGGAGAATCCTACCTGCCTTCTGCTTCTCAGACTCCCGGCTCCAAAGCTACCTTCCGCGCG
>ERZ1106983.1106-NODE-1106-length-26513-cov-3.325232_pt1 | contig 26513 bp, 24 predicted proteins | sample MGYA00403693_ERZ1106983 | MGnify/ENA primary metagenome ERZ1106983 (study PRJEB35170, sample SAMEA104062420) | human gut metagenome | biome: human gut; feature: human-associated habitat; material: faeces | place: Denmark | collected 2012-07-13 ...
CCTGTGTATCTACAAGTCTCGGACGGGATAATATTTCACGGGGCTTGCTATTTTGGCATAATGGTTAAATGCCGGAGCTGTGCTCGTAAAGAAACACATGCACCAGATAGAGAGGTTGTCGCAGCCTGTCGAGCTGGCGTAGTGGTAATCCATGTACTCATATATGAATTTCTGCCCGCCGATCAGTTCGAGGCATTTCTGGATCTCTGCGACATGCTCCGTCACGAGGTTCATCTGCCCTGCAGCCGGCAGATACCATTTTCCCGGCTCGTCCGGCTCGTAGTAGTAGCAGAAGCGCGCGGCATTGGCCTGGTTCAGGCGTCCGTCCTCGTATGCGCGGATCAGGGCCTCGGTGTTTTTGCGTCCGTCGAAATCCTTTGCCGCCTCGTCCCTATCCTTGATCCAGGGGATGTCCGGGAGCAGGCTTATGTATTGGTCGTGGGGGCCGATATAGGAGTTTCCCCAGAACCCGGCGTCTCGCTCGGGTGCGAGCAGGAATTTAGCCTCGTCGGTGATGATGGCGACGCCTTCGGGGGAGAATGCGTCTTTATCCGCGAGTTTTTCCCAGCGCGCGGCGCTGAAGTAGAGCCCCTCGGTGGTGTATATGTATATGCCGTTTTGGGGCTTCACGACTCCGCCCTGGTTGAACACTTCGACCGTTACGGCCTCTTCGGCCGAACATATGCCGTCCGACAGGATGAAGCGGATCTCGTGCGACCCGCTGGTCAGAGGTTGATAGAGGATCTGGCAGGGCGTATCGGCCTGGAGCGAGAATCGGTCTGCGGTGTGGTAGTTCCTGCCGTCAATGATAAGATAGCCGTCGCCGCCGGTGATCTCGGGCTTCACGGAGAATTCCCCGTTAAAGTTTTCCTTTCCTGCCGACAAAGTAATCGCGGCCTGCTCTTCCAGTTCGATCGGGGCATTCTGATACACAGCCAGCACTTCGATCGGTGCGGAGTTGATGCTGTTTGCATAGATCCTGTCCTTCACCTCGTCTCCGTCTGCCGAAGCCACATAGATCCCGAAGCTGAATGGCTGCTCAGCCGTTTCTCCGGCCTGGGGTGTGATTTTAAGGTGCAGCACCTTCGAGGAGAACTCCTCGTTGACGATCTCGTAGGGAATCTGCTGTTCGGCCTGCCATTGCAGGGGCACTCCGTCGACGGTCGCCACGGCCTTACCGCCGTTGCACGAGGTATTTAGGCAGAAGTAGTCCGCTGCCGCCTTCTTTTCTGTGATTGTCAGTGTCGCCTCGATCACATCGCCCAGCTCGTACTCCCGGTTCTCGTAGTCGAGTACCAGGTCGATCGAAGATTCGGAACGGGGAGGAACCCCGGTTCCGGTCTCTTTGCTGCACGCCGTCGTTGCGGCCAGCAGCAGCATGAGAATTGTCTTGTAAGTTTTCATGACGCAAAATATTTGGAGTCGTGTCGCCGGCGGGACTCGAACCCGCAACCTCATTGACAGCTACCGGTCTGTTACCATTCCATTTCCATTACACTCCGAACGATAGCGATATATCATGCGCTCTTCCGATTGAGCTACGGCGACCTGTATCACCCCCGGCGTCGGCCGGGGATGATCGGGGAAAGGGGTGCTACTGTCCCAGGTTCACGTCCTGCGTGGCGAGGGCGTCCCAGTTTGCGACGGTCACGGCCAGTGTCACGTCCTGTCCTGTGAGTCCGTCGAGCTTCGCATTGACTTTGTAGGAGCCGTTTCGTGCGATCTTGCCGTCTGCCGCTCCCGTGAGTTCCGTTTCGTAGGTGACGGGCATCTGGTCGGCCGTGGTCGAGAGGTTTCCGTCGGCATCGTAGATGGCGTCGATAAGCACCTTTACGCGCGACCCTGCCGCTGCTGCGGCCTTTTCATTGAGGTAGAAAAGGTTGTTGTACTTGTATGCGTTCGTTTTCGACGCTCCGGTCTTGTCGCAGAAGGCGTCCTGGGCCGAGGTGAAGGACGAGCTTACGGTGGCGTACTTGCTCGTGGTCTGGTCGATCAGGTAGGACTTCTCGGCACCGCGGCTCAAGGTTAGCTTCTTGACCTCGACGCAGCCGTTGCCGTACTTGGCACGGAACGAGTCGGTCATGGTGCACTGTACCTCGACTTTTGCCACGACGCGCTTTACGGTCACGGCTACGGCCGTGGTGCCGGATACGATCTTTGCCGTCGCGGTTCCTGTCATTACGAATCCTCCGGAGCGCATGGCCTTGGTGGTTACGTTTGCGTAGGTGCCGTTGTAAGAGGCGATGTCGCTTTCCAGCTCTGCGAGCAGGGCGGTCTCGGTGGTGATGTTGTCCGCTACGGTGCGGTTGATAACGACATAAAAATCGCACGATGTATCCGCGTCTACGCCGGGCAGTACGAGTTTGATGGGCGTCGATGTCGAAGCGGTCACTTCGGAGGAGGTCAGTACGCGGCGCAGGATCTGCGTTCCCGAAGCGTTGTAGACGATCAGCACGGCCGAGGAGATCGACTTCTCCCACGCTTCGGTCGTCCCGGCCCCGAAGGCGCGGGTTCTGTCGGCTGCGCTCTCGTTCTTCAGGGTAAGTTCGACGATGCTTTCGTTCCGGCCGTTGTCCGGCGCAGGATCGAGGTTTTCTTTGTCACAGGCGACGATGGCCGCCGTCATTGCCGCCATAGCGGCCAGTCTGATAATAAACTGTTTCATGGTTTAAAAAATTAAAAAGGGTTTTTAGAGTTGTTATTGAGTTTTAAGCCCCGAAGTGCTCTTCCTGGACGATTGTCCCTTCCCAGTCTGAGATGACGATCGTTACACCCGAGCCGTTCAGGATAATGTGTATGTCGATCTCTACGTCGTGGCCGGTGTCGGGCTTGATCTCCATGTAGCGCTGTATGGTGGCCTTGAACAGGGTATGTCCGTATATGGACGCAGGGTCGTCGCAGTAGATCCCCAAGGCGATCGGTGCGTCGTTCGGGAAATAGGGGGTGTAGAACGACCCGTACATCCTCCCGGCCGCCGGGTCGCGCTCCAGATGCGGGCGGTATGTCTTCGTTTCGCCGCAGGGGACATTGCCGAAGGTCAGTCCGGCGCGATTGTCCAGGCCGAAGTAGAACTCTTCGGGGTCGTCGAGGTTCTGCATCCCTTCGACCAGGACGTTGACCTTGTATACGGACTTGAACAGGTCGATGTCGAAGCGCAGCGAGTCGCCCTTTTGGATCGGCGTCTGGATGCGGTTGAAGAAAAGCGGGTCGGCACCCGTATCCGGGAAGGTGATCGCAGCGTCCCGGATGTTGTCTGCCGACACCGAGGAGCCATGCCCTACATTGGCAAGCGTCACAATTCCATATTCTCCATTGGAAATGTAGGTCTGCATGGCTCCGGTATCGGTCAGGAATTCGTCCCGCGTAAGCGTCGTGTCGCGGTACTGCCTGCCGGTCTTCAGGTCGAAGAAGAACAGGCGCAGGGTCTGCACCTCGTCCATGGTGTCGTGCTCCCCGTCGTTGTAGTTGTAGCGCAGGTATACGATGGCCTTGCGCTTCACATCGACGTCGATGTCGTCGTGGATCTCGCAGCCGGGGAGAAGGCTCGCGAGCAAAAGTCCTGTGAACAGTATTTGGATAGGTTTCATGCTGCTATTTCTTAAATCCGATTTTTTGTGGTTCCTGCCGAATTTGCGGTAGCTTGACGGACAGTGCCCCTATGGCCTCGTAAATTGCGTCGATGTCCTTGCCGATGTCTTCGCTCATGTCGTTCATGGCTTTCAGGTTCTCCCGAACTTCATGTTCGATAAGCTGAAGACGGCTGCGCATTTCCGCAAGCTCGGCCGAATGCTGCGATGCCTGCGTGAGATAGTTGCGCATGGCGACGAATGCCCGCATGATGGCGATATTGACTTGTATCGCAGACCCGCTGCGCAATACACTCGATAACATGGCAACGCCCATCTCGGTAAAAGCGAACGGCGGATATTTGGGGTATTTGCCCCTACCATCTATTTCTAAGGTCACAATTTGTGACCTTAAACTGATTTTGAGGGAGTTATACTCTTCGTTCGAAATCTCGAGTATAAAATCTTCCGGAAACCGCTCGATATTTCGGCGGACAGCCTGTTTTAAAACTTTCGTCTCTACCTGATAGAGTGCAGCTAAATCGAAATCCAGCATCACCTGCTGTCCACGGATCTCGTGGATCTTGCTCTGTATTGTCGTCAATTCTTTCATCGGTTTGTGTCGAGAATGAATGATTATTCTCCCTCTTCGGGGAGTTTGAATCCGATGGGGCGGGCCGGTCGGCGGGCCTGCGGTACCTTGACCGAGAGGGCGGCGATTGCTTCGTAGATATTGTCCAGTTCCTTGCGCATGTCTTCAGAAAGGTCGTTCACCGCCTCGGCGTTGTCCTCGTCGGCCCGCAGAGTCAGTTTCGCCCGGATTTCGGACAGTTCGGCCGTGATGGTCGAAGTCGTCATAATGTAGTTGCGCATGGCGACGAATGCATCCATAATCCGGATACTGACCTGTATGGCCGTCGGACTGCGAAGAACAGCGGAGAGCATAGATACCCCTTGCTCGGTAAAGACGTGAGGCAGATACTTTAAATGTTGCCCACGCGCCTGTTTCCCAGAACGTTCGTTTAAGGTTCCAATTTGGAACCTTAAAGATTCTTCCTTTGTTAACTGGAACATAAAGCGTTCTGGGAACCTCTCGCTATTACGTTTTACAGCTTTGTTGAGCGCTTTCGTCTCTACTCCGTACAATTCAGCCAAATCACGGTCGAGCATTACGCGCTGGCCACGGATCTCGTAAATTTTGTTCTGTATGGTTTGTAGTTCCATCTTACCAGGATGCTTTTACGTTGTTCTGTTTGTATAAAATTTGAATCTCGGGATCGAGGTTACCGCGGAACTTCAGCACCGGGTCTGCCTGAATCGCCTTGAGGTAATACTCCAACCCTTCGCGCGGCCGGTTCATGCGCGAGAGTGCTATTGCAGATAGGTAATCGGTTCTTGGGTTCTTCTCGGCCGGCGGCAGCTGCTCCAGGATCTCGAAAGCCGCCTCGTCGTAACTCAGCGAGAGCAGCACGATCGCAAGGTTCTGGCACTTGTAGTCGTTCGCAGCGCCCCGACATAATCCCGGTCGCGGAGCTGCTGCACTCCGCGCATGTAGGTCGTATCGAGCACGGTCAATACAACGGTATCCTTGACCATATCGACGCGGCGCAGGTTGTAGCGGAAGTCCACGGCCCGCAACTGGGGATAGAGGATCTCCTTCATGTATGCATAGTCCTTGGGAAACTGCTTGCGAATTTGCGGCTCCGTTACGTCGAGGTTACTGCTTTGATCGATCATGGCCATGATTTGCTCCCAGTTGGGCATATCGCTGTTGTGACGTATCAGGCGCTTGAGCAGCGTCCAGTCCTCGCCGATCGAGCGGGTGCGAATGAGCGTATCGACCTCGTGGCCGAACTTGCGCACCAGGCGCTCCTTTATTGCGCGGGCACGTTCGCCGGCAATACGGTTGTTGGTCGCCATCGAACCGTCGGGAGAGGATGAAGCGGTAATGGTGATTGAATCGACGAAAAATTCGTATTGGTTGATAAGCGTGTCCATCAGACGCTCGATTTTGGCAAGCTGCACCCGGTTCTGGCCCATCGTGTCGATGATCGTGGCGCGACCGACGGGGAAGGTGACATAGTTGCGGTCACGCACTTCGACGTACTTGTCGATGATCTTGAGCATGTACCGCGGCTCGTTGTCCAGGAGCGAGAGCATGGATGTCACGGTGTAGGTGAGCGTGTCGCTGTTCGAGAGGTCGTAGCGGCTGCGGTCGATGGCATCGACGCGGCCGCGGAAAAAGAGGTGCAGGCGCTTGGTATCTTTCGTCGGCCGATAGGTCTGGGTGTAGTAATACCGGATCTCCCCTTTGCGGATCAGCACGGAGTCAAGCCTCGGGTCGTTCAGGTAAGGGAACGAGATCGTTTGTTTGTAGGTGGACTCCAGTTTGTCGGCCCGGCGCTTCTGGCCACCGGCAATGTAGCGGTTGTAGGCTTCGTAGTACTTCACGGCCAAGCTGGTGGTCGTTGTGAGTTCCGTTGAGTCGTCGAGAATACGGTTCAGGTACTTGTTCATCTGCCAGTATTGACGCTTTTGGATGTCGGAAAAAAGCTCACCCCGGATAGAGAGCGGCTGCAGTGCCTCTTCCATCCCATTGTTCTCTATGACCGGGATGAGCGACAACCCCCACGTGCTGCTCTGGAGTGCAGCAGGTATGCCTACGATGAAGTCGATCGCAATTTCGCCGTTGCGCTCGGCCACGGTTTTCGACTTGGCGACGATATAGACTGTCTGGATGTTTTCGCCCTTGATGGTGACCTCTCCTGTGGAGTCGCGTTCGACCTCGGCCAAATAGGCGCTGTCGCGGCCGCCGTTCATGGAGATCTTGCGCATCTGCGTGACAGCCCGTTCGACGTCTTCTACTTCGGGTGTTTCCACGGGGCCATTGCTGGGCAGGTGGATGTCGGCCGTCGGGGTGTTTCGTTGCAATGAGTGCGTCATGGCGCAGGAGAGCATCACGACACTTATTACACTCGAAAATATAGGTTTTAATAGTTTCATGCTAACTTGATTGTATATATTCCTTGTGCAAAATCAACAAGACAATAGCTGCGGCTACTTTCAATTCTTCAAATAAGTGAGTAACACAAGAATACATTCGGGAACTTCTGATAATTGTATTTCGGGCGTGTTCTGAAGTTTGAAGGCATTGTTCATGTGAATTTCTATTCCAGACAATCGAGAGCCGGACGGAGAATCATTCCCAAAATCCAATGTAGGATCGTATTCGATACATACGCAATGTTTTGCATCTTTTGTGAAATAGTAAGTTTGAAGGCCTTGTTTGCGAGTTGAACGATGAACCTTAATTCTGGATTTGTTTTTTGAGAAAGCATTGGTAATATACCCGATGGCTTTGGCCAAATACGTATTTTCCCGGAGATCCAGAACTCCCTGTTTTTCCGGGGCCGAGGCATGCCATTCTTCATAGCAGTCGGGGCAATACATGAGATTGACGGCTCCTACGTAGAACCCGTTTGAACTGATTTTCCGGCCGCAGCGGTCGCAGGTCTTGGCACGTGGCCATACCTTGATTTCGTCGGCAGACAATGGCAGTACTTTGTATCCTTTGGAATTTTCAAAAGTTGTTGTCATGGGATATGAGAGTTAGAATAAGTAGGAAAATGATAGGTTACATTTGATCGGGACGAGCAGGAACCGGCGGTGACGATAGGTATACTCGTCGTCGAACTCCCCGATGTACTTCGGCCGCAGCTTCTCGGTGTAGGGGGTATAGACGATACCGGCCCCGATCTCGACGATGAAGTTCCAGCGCGTACTCAGGAGCTTCGAGTAACCCCACGAGCATCCGATGCCGTAGGCATTGCCTTTGAAAGTGCGTTTGTCGTAACCTATGGTGTAGTTGGCATAAAACAGCGAGGGGGAGACGAACTGTCCGATGTATCGCTCGACGAACCAGTGCCGCCATCCCGGTTGCAGGACGACATGGCTCCACTGGGTGTCTCCGAACTTGAACGGATTGGCTGACACCGGAATGTTGATCGTATTGTGCAAGTTCACGTTCAGATCGACGGCCGCGTTTATGTTCCCGGCAGCCCATCCGACGATATTGGTCGATACGGACGAGAACTGGGCATATGTCGTTGAGTATGCTGATATTAGGATGAAAAAGAGTAGAAAACGTTTCATTATAATCAACTGTTTTATGCGACAAATATATAGAAAATCAATTTATTAACGTGTATTTATGTATAATATGTTAAATAAATAAAATACATTATAACCATAAATTATGTATAAAATACAAGTATATAATGTGATATATTCTAATTTTGGCATTTATTTATTTTGATGTGTAATCAACTTATTATCTTGAATGATAATAATGTGAGCAGAATCGGTACTTTTCTGTTATTTTTTTCTACTTTTGCACAAAACGCTGGAAATATGATACAAATGACTTTCCCGGTTTCGGAAGAAGAGCACAGAAAATTTTTTACGTTGAAATATACTTTTATTCGTCAGGGTAACATAACCGTTTCGAATAGTGAGATTATGAGTAAGCTGCTTGAGGAATATATTGCAGCTCACAAAGACGAAATCGTGGAGATTCCTGATGCCGTGTATAAGAACTACGTGGAGAAAGGTCGGCGCACTGTGAAGAAACGGATGGCAACGATCGAGCGGAAGAGGCGTGATCTAAAGTAGCGGAATTCTTCCCTTCACAATTCAACATTTTCAGCCAGTGTAGGTACAGATAGCAATACGGCAGGGGATTCTGTTCCTTGCCGTTTTTCTTTACTCCATAGTGAAGGTGCGGGCCGGTGCTGCGGCCGGTGTTGCCGACCAACCCGATTACCTGACCGATATGGACAGTTCCATTGTCAGTGACCTTAATTTGGCTTAAATGTCCGTAAACCGTCGTGAATCCGTAGGCATGTGTTAGCTTGACGAATTTTCCGATTACTTTATTTTCTCCGACTTCCGCCACTGTGCCGTCGGCCGTAGCATATACCCGTTCGCCCAATATTCCCGGAAGGTCTACGCCTGAATGATGTTTGTATTCGTTCAGGATCGGGTGAAGCCGCTGGCCGTATGCTGAACTTACCGGGATATGGCGAAGATCCTCGGCCTGCAACGGCGAGATACAGGGTATCCGGGTGATTACCTTATTCGGCTGCATGAGGAGCATGATGGTTTTTTCGACCTGTTGATAGTTCGAAGCCATACTCAGCAACTTGTCGATTTTTGCTTGCCCGGAGGGAGTAAGCCCTGCGAACAAGGTGATTATGCAGAGATACACGATATTCATAGCTTCGTAAGTTTGCAACCCACAAATGTCGATCTGACAGCTTTCCCCGGAGTACCATCCTTTTTCAGCGGGTGATAGTAGTAGTGTATACTTCCGTCAGCCTTTTCGAGGTAGCAGCCGCAAATCATCCCGCATACACTTTTCCAGCCTATGTCGATATGGACATGATCGCCGTCCATATATTCGCGGTCATTGAGGTGCGCGGCATCGAGCTGCGCAATACGATTCTCCAGTTCTTTTCTCTGGCTCAGATATTCGCTATCAGTCATGGTTAATCGTTATTTTGTAAGTTGTATTTATCTGCAAGGAGTTCCAGGGCTTCCCAGATTACGCCCCGCATACATCCATGGTAGCCGGCCATCTTTAGGCGTTTGTCCAGGATGATTAGGTGTTGCTCGTCGAGGTCGATCGTGACCTTTTTCGCAAAGAGCGTTCTTTTTTTGCGGGAAATACCTTCCGTGGCAATAGCGTCTAATGACTTGAAAATGCTGTCTGATTTCATATCGCTCTTTATTTTTCAATACGCGGGCGTATTTCTTGGAAAAATGTCTCCATGTCGCAGGCCCCGTTGGATTTGGGGTCGTAATCGAATATTGAGATATGCTTGAGTTCGGCCTGCTTGAAGGCCTCGCATTGACGGATACGAGCTTCGCAGGTCTTGATGTCCAGACCATGCTCCTTAAGCATATCCTTCGCCGTTTTTACCGCTCTGGTGCGTTCGGACACCATCGTCAGCAGAATTCCCAGAATTTCAATATGTGGGTTGGCGCTCTCCTTGATCTCGTCGATGCGGTCTATGATGTTCCGGAGGCCATCGTACGCAAACTGCCCGGATGTAAGCGGAATCAAAACGTAATCTGCCGCCGTCAGTGCATTCGTTACTATCATATCGAGGGCCGGCGGGCAGTCGATTATACAGTAGTCATATAGTGCTGTAAAGCCACTGGACACGAGTTTGTTTCTCAGAACTGAATGCCAAGCCATTTGGCCGATCAACCTGAAGTTGATTGTGGCGGTTTCCATATCTGAAGAAATTATATGTAGGTTGTCGGAGATTGCATAAGGCTGGGGAATGGTCTTGCCGATGAACAGCTGGTAGATGTTTCTTTCGGACTGGGCGTTGAAGAAACGGGACAGGTTGGCTTGGTGATCCGTGTCGAGCAGGAGAACTCTCTTGTCCTCGGATGCGAGGCGGTGCGCCAGGTTGATCGCGGTTGTGGTCTTGCCAACCCCGCCTTTCAGATTTGTGATCGTGATCGTTTTCATAGTAAGCGGTTTTTGAAGGTTATTAAAAAAGATCTTGTTGTACTGCGAGTTTGCTGTATTTCTCCGTTTCGATGATGCGCTCCATGGTGCTGACATAGTATGCCTTTTTGTCGAGGACTTCGTCATTGCCAGCAATGTTGGCTATTAGCAGGTTATGCTTGCGCCAGACGTAATTGTAATTGCGGATATTGACTTTCCGCGTAAGCGCCAGCGCCGTAGCTCTCGTAATATGCATGGAATCAACCATTGTCGAGAGCATCTTATCCCGGAGTCGGTTATATTCGTCGTAACTGTTTTGTCGGTTGTTTGCCGAATAGATATTGAAGATCAAAAGGTAAGGATCTTGCTCGCCTTTCTTGAAACATTCAGCCAGACCGAACCAATGATTAGAGTTCCCTCGGAGTGCGTTTTCAGCCTCTTTGAGAATGCGGTTCCGAAAGTCGTAGTAGCGCCGGAATTTATTGCCGACACATAAGATCTTCCGGAGGGTAGAATAACTTACGACCCATTTGCCGGCATCTGCCGATCTGCAAATCTGCAAATAGATTTTGGTTGTATAGATATTCTTGAATTTTTCGAGGGAGCGCTGAAGCAATCTTGTAAAGCCGAACTGGGGAGTGACCATGCATGCAGCTACCTCGATCGGGAAGAAAAAATGTACCAATTCCCGGCGTTTGTTCTTCTCGTCCCGACTTATGGCTACATACGTGCAGAGCGGCCCCTTGCCATGTAGTGTTTTACGGAACTGATGTGACCATTTGGGGTAATCGACTTGGATAGTAGGCATGGCAATCAAAGCGGCCCGTAATTCTTCGTAATAATGTCGCAATACGCCGAAAGAGGCGAGGGGAAGTACGATCTCCACCTCGTTTCGTTCTTGGTATACGCTTACGCAGTCCATATTGGCGATTCCCGATGTTTTGTTCTTAATATTACCTTGGATTACCGGTTGGAGTAGTTCCGTGATTTTCAACAATGCCTGCAACTGGATGAATTTATAGTCGTAACGCATGTCGATAAAGAAATTCGGTTGTGTGAGCTTCGGTTGCTTTTTGATGTCGGCAGCCAATGTTTTCAGTTCTTCTTCGTCGAGCGCACAATCGTCGCTGACCACACAATACCCGATGTCTGTCTTTATCTTGTGATTCACGGCTTCGTCAATAGCGGTTATTTATGAGACGCTGCTTTCAGGTTAGAGCACTCCTTCGAGAGCGCATCGTATGTCTCGACCATCTGCATGATTGCCTTTTTGTATGATCGGGAGAAAGTTATTCCCTTGATAAGATTGAGAGTCGCTATCTCCTCTGGAGTGCTGAAAGTTATTGTGACCTTGTTCTGTGTGACGCAAGTTTTAGCCATAACGCAATATTTTTTATTAATCTTTTGGAATCCATCTTCCATCAATATCTTGCTTGTACCTACTTTCGTGACGTTTCCACTCATAGTAAAGCGTGCCGTCTGGGTTGTAGGCTTTGACCCATTCGATATTTCCATACTTGCTTTGAAGGGCGGATAATATTCCGCCGTTTTTGACCTGATTCTTACTGCAATTGTTCCAATATCTGACCTTGCAATTCGGGCAGTTATAGATGATTTTCTTGCCGTGGGTTGCGTTGTATTCGCAAGCCGGGCACAGACTTTTATACATGACCTTCACTGTCCTCTCGGCAGTGTCATAGGCTTTGTGTTTTCGATCCCGCTCCTTCATGTAGGCTCGGAACTCTTCGCGTGTCAGTGGTTTATTTCCGGGCATAGTTTCCTAAATTTTAAAAAGCAAGGGCGCTGAGAGGGCTTTCTGCAATGCGCCCTTGCTGCTCGAAGTAGATGTTTTGCTTGTTGGCCTTGTCATACATCGCTCGTGAGAACCTGTACTTACGACCAATGCGCGAATTGTGACCATCTACTTCGCTGCCCTCTGTAAGACCGTCACGGCGTTACCTTGAGGGCCAAGAGCTTTTCTCTTTTTTGCGGTCAGAGATTGATTTTGCTCCTGAATATGTATAAATTGAACTGTCTGTATCAAAGATTTGGGTCGCAATTTTTCATCCAGCTCATTTCGACGGTAGAGTATTTTCTCCCCGTTTGACATGGTTGTGCGGGTGTACTTCTGTATGTCGATTTGCTTGAGGTAGTAGTAGAATGTTCTGGGCGATATTCCACAGTATCGCGCAGCCTGTACGCCATTTAGGAATTCGAGCTGCTGGAGTTCCTTCATGGACATTTCGCTTCCGCGTTTGCGTTTACGTCGTTTGATAGTTTCCTGTGCCATGCTATTTTATCCTTACTATCGTGAAAGAATGATCTTCTTTACACGTTTTAGTTGAAAATTTTCTTCCGGGCCATTTTTTGAGAAATCTCTTGATCGCTTGGCGGGCGTTGGCTGCAGTATTGTCCACATTTTTGAAACTCACAGACGCATCAATGTCCAGATTCTTTAGGTAGTTCTCCCAGCTGGCTTTATGCGGAGTTCTGCAGAATGATGTTTTTTTACCCATTTTGCTTGGCTTTCAGTAGTTTTTATTATATCTTTACCCAGTTTATTGTGGTGCTTGAATGTAGTACGCATGTATCACAATGCAAATATATAGATATATCGCAATATATCCAAGTAAAAACATAGAAAAATCGCAATATTTATGGCGGATTTTTTTGATAGGCTTGATAAGTATATGGAATACAGTGGTTTAAATGATAATAAACTCACTGTACTTGCTCAGCTATCAGTAGGTGCTTTGGGAAAACAGCGTAAAGGTGGGCGTGGGTTGTCTGTCGAGAGTATTGCGAGAATTCTACATACCTGTCCCGATCTTAATGCCGAGTGGTTAATGACGGGTAATGGAGATATGTTGAAAAAGGTTTGGCGGGGAGATAAAATAATCCCCGATATGACTATGGAGCAAGTTTTGAGCCGTGATGAGAAATTAATACGGGACAATGAACGGCTCTTGGTGCGCATTGAAGAATTGGAGAAAAAATTAGGTTTGAATAACACCCCCCCCCATGTAATAGATGCTCAATTAGCTGATATATAGAGGTTTGAATTATTTAGATTATTGATATTATAAATACTTTTTTACTGTTGGTTTTGCAAAATAATTTCATATTATAGCTAACTTATAGGCTGATAGTTGGTTGTGCGGGGTGTGATAGATCGCCTTACAAGCAGAGGGTCGGGGGTTCGAATCCCTCAGCTCCCACAACTGAAAATCAGCCACTTACAGTAATGCAAGTGGCTTTTTTGTTCCGGGAGCATAGCTCAGTTGGTTTAGAGCGCCTGCTCGACAAGCAGGAGGTCAGCGGTTCAAATCCGCTTGTTCCCACCAATGAAAATCAGACAGTTGCAGAAATGCAGCTGTCTGATTTTTATGTGTGCTATTCTCGTGTATTTCAGCGTTTTTCAGCTGCCGGGTTAAGCCGGAAGTCAAACCGGGAAACTACTTGGCGACAACTGTGCGCATTCTGTGCTGCAAGTCAAAAATGCTTGCAAACGGAGCAGATCTGTTGATGACTCGGTGGTCAATGCGTTGGTTGTGGATGGCGAAGCCGTCTTGGAAAATGGAAATCGGTGAGGCGGGAAGGGGCGATCTGTTTTCCTCGGGTTGTCCCGGGAAAATAGCTATTCCGGGGTTTATGAGGCAGAAAAGATGGCAAAGGCGTTGTACCGAGCGGGAGCCGGTGCCTTATGCCATTCGAGACGCCTAAAACAACCCGATCTATCTCCTTCCCGAACTTTTATTCCGGCATAGTTGCAAATCTCATTTTTTTGATTTAAATTTATATGCGGAATAATACATAGTACTTAATAAATCCGGGTTCGTTTGCCGTCGATCGGTTGTCGTGCGATTGCAGCGGCCCGGAATGTTTTTATGGCGAGTGGATGGTTCCTGATTTATAATAGTATTGTGTAATATACCCGATTGCGTCACGATCTCACTGTAATAGCCTATGAAATTCATATCGGTACGAAGTACGTTGATATTTATCGTTTGTGCAGGTATCGCGATCTCTTCCCCGGCGCAATCCGGGGCAGCCCTGCCCTTGCCGCCGGATTCGGTTCGGGAGAGGGTTGCGAGCCGGACTCAGATTCAGCTCCGCCTGACGCTCGACAAGGCGATCTATTCGGCGCAAAACCATTCGATCGCCGCGATGGTCGCCAAATATACGTTTCTCTCCTCGTACTGGTCGTTCCGCTCCTACCAGGCGAGCCGGCTTCCGTCGCTCAACCTGAGCGGCGAGGTGCTGAGTTTCGACCGTTCGCTGCGCCTGTTGCAGGATTACGACACCGGAGAGATGCGTTATCTGGAGAACTACAACCTGCAAAACACACTGGGACTCGCCATCCAGCAGAATATCACCCTGACGGGCGGCACCCTCAGGCTTTACTCGTCGCTCAACCGCCTCGACCAGTTCGCCCCCAAGGAGTCTAAATCCTATTATTCACAGCCCATCACGCTTTCCTACACCCAGCCGCTCTTTGCCTACAACAGCTTCAAATGGAATAAGAAGATCGCCCCGAAAGAGTACGAACTGGCCAAACGCACCTACATCGAAGCCATGGAGGACATCACGGTGCAGGCCGTGAGCTACTATTTCAGCTTGCTGCTGAGCAAAACCAGGCATACCATCGCCGTCAAGAACTACGGCAATACCAAATCCCTCTATTCCATAGCCGAAGAGCGGCTTAAACTGGGGAGCATCACCAACGACGAGCTGCTCCAGTTGCAACTGTGCATGCTCAACGACAGCCTGGCGATCAACGACACGGCACTGGCAGTCCGCGAGCAGCGCATGAGGTTCAACTCTTACCTGCGTTACAGCGAGAACGTCGATATAGACCCGGTGCTCGACGAGCAAATCCCCGCCATCGAGATCGACTATGTGACCGTACTGGACAAGGCGCTGGAAAACTCGTCGTTCAATGCCGGCAACCAACTGCGAGCGCTCAACGCCGAGGCAGGCATCGCCCAGGCCAAGGCCGAACGGGGCGCTACGGCCACGATAAATGCCCGGTTCGGGTTGTCCCAAACCGGCGAAGAGTTCCGGACGGCCTATTCGAACCTGCTCGACCAGGAGGTCATCGGACTTCAGTTTTCCATCCCGCTTTTCGACTGGGGCATGGGCAAGGGCCGTGTCCGCATGGCCAAGGCGAGGGCCGACATGGTGCGCAACCAGATCGAGCAGGACGAAACCGATTATCGGCACACAATCTATACGCTCATCGAACAATTCCACAACCAGCGGAACCAATGCGTCGTGGCCGCCCGGGCACGGGAGGTCGCTGAAAGCCGCTATGCCATGGCGATGGAGAATTTCCGGCGGGGCACGGTGTCGGTTACGGACATGAATACGGCGCAGACCGAAAAAGACCAGGCCAGCCAGACCTACGTGTCGGCGCTGGCCGATTTCTGGAGCTACTACTACTCGCTGCGCCGCAAAACCCTCTACGACTTCATTTCCCACACCGATATCAGCGTCGAGTTCGACCGCCTCATCGAAGAATAACCCTTGCTATGAAACAACACTACCTTTATCTGCTTTGTGCAGCGCTCCTCGCGGGCTGCGGCAAAACGAAGAACGCAAAGACCGATGCGGCACAGGATCGCATGCAGCACCGTATCGAACACAACGAAGTCACGGTGGATACGCTGCAAAGGCGCGACTTCATGCGGGAGCTGATCAGCAACGGACGGCTGGCAGCCTCGAAGCGCAGCACGCTCTCCTTCGAGGTTTCGGGGACAATCGCGGCGATAGCTGCGAAGAACGGTTCCCGCGTAGGCGCCGGGGAGCCGATCGCCCGAATCGATACGAGCGACTACGCCCTTCAGCTGCACAAGGCGCGGCTGGCATTGGACAAGGCGCGGCTGGGGTTTTACGACGTATTGGTCGGACAGGGGTATCAGGCCGGCGACACGGTCACCCCTCCGGCCGGGGTCATGCAGCTGGCACGCATCCGCTCGGGGTATGCCGATGCCACGGCATCGCTGCTCAGCGCCCGCCGCAGCCTGGCTCACTGTACCCTGCGGGCTCCCTTTGCGGGAAAGGTCGCCGATGTGGAACAACAGGTCTATGAGAAATCGAAAGGCGAATTCTGCACCCTGTTGGACGACAGCCGGCTAAACGTCCGCTTCTCTGTCCTCGAATCCGAATACGGGCTGCTCAGCCCGGGGCAGGAGATCGGCGTCAGCCCGTTCGCCGACCTGCGCAAGGAGGTGAAAGGCCGCATTACGGCGATCAACCCTTCGATCGATGTGCACGGACAGGTGCAGGTCGATGCCGAGGTCGTCAACGACGGCACGCTGGCCGACGGGATGAACGTCCGGGTGGCCGTGCGGCAAAAGGTGCCCGGGCAACTGGTCGTGCCGAAGAGCGCGGTGGTCATCCGCGACAATCTCGAGGTACTCTTCCGCTACAAAGACGGCCGGGCGCAATGGACTTACGTACATACTTCGCTGGCCAACAGCCGGGAGTATGTGGTCGAAGCGAATCTGGATCGCGGGGCGGAGCTCAACCCCGGCGACCTGGTGATCGTCTCGGGGAACCTGAATCTGGCCGACGGCTCGGAGGTCTCGCTCGGCAGGGAACAATAACACCGCACCCATGTTACGCAAACTTCTCGACCGGCCTATCGCCGTGACGATGATCGCCGTCGTCCTGCTCATCCTGGGCATTGTCAGCAGCCGCCTGTTGCCTGTGTCGCTCGTGCCGGACGTCGACGCGCCGTATATCACGGTGCAGATCCCCGCACAGGGGCTTTCGGCCCGGCAACTGGATGAAACCGTCATCACCCCGCTGCGGCAACAACTCATCCAGTTGTCGCAGTTGACCGACCTGCGCAGCGAGGCCCGCGAAGGAAACGGCATTATCCGCCTGACCTTCGAGCAGGGCTCGGACATCGACTACCTGTTCATCGAAGTGAACGAGAAGATCGACCGTTCGACGACCTCCCTGCCCCGCGACGTGGAGCGCCCGAAGGTAATCAAGGCGAGCGTCACCGACATCCCGGCCTTCTATATCAACCTCACCGTACGGGGGGATCAACCGGCCGGGCACCGGGACGAACGGCATCCCGTATCCGATCGGTTCGCGGCGCTGAGCCGTTTTGCCTCGCAGGTCATCACCAAACGCATCGAGCAGTTGCCCGAGGTAGCCATGGTCGACCTGAGCGGCACCGTTGCCCCGGAACTGCTGGTTATCCCCGACGAGGCGAAACTCCGCCAGGCGGGCATCACCATGGCCGCCGTCGAGGGGGCGCTGCGCCGGGCGAACGTGACGCTGGGGAGCCTTGTCATCCGGGACGGGGAATACCAGTACAACGTGAAATTCCAGTCGGCGATAAACGGCCGGAAGGATATAGAGGATATTTTTCTGAAAATCAACGGCCGGTTGTTCCGCCTCAAAGAACTGGCCACGATCGTCGAGCACCCCCGCAAACGGCAGGGCATGGTATTTTCGGACGGCCGCAACGCCGTGTCGCTGGCGGTCGTCAAGCAGGCGGATGCCCGCATGTCGAAGCTCAAGGACGAGCTCGACAAGCAACTCCGGCAGTTCCGCTACGACTATCCGGACGTGGAGTTCACCGTCACGCGCGACCAGACCGAACTGCTCGACTATTCGATTTCGAACCTGATAAACAACATCATCACGGGAGCATTGCTGGCCTGCGTCATCATCTTCTTTTTCATGCGCGACATGAAGTCGCCGATGCTGGTGATCCTGACCATTCCCGTGACGCTGATCATCTCGATCCTGGTTTTCTACCTGTTGCATATCTCGATCAACATCATCTCCCTGTCGGGACTGGTGCTGGGCATCGGTATGATGGTCGACAATTCGATCATCGTCATCGACAACATCACGGCCCGCTGGATACGCGGGGAGCAGCTGGCCGGTGCCGTCACGCAGGGCACCAAGGAAGTCATGGTTCCCATGCTGTCGTCCGTGCTGACGACCTGCGCGGTATTCGTCCCGCTGATCTTCCTCAACGGCATGGCGGGGGCGCTCTTCTACGACCAGGCGATGGCCGTAGCCATCACGCTGTTCGTCGCCTACGGGGTCTCCGTCACACTGTTGCCGGTTTATTACCGCTGGTGGTACAGCCGGCAGCAGGCCTTCCGGCCTACGCCGTGGCTCGCGTTCTTCTCCTTCGACCGGATCATCGACAGGTACGACGTCATCCTGAAATGGTTTTTCCGCCGTCGCGGGCTGATGTGGGGCATTTATGTCGTCGCGGTACTGGGGCTGGCGGGACTCTTTTGGGTGATCGACAAGGAACGGCTGCCGGCGATGACTTACAGCGACATGTTAGTCCGCATCGATTGGAACGACCGCATCTCGGCCGAGGAGAACGCCCGCAGGACGGAAAACCTCGTCGCCTCGCTGGGGGATCGCATCCTTCAATCCACGGTCATGGCGGGCGTCCAGCAGTTCGTCCTTTCGCATACCGAGGAGAACGGGGTAGCCGAGGCCACGGTTTACCTCAAGTGCCATGAACCGGACGACGTGGCACCCGTTCAGGATGCCATCCGCGGCTATCTGGCGGCGAACGCCCCTGCGGCCCGCTGTTCGTTCGGCGTTTCGGGCAACGTATTCGACATGATCTTCGCCGAGCGGGAAGCCGTGCTCACCGCACGCCTGCGTTCGACGACCGGGCGCAGTGCCGACCCGGAACAGTTGCAACGGCTGCTCGGCCGCATACGGGATGCGCTGCCGGGGCAGGAAATCCCGCCGGTCGCCATGCAGGAGGACATTCTCTACATCGCACAGCCCGACCGGATGGCGTTGTACGGCGTGACCTACAACGACCTCATAGCCGCGCTGCGCAATGCGCTCAACGAGAATACGCTTTTCACGGTTACCACGGGCGACGAATCGTTGCCGGTCGTGATCGGCAACGACTTGCGCAGCCTGGACGATCTGCTCGGCAATACGTTCATCCATACCCCCGAGGCTGAAATCCCGGTCGGCATCCTGATGCGCCAGACAATGACCCGCGACCTGAAACATGTCGTGGCCGGGGCCGAGGGTAACTATTACCCGCTCGACCTCGCGCCCCGGGCCAAGGATGTCCCGGCCGTCATCGGCACGATCCGGGGCTGTGTGGCGGAGGACGGGCATTTCGAGGTGAGCTTCAGCGGCAGCTATTTTTCGAACCGCGGCATAGTGGGGCAGCTCGCCGGGGTGCTTGCCGTCGCCCTGCTGCTGCTGTTCTTCATCCTGGCCGCACAATTCGAATCGCTCGTCCAGCCATGGATCATCCTCTCGGAGATCGTCATCGACCTCTTCGGGGCACTCGTCGTCCTCTGGGCATTCGGGCAGACGCTGAACCTGATGTCGATGATCGGACTGATCGTGGTTTGCGGCATCGTGATCAACGACTCGATCCTCAAGATCGACACGATCAATACGCTGCGGCGTCAGGGCATGGGGCTCAAGCATGCCATCATGGAGGCCGGGCGGAGGCGCCTGAAAGCCATCGTCATGACCTCGCTCACGACGATCCTGGCCGTAGCGCCGTTCCTGTCGCACGGCGACATGGGCTCCGACCTGCAGCTCCCGATGTCGCTGACCATCATCAGCGGAATGATTGTGGGTACGCTGGTGAGCGTATTCTTCATCCCGCTGGCTTATTACGAGATTTCCCGCCCCCGCCGATGAACGTCCCGCGACCCATACCTCCGTCGCGGAGGGGCATCCCCGCATTTTCGGTGCTGCTGATCATGGCGGCGCTGGCGGTCATCGGGGCGGCCATGCTGCCCATGCTCAATATCCAGTATACGCCGTCGGAGGCCGGGCGAAGGATCGACATCTATTTCTCCTGGCCGGACGCCTCGGCGCGCCTGATCGAGCAGAGCGCCACCTCGCGTATCGAAGGCGCCATGTCGACCGTCGCGGGGTGCGAGAACGTCTCCTCCCGCTCGGCCAAGGGCTACGGCAATATCTCGGTCGCATTCCGTAAGGGAACGGACATGGAAGCCGCCCGTTTCGAAGTCGCGTCGGCGATCCGGAATCTCTATGGCAAGTTGCCGCAGGAAATTTCCTATCCCTATATTTCGCTCGCCACCTCCGGCAGCCGCGAATCCGAGACGCTGGTCTATACGATCAAGGCCGACCTGCCCTCCGAACGCATCGAAGAGTATGTGAAGGCCCACGTCTCGACCCCGCTGTCGCAGGTCGAGGGGGTCGGGCGGGTCGTGCTGTCGGGTGTCACCCCCTTCGAATGGGTCGTCACGTTCCTCCCCAAGGCAATGGAGGCCGCCGGGATCACGGCCTCGGATCTTGCCCTGGCATTCCAGAATTATTTCCGCAGCGACGTGATCGGTATGACGGCGCTCCCGCAAGCCGACGGCAGCGAGCGGAGCATCGTGCTGAAGCTCCGCAACCGTGCCGGGCTCGATTTCGGGGAGATTCCCGTCGCGCGCCGCAACGGCCGCATCTACTACCTGCGCGATTTCGCCACGGCGCGCTGGCGCGAAGCGCTCCCGACGAGCTATTTCCGCATCAACGGCCTCAATACGATCAACCTCTCGGTGGTCGGCGATCCGCACACGAATATCCTGAAGGTCGCCTCTTCGGTCAAGGCGGAGATGCAGCGCCTTCAAGCCTCCTTCCCGGCCGAACTGTCCGCGACGCTGACCTACGACGCTTCGCAGTACGTCTCGGGGGAACTGCATAAAATCTACGTCCGCGCGCTGCTCTGCGTCGCCATCCTGCTGTTGTTCGTCTATCTGGTCAGCCGGGATTTCCGCTATCTGCTGATCATCATGGCGACGCTCGTGGTCAATATCCTGGTCGCCGTGGTCTTTTACAACCTGCTCCGGCTGGATATCCATATTTATACGCTCGCCGGGATCACGGTCTCGCTGGGGATCATCATCGACACGTCGATCATCATGGTCGATCATTACAGCTACTACCGCGACCGGCGGATATTCGTTTCCATCCTCGGGGCGCTGCTGACGACGATCGGTGCGTTGGGAATCGTCTGGCTGTTGCCCGAGGAGCAGCAGGCCAACCTGACCGACTTTTCGCTGGTGATCGTCGTCAACCTGGTCGTATCCCTGCTCGTCGCACTGCTGTTCATCCCGTCGTTGCTCGATAAATTTCCGCTGGGGCGCAGCATGACGGGTGCGTCCGTGCGCCGCCGGAGGCTCGTCGTGCGGTTTTCACGCGGGTACGGGCAGTTCATCGCCTGGGGACGCAGGCACCGCTGGATCTTCGTCGTGGCGCTGGTATGGGGGTTCGGCATCCCGACGTTCCTGCTGCCCGACAAGATCGCCGAAAGCAAGGACGGGAAGCTCTCCGTATGGGCCGAAGCCTACAACGGCATCATGGGGAGCCAGGCCGTTTCCGAGCACCGTCCCGTGATCGACAAAGTCTTCGGGTCGTCGCTGCACCTGTTCCGCACCGCGACCAACCGGTACGATAATTTCCGCACGCCGGAGCAGAAACGCCTCTATGTCAGCGCGGGAATGGCCGAAGGGTGTACCGTCCAGCAGCTCAACGAGGTCGTGCGGCATATGGAAAACTACATCAGCCGTTTCGATCAGGTCGACATGTTCCGCACGCGCATCACCTCCTACGATAACGCACAGATCGAGATCACGTTCAAACCCGAATTCGAATACGGCCCGTTCCCGGCGATGCTCAAACAGGAGCTTACCTCCGCGGCGATCAACTTCGGCGGCGCGACCTGGTACATCCGGGGCATCGACGACAACACGTTCAACAACAACGTCGTCAACAACTACCGTTCGAACCAGTTCCGGCTCAAAGGCTACAATTACGACCAGCTCTCGGCCTATGCCGACGCGCTGATCGATACCCTGTCCCGGAACCGCCGCGTCTCCAATCCCGAGATCATGGACGGCAACGCATGGTCGCTGCCCCACAACGAATTCAACATCCGCTACGACGACGAACGAATCGCCGCCGCGGGGCTCGACGTGGCCGATTATTACGGGATGCTCAGTACGATGCTTTTCAGATCGCGGCTGTCGCCGGTTTACAATGGCGAGGAACTCCAGCAGGTCGTGCTCGAATCGGGTGACCGCGACCGTTTCGACCGCTGGCATGTGGCCAATGCCCAGGTACGCATCGACTCGCGGCAGACGAAACTCGCGGCGGTCGGATCCATCGAAAAACAGCGCACGGGCGTCTCCATCAGCCGCGACAGGCAGTCGTATCAGATATTGGTCGGGTACGATTTCATCGGGTCGTACGAACTTGGGAGGCGGCTGATCGAACGTACCGTCAAGCAATTCAACGAGGAGATTCTGCCCATCGGTTTTCGGGTCGATTCGCCGTCGTCCGGGTTCTGGCAGGAGGAGAAACAACTGCAGGTGTGGCTCATACTGCTGGTCGTCGCGATAATATATACCATGTGCGCCGTCATCTTCGAATCCCTGCGCAAACCCGTCGTCATCATCCTGATGATCCCCGTCTCGTTCATCGGGGTGTTCCTCACGTTCGGCTGGTCGGATTTCGTCTTCGACCAGGGCGGGTTCGCCGCTTTCGTCCTGCTGTGCGGTATTGTGGTCAACGCCGGCATCTACCTGATCAACGAGCAGAACAACTGGGCCGATGTTTCGCACCAGCATGGGATCCGGCTCTACCTGAAGGCGTATAACCACAAGATCATTCCCATCATGCTCACCATCCTGTCGACCGTGCTGGGCCTGGTGCCGTTCCTGTACGACGGCCCGGAGGAGGTTTTCTGGTTCGCATTCGCCATGGCCGCCATCAGCGGGACGTTGTTCTCGATCGTGGCCCTGGTCGTCTATCTGCCGGTTTTCCTGCCGATGCGGCGTAAAACCTGCAACCTGCCATGACGCGGTGCCCACATCCGCTCCTGCGTTATCCGCTGGCGTTTCTGTTCGTGGTCGCCGCCTGGTTCCTGCTGGTTCCTGCGCTCGACATGCCCGTGCAGGAGTTGCAGGGGAATGTCCTCCTGTCGCTACGGGCGACCGCGGCCCTGACAGCCCTGGCGGCCTGTTACTATCTGTGCTACCTGCCCCGCCTGTATGTGAACCGTACGGATATGTATGCGATCTTGTTCCTGGGCTGGGTTACGGCAGGCAGGTTCCTGTGGCCCGGGTTGGCTTCGGCGGTCAGGTATGACGAGTTGCTGCAGGCCGCGATGCTCTACGCCGCCTTGCGGATCATCTTTACGGCCGAGCGGCGGACAATGACACTCCTGCTCATGCTTTTATGCGTACTGGGCATTTATGAAGCATGGGTCGGCATCCGTCAGATCTACGGGTTCGCGCAGTCCAACCACGGGCTGTTCAGAATAACCGGCACGCTTTTCAACCCGGGCCCGTATGCGGGGTTCATCGCCCCCGTATTCGTGTGTGCCGCGGCCTGTGTCGCCAGATACCGGTTTGCCGAACGGGCGTTGCGAACGTGGGGCTCGCTGCGGCGCCTGCGTGCCGGAGTCCTGCTGTGGGGCGTGGCGCCTTACCTGCTCGGCTGGGTTGCGGCGCTGATGACGGTCGTCGTCCTTCCGGCGTCGATGAGCAGGGCCGCGCTGGTCGCCGCCGCCGTGGGCTGCGGGGCCTTGGCATTCCGCGTGTGGAATGTCCGGGGACGCTTCCGGTACGTTTACCGTGCGCATCCGTTGCGCGTGGGGGTACTTTCGGGGCTGGCTGTGCTGCTCCTCGCGGGCATCGGGGCCGGGGCATACCATATCAAGCGCCCTTCGGCCGAGGGACGCCTGCTGATGTGGAAGATCGACACGCGGATCATGCTCCGCCATCCGCTCTGCGGGGGCGGGATCGGAAATTTCGCAGGCGCGTTCGGCGAAGAACAGGCACGTTACTTCGCCTCGGAAGAGCGTCCGAAAGCCGAAACTCAGGTCGCCGGATGCCCCGAGGCGGGATTCAACGAATTCCTGCAGACCGGGGCGGAAACTGGGGCAGTAGGCCTTGTGTTGCTGTTGCTGATAACGGGAAGCGCAATCGTGAGCCAGCTCAGGCGCGGGGCGCCCTTCGGTTACGGGCTGCTGGCAGCGGCAGTTTTCGCCTGCTTCTCCTATCCGTGGGGCGTGTTGCCATTGCGGCTGCTGTTCGTCGTATTGCTTGCCGGGACGTGCTCGAAACGGGTTGTCCCGATCCCCGGGCGGGGGCATGTCGTCGTGTTGCTGGCACTTGCGGGATGTCTCGTATGCTGGACGGGATTGTACAGCCGCTATGCCCGTCGTGTGGAAGCCCGGCGGCAATGGAGCGAGATCCGCATCTGGCCGAATTCCGGACGGTACGACTACCTGGTCGAAGACGGGCCCCGTTACCACGACGCTCTGCAGGGCGACTTTCGGTTTTTATACGACTACGGCTATGCGCTGCACAAAACGGGCAGCTACCGGCAAAGCAATGAAATCCTGCGTGAGGGGATGCGGATCAGCAGCGACCCGATGTTCTGGAATATCGCGGGGCGAAATTACGAAATGTTGGGGGATGTCGCGGCTGCCGAGCTGGCCTATCTCCATGCGCACCGTATGATCCCGGATCGGGTTTACCCGCTTTACCTGCTTGCGAAACTCTACCTTGCGGATGGGCAGACGGAAAAGGCGTTCGCCACGGCATGCCGGGTCATTGCGCATAAGCCCAAGGTCGAATCGGTACAGACGCGGGAGATGCAGGCAGAACTGCGCAAATTGTTGGAAATGCCCCCTTCGGGCGAAATACGGGAGTAATATGCGACGGGTTTTCAACTATATCTTTTGGGTATCCGCAAGTGCCTGCATGCTTTTCGCGGGATGGCTGCTCGTGCGGATTTTCTGCTGCGACCAGTTCGTCGTCCCGTCGGAGTCGATGATGCCGGCCTTGTTGCCCGGGGATCGGATCCTGGTCAATAAACTGCTTGCCGGGAGCCGCATTTACAGCAAACTCGAGTTCCGGCAGGATGTTCCGCTCCGTTCGTTCCGCATGCCCGGCCTCAGAGGGGTGCGTGTCAATGACGTGGTGGTCTTTAATGCCCCGCACGGGTACGACCGGGATCGCATAGAGTTCCGGATCAACTATGTCTATGCCAAACGTTGTGTCGGGATGCCCGGCGACAGCATTGCCATCCGGAACGGATATTTCTGTAATAATCGTTACAAGGGGGTTATCGGCGATGCCGTGCAGCAGGGACGGCTGGCTGCGATTCCGGATTCGTTGTTGCCGCCCAACGTACTGCGCGCCTTGCCTTTCGATGACCGGCGCTACGGGTGGACGATCAAAAATATGGGACCTCTATATATTCCCCGTGCCGGCGACAGGGTCGAACTCGACTCACTGAATTATGAGCTGTACCGACTTGTCGTGGAATATGAGACAGGCGGGGCGCTGACCTGCGACGGGAACCTCCTGCGGCTCGACGGCGAGGCGATCTCGACCTATGAATTCCGGGAAAACTATTATTTCTTCTGCGGCGACAATGTAATCAATTCTAAGGATTGCCGCTATTTAGGCTTTGTTCCCGAGGAGTTCATCATCGGTGTGGCCTGCCGCATTACCTATTCCGAAGATCCCCTCACCGGGGTGCGACGTCCCGGACGATGGTGGAAGGCGGTCGAATGAACCGACGGGCGGATCATTCCTTGATTGTCAACTCTTCGGCGCGGAGTTTTGGGACGTAATGCGTGCCGTTTTCGCGGTAATAGGTGTGGCTGTCGCTGGGGCCTATGGGCACCAATTCGATCTTTTCGATGCCTTTGCCGACGGCGAGGATCAGCAGCGGTTCGTAGGCCAGGTGGAATTCCTGTTTGATCCGCTCCTTGTCGAATGCGCCGATGCAGATGCCGTTCAGGCCGATCTCCGCTGCCTGGAGCAGCATGCTCTGGGCCGAGATGCCCAAATCCATGTCGACGTAGCGGTTCTCTTCGACTGTCGAGCAGATGATGATAAAGGCATTCGGCTCGGTACCCGGAAAGGGCAGGCGGAGTGCGGGCAGGGCTCCGCCAAGGCGGATGTGCGGCAGGACTTTGTGGGCTTCGTCCGCCAGCACGGGGCGGAACCGGAGCACTTGCTGGTTGCGCGCCGAGGGGATCCTGGTATTCACCTCGATCATGCGCCGGAGCTGATCCTCGCGTACGACGAACCCGGTGTCGTAACCGCGGTGGCTGCGGTTTTTCAGCAGTAACCGTCCCAATGTCGCCAGCGGCCTGCGGTTGCTCTGCCCCGATGCCTTGCGGGCCATGTACTCTTCCATTTTTCTGCCTAAATAATCGTCTGCCATTTTTGTCCCTCCGTTTGTGACGTGAGGCAAAGATACGAAAAATAGCCTGGAAACGGTTGCTGTGCCGGCAATCTTTTTCCGGGAATTCGGCCGCTTCCCCTCCTTCATGTGTGCGGTTCCCTGTTCTCTTTGCGTGCTTCGCCTTCCTCCTTTTTCATACGGTCCCTCCGTTTCTTATCCGGTGCCCCCCC